>ODAI012450926.1_pt1 | contig 44361 bp, 56 predicted proteins | sample 1539321 | NCBI WGS metagenome assembly ODAI01 (sample SAMN02144231, study PRJEB22623) | gut metagenome | biome: sheep rumen | host: Ovis aries | place: New Zealand
GTTCATGCTGAATACACCCTGAAGGATTGCAAGAAGCATGTTCTGCTTAACTTCCATCTTGTAGTCAGCAATCTGTGCAGCAACATTGTCCATGAAGTCAACACCTGCTGTGATGTTCTTGCTGAAACTTCTTTCAGTCCAAGAATCCATTCTGCTTGCAACAACAAAACCCTGTTCATAGGTAGTTGTATTAGTAGACTGAATGTTGGTTGCACCATCATTGTTCTGACTGGTGCTTCCGCTGATTCTTCCGAAGTAAGGAATTCTTGCATATAAAGAACCAGTCTGATTGTTCAGTGCAGCCCTTGCCTGCTCATTAGTGCCAACAGCACCACTCTTTGCAAGCTCATTCTTTGTGACATTCGGAATTCTTTTTACATAAGCACCAAATGCCTGTGGATTGAAACTTTTAGAATCAAATTTTGCCATGATTATTCACCTTTACCTTTCATAATATTTTGATTTTTAATCAATCTTGGCATCAGGATGTTCAACCATGTATGCAGCAAGTTCAGAATAGGTCATCTTGGATGTATCAACACCCTGGTCACCTTCATCATTTCCTGCTTCACCTGGTTTTGCACCCTTCATCTGTTTCTTGGAATCCTTTGCTTCAAACAGGTAGTCATCTGATTTCTGCAATGCTGCAATCTGTTCAGCAAGACCCTTGATTGTTCCATCTTCCTGAAGTTCAGCCTTGTCCAAGTCCTTCAGAAGTGCCTTGACAGCAGTGTTGTTCTTTGCCTTTGCAGATGCAAGTGCTGCATCCACCGCTGCATCAACCTTCAACTGTCTGACTTCTGCTGCATGTTCTTCATCCTTCTTCTTGTTGTCTGCCTGAAGCGTTTCAATCTGTTTCTTCAGTGCTTCAACATCACCAGTGGAATTCTTCAGGGTTTCAAGCTGTGAATCCCTGTCACGAACATCCAGTTCCAACTTCTTCTTTTCGTTGTTGACTTCATCAAACCTTGCCTTTGGAATGTAACCTTTCAGTTCTTCCAGGGAAGCTGTTTCCAACTTCTTTGCAGTTTCTTCATCAACTCCAAGTTTCACAAATTCATCCTTTTTCATGGTTTTGTACCATCCTTTCATAAACATTTGTTGCCTGGTTCAGTCCAGTTTCTTATGTCTTGTTCTTTTTCGTCAGCAATACCAAAATGACGATATATAAAAAGCAGCACCACCGACCATTTCAGGTCAATGACACTGCTTCTTAACAAGATATTCAGTTGTGAAGGTCAGTCTTCTGTGCTGTCCTTCTGTGATTGCTTCATGTATTCAGCAAATTCCTTTTTCAATTCTTCAGGTGCATCTTCTGTCAGATGCCAGTTGTCAGGTTCAGGAACAAAATATGGACTGTTCCAAAATGTAGGCATTGCCTGTGACATGTCAATCACCGCCTTTCAATTTTTCCAATGCTTCAGCAAGCATTTCTTCAAGTTGTCTTCCAAATTCCTGTGCAACAGGTCTTGGATTGTCTGAACACATATATTCAGAAAAGCATTCAGCAAACCATTCCATAGCATCTTTTGTTGCATATCCGCTGACCTGCTTTCCAATGTCCGATATTTTGAACCCACATGCCTTCATGACCTTGGGTCTTAAATATGCAGAAACAGCTTTTGGTTTCCAACCATTCAGTCCTGCTGCATAGCAAGTGTATGTCAGGAAGTCATCAATTGCATGTCCTATTTCATGCATCACAATTGAATCCCCTGTTGCACAACCCACTGGATGAAAACCTGCTTTGACATCACCTTGAAGACTTTTCAGCAACTTTTCATTGTTTCCAAAGAATTGTGTGTTCACTGTAATTCCACCATGTCCAAGACCAACCATGCAGTTTGCATATACAGTTCCATCCAGTTTTGCTGAATTGACTGCATTCAACTGACCCTGAAGACCAGGAAACTTCTGCATGACCTTTTCATAAGGTCTGTACACTGATTTTGCAGATTCCACATCCACACCATCAAGATTCATTCCATCAATTGACTTGATGACCTTTCCTTCAGGTGTCTTCATTTCATAGAACCATTCACCATGTGACTTGAACAAATCAGTAACATCTTCAGTGGTCTGACAATCATCAATGGTCTTTGGTGCTTCAGGTCTTGCAGAATCTGCTTCTGTCTTCACTTTACCATCAGGTGCAGCAGGTTTCAAGTTTTCAGTGTGACCTTCAACCATTGAATCCTTCCATTCCTGATAGGTCATGTTGTCAGGTACATAGTAGGTTTTACCATCTTCACCCCTTGCTGCCCTTTGTCCACCATAGTTGTCTTCAAAATATGGTGCTGTGACAGACCTGCAATTGGGATGAAAAGGTGGTGCAGTCACACCTGGTTCATAGTCAGTCATAGGGAAGTGCTTTCCATCCATTTCCTGACAGATTTCAGATGTGTGACTGTCCAGTGTTGCCACAACTTCAAATTCTTCCACATCCAAGTCATTGAATGCTTCTTCTTGTGACACACTGTGGAAATATGCCTGTTCAGTCATCACCAGTCTTGATGCAGCAGCTTTGGCATTCTTGACCTTGCCATCCACAAACTTCTGCATGTGCCTGATTGCTTCATCAGGTGCTTTTCCCTGAACAAGTGTCCTTGTCAGTTCCTGATGCAGGTCACCAATCATCTGTTGCTTTCTTGACCATATCCTGTCAGAAAAGTTCTTTCCATCTGTTGACCAAGGTTTCTTGACCACCTTGTCAAGTTCCCTTTCATCAATCTGACCGATTTCCCAACCAACATTGAAGCCTTTCTGAACTTCAAAGATGCTGTGATAGTAGTCTTCAGTGAAAACTTTCCTTGCCATTCTGTCAACAGCATCCAGTTCATTCCCAAAAGCAACTTCAAGTGCCTGTTGTGAACGAAGCTGAAGTGCTTCCAGTCTTGAAATATGGAATCTTGCAGAAGCATTTTCAAGCTGCTTCATCCATTTTCCATCCAGTGCATTCTGCTGACCATATTTGATGTATTCCTGAACATCCCATTTCAATTCAGCAAGTTCCCTTGTGGTCAACAGTCTTCTTGCTTCAGCAAGGGTCACACCATTGTTGTCTGCAAAACGCTGATACCAAACTTCAATCTGTGCCTGAATGCTTCTTTGTGCCTGTGTGAATGCAGGTTCAACTTCCATATAGGTCTGCTGACCATAGGAATGTGACATCTGTTCAAGCTGTTCAAATCGTTTCTTCCAGTATGCAGATGACCTTTTCTTTGCCATTATTCATCACCTGCACCTTCTTTTCCACCTTCCTGACCAGTTTCATCAGGATTCTGACCGCCTTGGTTCTGAACCATTGGATTGAAACCAAATTCCTGAATCTTTTCTTCCTTTTCAGCCTTGATTCTTTCCAGTTCTGCCTGTGGGTCATCCACCCAAGGATGCATGGACACAACAGTTTCATCAGAAAGGATTCCAACAGACTTGGAAACATTGTCAATGACTTCACCTTCATTCAGAAGCATATCCCTGTTGAAGATGACATCCACATCTGTCATTTCATAGTCACCTGCACCGATATTTGCAAGGTGATTGTCCACAAACCAAAGCAGGTCTTCAAAGGAAGCCTGATATTCAGTTTCCATGCTGTTTGCATCCAGGTCAATGTCTGAATACATGGACTGAATGTTCATCTGATTAGGATTTCCTGCAAGTCTGTCATCCTTTGCATCATATCCCATTGCATTTTCAATGATTGCTTTTTTGAAGATTTCCAGGATTGCCTTGTAATTTTCAGAATTGACTTCCACCTGCAAGGTCTTCAGGTCACCACCTGAACCATCAACAGTTCTGACCTTGACAGCACCATACTGTGCAAGGTTCTTTCTGAATTCACCAAGGTTTTCACCGTCATAATTCATCAGAACCAAGATGGTGTTTCTGGTGTCTTCTTCCATGCTGTTTTGGAAGTTCGATTCAATCAGGTTCAGTCCATCCTGCAAGGACTTCACCATTTTAATCAAGGGAATTTCCTTGCTGTTATATTTGAAAGGAATCAGTGGAATCCTTGTCCAGTTGAATCCATCTTCAGTTCCATCTTCATTGACCACTGTGATGTAGTTCTGAAAGAACGGTTCACAAGGTTGCAGTGTACCGCCTGAAGACAGTTCAAAATAATTGATTCCTTTGTCATCATAGACTTCAACCTTTTCAACAACCTTTTCAGTGTGTCCTTCATAGACAATCACTTCATAAATCCTGATTGCATAGTCCAGTTGTGTATGTTCTGAATCATGCCAACCAGGAATGACTTCAAAAGGTTTGATTCTTTTGAAAGACAGTTCACCCTTTTCATTGTAGTAAACGAACATCCAACCAATCCCACAATTCAAAGAATCTTCACCAACTGCTTTCAGAAGTCTTTGGAACTTCTTATTCAGAATCAGCTTCAACTGCTTTGCATAATTGTCATCATCAGACTGGAAGGTCAGTGGTTGTCCAAGTAAATAGTTCACCTTTTGGTCAACCATCTTCTTGTATTGGTTATCAACAATTCTGTTGTTTGGAAGATTCTTGACTTCTGTCAGTTCCCCATCTTCACCAATGACTGTTCTGACCCTTGAAAGGATGTCATGTTTGCCTGCATAGTATTTTTCACCATCAAGCATTTCTTTTCTTCTCTGTGAAACCTTGAAATGATTGATTTCATTCACAATGTACTGTTCATCTGTGATTCTGTCTTTTCCTATTGTGACAGCCTGTGCAATTCTTGCAGCTTCACTTAAAAGAAAATCAAACACATTTTTTCACCTTCCTTTCCTTCAGAATTTTTATAGTGCATCAGCTTCTTCAAATGCCTGAAGCATTTTGGGGAACTGAAAAGCAATCCAATCAACAATTTCTTCATTGCATCCCCACGATTCAGCACCAAGTCCTGATTCAAACAGGAATGCATGAACCAGTTCATGTCTGATGACCTGTTTTCTGTATGTTTCCAGGTCAGCAACAGAATCTGAAGTCTTTATCAAAGTATCAATGACACAAGTTTTGATTGTATGGTCACAATAACCATCTGCCTTGTCCAGGCAAGGGTCTTTTGACCTGTCACCATCAATGATTGCATAGGGAACACCAAGAACTTCCACTGTCTTGACCTGTTCAAGAATCATCTTGTCTTCTTCAGTCATCACCCTTTCCACTTATGTCACCGCCTTTCAAATTATTGCTTTATATGCTCAAAGCAGCAGAAAACCACCGCTTCCTGCTGCTTTTGTCACTTGCTTGTCACTAACATCAAGCAAAACTGAATGTTTCACCCTTGATGAAGTCTTCCAGTGCATACCGCATTGCATCCATCAGGTGATTGAAGTCATCTATTGGAACATTCAGCTTCTTTCCAAACTTGTCCACATCCCAAGTGTAATTGCTGATTTCAGTCAGGAAGTTCACACACCTTGGATGTATGACAATGTGGAAGTCCTGAACATACTGGATGCCATTGTTGATGCTGTCTTTTCCTTTTCGTGCTGCATGGATGTGTGACAATCCAAGGTCACGAAGTTCAGCAATAGACTTTGGTTCAGCAGAATCTGCTGTGATTTTCTCTTTCACAAAACCCATTGACTGAATGTTCCTGAAGATTGCACTGTTCACAAGTCCTGTCTGATACATTTCATCAAACACATAGATGGTCTTGTTCTTCAGGTCAACCATTCCACACCATAGTGCAGAAGGGTCATTGGTATATCCGAAGTCAAGACCAAATGCAGACTTGATTCCTGGAATCCGCTTGATGTCATCCAGGTTGAATGCTTTTTCTTCCCAATTTTCAAAGATAAGACCTTCAACAATTCCCCAATTTCCAAGACCTGCAACCTGGTATCTTCTTGGATTATTGACCTTCATCCTTTCAAAGACCTTCAGGTCAGCTTCATCCAACCATTCATTGCAGGTGTAGTTGGTTGTCAGTGCAAGGATTTCACCATCATCTGACAAAGGATTCTGTCTTGGTTTATAAATCGGTTTCCCTTCAGAATCTGTTCCAACCAAATCATCAAAGAACCTGTGCTTCATCCAGTGATGTTCATTCCAGGGATTGAATGTCAGTGTTATCTGCTTGAACAGACCACCTTCAACAGAACCCCTGATTGATTCATCAAGCATGTCAAAGTCAGATTCCTTCATGACTTCATACGCTTCTTCAATCCACATCCAACAAAGTGAACCAACATCCACTGTGATTGATGTGACTTTCAAGGGGTCATCCAATCCCCTGAAATATATCTTCTGACCTGTGGGAATATAGGTCATTTCAAGTGGTGATTCCTTCACATCCCAATGTGCATCCACACCAAGTCTGTGAATTGCCCATTTCAGTTCAGTGAAGCAGGAATCCTTCAAGGTTCTGAAGGTTTTCCTGACAACCAGTGTGTTTGCACCAGGATGTTTCATCATGTTATAGATGAACCATAGTGCAGTGGTCTTGGACTTCTTGGAAGCACGACTTCCTTTGACAACTCTGTATCTGCCTTTGAAGTTCCAAAACAGTTTATAGCCTTTACCAATGCAATTAGGAAGAAAGATTTCTTTTTTCTTCATTCAAAGGTCACCCCTTCCTGAAGTCTTGGACACTTTCTTTCCTTGCATCTGTGGGTCTTCATCAATCCCCTGGTCAAAACACCTTTATGCCAATGACAGACTGCAACAGGATAAAATGTGAAGTTCCCATCAATGCATTCATATTCAAATTTGCATCTTCTTTGTCCTTTGTGGTTTGGATGGTGTTTCTTCTTTCTTGTCATTAGTCTTCCAGTTGGTCTTCACCGCTGATGATGACTGGAACAGCACCTTCAAGGTTCACTTTGTCTGTGAACAGTCCATAACGCTTTCCAAGTAGTTCAGCAGCTTTCAACCTTTCCTTTTCATCAGGTGCTTTCAACATTCGTCTTGCATCTGAACAACCGTCACCAGTTCCTTCCACAACCACAATTTCAGATTCTGATTCCCCACGAACAACAGAAGTCAGGTATCGCATGACTTCTTCAGCAGAAGCAATGGTTTTGTCCTGCATCTTTGCAAGCAGTTCATCAATATAATTTTTGATGTCAGGTTTTGACAGGATTTCAGCACCAGTCTGTCTTGCTGTCTTTTCACTGTAACCTGCCCTGATTGCTGCTTGTGTAGCATTACAATCAACCAAATATTCTTCACAAAACCGTTTCTGTTTATTGGTCATGCATCCTTCACTTCCTTTCTTCAGAATCATAAAGAAAATCACCAGGACAAAGCATCCTGGTGATTCATTTTCACACATACTATATTAGCACATTCAAAGGTGGGAAAGGGTGGGATGTTTTAACCTGAAGTCTTCAAGTGCATCCCTGTGTAATTCCTTCACATAATCAAAGGAATAATTCATTTCAACTGCAATCAGTTCATAGGACTTGATTTCAACATACCTTTTGAACAACACATTGATGTATCTGTCATCATGCAGTTCCTGAATTTCACCTATGATTCTATGTCTGACTTGTTCAAGATGCAGAATCTGTTCCTGAACTTCCTGTTCAAGTGTCATATACTGGATGACAAGACTTTCAAGTTTGGAATCCGTCATGGATGTCTGAACCTTGTCTTTGTCATACCTGATTGCACCTGCACCACTTGCAGCTTCTTTCAAATATTCAATTTGTTCTTCTTTCTGTTTTATCTTGGTTTCAAGCATTTTTATCTGCTGAAGATATTTCTGTGCATTCACTGGAATCACCTTCTTTCTGTTTTATCGGTTCAAGGTGCGGTTCAAGGTGAAGCACATGTTTTAGGGTCACCTTGAACCGCTTCAAATCCTTGATTTTACTTGCTTTTGAGTGGGTCAAGGTTCAAGGTTCAAGGTGATGTCTATATATTTATTATATTTTTTACTATATACTTAATTTCACATAGTATGATTTTCTATATAATAAATAGAAAATACCTTGAACCGCTTGAACCGATAACCTTTGAACCCTTTGTTTACAAGGGTTTGAAGCGGTTCAAGGTAAACAATTTCACCTTGAACCGACCTTGAACCACCTTGAACCCTGTCACTATTCCTGTTTTACCTGTGACAGCAGGAACTTGAACATCAGAATCCAGTCTTCCTTGCTGATTGCCCTTTCATTAGCACCTTCAGCAATTGCCTGACACATCTTCAACTTCTGTTTGTCATCTGACTGTTTCCACTTTTCAACATCTATCATGATTTACACCCCTTTCACCTTGCTTGCATACATGTCTGCTGTGTGTGTCCATAACACTGTTTCATATTTCCTGATTGCTGCATCATACTGATTCCACCTGTCTGTTTCATAAGCACCCATGTGAAAACTGATGCAGAAGATTTCTTCTTCAGTCAAGGTCATGAACTGTGACAGAAGCATCACCGACTTGTCACCATGCCCTGAAAGAATTCTGTCAGGATTCTTCCCCCACTTGGGATTCTTGGAAATAGGTGAACCAGTTCCCATGACAACCACATCTTCAGCATTTTCATCAATGTAGTCATCCAGTTTGCAAAGGTCATGGAACATTCCAACCACAAAAGGTGACCTTTCATCTTTCCACTGGATGTCAAACCGCTTTGTCATGTCCACCAAGACATCCATCACTTCAAAGGAATGGTCAAACAGACCGCCTGTGTAATTCCCATGATGACTGATTGCAGCAGGCTTCACAAAGAATCCCTGTTCAACCAACCACCGCTTGAATTCAGATGACACCCATCTTCCCATTGCATCATCAAACATTTTCAGTCTGTCTTTATCATTCAGCATTTTCTTCACCATCCTTTTTGTCTTCCTGGAAGAACACCATGCTTTCTGTTGTCAGAAGCACTGGTGGAACAATCTGACCTTGTATGTACAGATAAACCTTCCCTGTTTCCTGAACCTGTTTGATTTCTTCAGGTGTCAGTTCCCAACAGCTTTCAACACCTTCTTCATGGTTGTCCACATTGGTGTACTTGGTGACAGGAAGGTCATTGCATCCTTCAAGGGTGTACACTGCATTGGTTGTTTCAGTTCTGACTGGTTTCATCCTGTTCACCTTCTTCCTGCAAGAATACTTCACCTGCTTTGCACACCTGGATGTCATCAAAGATGACTGGAATCAGTTTCTTCATGTCCTGAAGCAGCGGAACAGCAACTTCAAGCATCTGTGGATGTGGTGTTCCAGTGATTCCTGCTGCACGAAGTTTGAAGAACCACCGCCATTCACGAAGATTGCATGTCATGTTGACTTCTGTCTTCAGACTGTTGGGAAGGACTGACCTTGCTTCCTGTGGTGTGTGACCTATGTCAAGCATGTCAAAGTATGCCTTTTCTGCTGACTTCATCTGTTCCTTCCATACCTTGAAACCAGGTGTTCCATAGTTCAGGAAGAAGGGAAGGATGAAGGTGATTTCACCACCAAAGTCATCCTTGGAATAATTGCAATACCTGGTGGATTCCTGTGCAAAGGATGCAACCCTGTGTCTGACCAGTTCATGTGACACACCCCTGTCACACACAAACTTCACTGTAACAGACACATGTTCAAGCATTGCTTCATGACCGCTTTTAATCAGACCCCTGACCATCTTTTCAGCAGTTCCTTCTGCAATCTTTCCTTCTGACTTGTAACAAGTCCTTGCAACAGCTTCAATCTTCCGAAGCACCTTCTGACCGTCAAAATCCAAATAAATCTGTGTGTAAGGTTTAATTGCCTGCATTTTCTTCACCAATCCTTTCCAATGTTCTTTCAATCTTCTGATTTTCTATTTCCTGAACTTCCTGGTCACATCCAAGAAGGAAGATGACCTGATTCAGAACCAACCTGACATCTGCAAGTTCTTCCACAAGGTTGTGTTCCAAATCTCTGATTTTCAAACTGTCTGCAACAGGTTGTCCACATCCATGAACCCTGTTCATCTTGCAGATTGCCTGTGTCAGTTCAGCCATTTCTTCAATCAACTGGTTCTTCTGACCTTCCAGTCCATAATGATTTGCAATCTGAAACCTTCTGTCTGTGAATTCCAGTTCTGACTGTTTTGCTTCATACCATGCAGCCTTGTCCAAATCTTCCTGACCATTCTTCAGGTCATGTCTGTATTTGTACTTGTATGCATTCAGTTCACAAAATGCTTGAACTTTTTCTGAACCAAACCTTTCAAGCATTTCCACAATGCATTCCTTTCTTCCAGGTGCATTGTAGTGTGCAGGATGATTGACTGCTTCCACGATACATCACCAACCTTTCTGTTTGTTTTTAAGATACTATATTGTTAAAAAAATTTAGCATGAACCACCATCAGCACCATGAAATGCACCAACAGGATATTTCCAATCATTCACAAAGACATCATCTTCAGTGAATTGACCTGTCAGGATGCTGTTCAATGCTTGCTTGTCATCCTTGACCACACATGAAGGTGTGCATCCAACAAAGGATTCCAAGTCTTGTTTATTGTCCAGGGTGAATCCAAGAATTCTTTCATCCTGCTTCAGTGCTTCCCATTCTTCAGGGAATAGTTCTTTGATTCCTGCAAACAACCTTGGTGTGCTGAAGATGCAAGTCATGCAAGAACACCGATTCCATCCGATTCTATAACAAGGGTGTGGATTCAATTTGTGCCTTTTCAGCAGTTCCCAAACATCTTTTTCAGTGTAGTCAATGCAGCACCGCCACTGATGGACTATTCTGTGGGAACGCTTTTCAGCATTGGTTCTGTGAATTTCCATTTCATTGTATTTTGCCCTTCCTGCTGATTCACCCCTTCTTTCACCTGAAACAATCAGAATCTTCTTGTCTGACCTGGTATTTTCCAGGTTGCTTGTCACACTGTCCTGGACTGCTGCTTTCAGGTTTCCGCTGCACCATCTTCCTTGGTGTGTTCCACCTTTTGCAGGAAACTTCAACCTTTTCCCACCAAGCTGTTCCAGTTCATGAAGACTGTCCAAATTGGACACCACACTGTCTGCAACACATATTTTCAGGTATGCAGAACACCATCTTCTTGACAGGTCAGGTGACTTTGCAGGAAACTTCATTCTATATCCGTATTCCTTCAGCAGTTCTTCCATTTCTTCTGTTGCCTGTTCTTTGATTTCTTTGCATTTCAGATAGTTGTTGGAAGGTTTGCATTGCTTCACTTCACCTGTGTCAGGGTCAATCCATTCAATAGGTTCTGATGCACCGATTCTGTACAGTTCCCCAAAGAAACCATTCACACGATATGAAACACGAAGGGTCACATCAAATGCTTTTGCAACCGCTTCAACATAGTTCCTGGTGCATTTCCAATCCATTGTTCTTGAAGGGTGTCCACCATCTATGTCATGATGCCAAAGTTCAATTTTTTCCTTTGGAACACCAAGTTCAAGCAGCTTCAGAAAACATGCTGTTGAATCCTTTCCACCGCTGAACAGAACCACAATCAGGTCATATTCTTCCAAGGGAAGCAGTTCAGGAAGAAAGATTTTCTTGAAATGTTCTGAATCATTCCTTCCAGGAACAGTTGGTTTCAGCCTGATTCCTTGTCCATAAATAGGTGAATCCTGCTTTCCATGAATGACTGGTGTGTCCTGTGTGCAGTCAGAATCCTTCAAAAATATTCCGTTTTCCATCAGTTTTCACCTTCTTTCATGAAAATTCTGTACTTTTTCCCCTGAATTTTCTTGTCTTTTATGGTAAAACCATAGTATTTCTTGACCTGTTTTGAAAATTCGCCTGCTGACATAGGGGTCAGGTTGCTTGCAATGCAGTATTCCTGATATTGCTTGTACACATTGTTTGTTGGTTCGTTTTCAATCCTGATGTCTTCATCCCTTTCTGCTTCATGGAAGAAACCAAGAACAGGATTGTTTGTTTCTTCAAATTCTTCCAGTTCACGCTGCATTTCTTCAGATGTGGTGAACTTTCTTTCTGCAAGCAGTCTTTTCAGTGCTGCAAGACCAAGCTGAATCATATATTCCATTGATTCCTGACTTTTCAGACTGTCACCAATAAAAGGTTTGAAGTTTGGGTCTTTGTCATCAAAATGTGCATGAAAGGGAACAATGACAAGTCTTCTTAAAACTGCACTTGAATCCCTTCCTTTTCCTATCCTTGGAATGTTGTTTGCACTGAATATCAACTTCACATAAGGTTCAAAATCAAACTTTGGTTGCCCTTTCTGTTCAGCATCAATGGTTTCACCTGTGACAATCTTCTTGAAGGATGCTGCATCAGTGACAAATTCATCTGAAATGTCATCACCAATGTTTGCAAGTTTTCCAAACAGCATGACTGTTGAAAATCTGTCATCCAGTTTCTTTAGGTCAAGCACTGACAGGTTCTTTCTTCCAAGCATGGTCTTCAGCATATTCAGGAAGGTGGACTTTCCATTGCTTCCTGCACCAGTCAGGATGAACGCTTTTCCAAGTTCATTCCTTCTGAACATGCAATAACCAATCATTTCTTCAAGCAGTGACCTGATTTCCTTGTCATGACAGGAAATGTTGTCCATCACTTCATCAGTCAGTTCATAGTATGCATTAGGGTTATAATCCCAAGGGATGATGTTTGTGATGATGTGGTCAGGTGTGAAGGAAACAAAGCTGTCATCCTGAAGGTTCAGCAGTCCATTCCTGAATGCAATCATCCTTGCATCTGCTGTTGGTGTGTTTTCCCTGATTAGAATGTCCAAGTATGCCATGACTTCACTTCTTTTTGCCTTGTTTAGCTGTGGAAGATGCTGAATCATAGCAGATTCAATTTCACTTTGCCCTGGAACATATATCCCTTCTTTGTAAATGTGCAACTGGTTGTTGATTCTGATGATGTGATGGTTATTCTTCAGGAACACTGCAAACTTGTCAAACAGGAAGGTTGTTCCCTTGAAAAAGACAGGTTTTGCAAATGCTTCATCACGAAGAATCACTTCCAGTTCTTCAGGTGCAAGCGGTTCTTTCAAGACAAATTCATTGGTTAGTCTGATTGATTCCCTTGCTTCTTCAACTGAAAAGTCATGTGCCTGAAGTGTCAGGATGTAATTGAACAGTGCCTGATTCCTTCCATCACCAGTTTCCATTCCAATGAAGTCTGCTGTGGTCTTGACAGGAAGCAGCCACTTTGGAAGGTCTTGTGCTTCTTCCTTCTTTCCAGTAGTGTCATATAAAATCGGTCTTTCTTTCCCATCAAACTTCAAGACTGAATATGAATTCCGCTTTCCAATCTTGATGTCTGCTGTGATTCCAACCGCAAGTGTTGCATGTGTCCTGTTGGAATTGACCAAATCAGGATTGTTGAATAAGAAGTGCTTTCCCCTGGTTGTTTTGTAAACTCTGCAACAAAGCTGTTTTTCCTTTACAATGTTGAACAGCATTTCAGACTGTTCAAAATCATCCACATCCACCAGGATTGTTTTTTCAGACAAGATTCCTGCAAATTCAGGAAGTTCTTTGACTTCAGCATAAGACTTGAAAGATGTTCTTCCCTTAAACTTTTCTATGCACTTCTTATTCTGTGTAAGGACATAGCCTTTGAAAAACATCTTTCATCACTTCCTTTGCTTTAATATTTCCAAGTTCTGCTTGTACCTTTCAATCTTCTTGGATGCTTCTTCAAACTTCCTGACATACTCTTTGCACTTTGCTTCTGTATTCCGCAAGTGTGATTTTGCAGCTTTCAGTTCTTCCTTTGCTTTCTTCAGGATTGCTGCAAGGTCTTTCTTCCTTTGACCTTTTGCGTTTTTTTTGTCTTCCTGAATCCTTTCAACCATTCTTTCATACTGTGTGACCTTTCCTTCCAGTTCAGGGATGTGTTCTTTGGTTTCCTGATAGAATTTAGGCATCAGCTTTTTATATTCTTCAGTTTCAGCAATTCCCCTGGTACAGTGGTCTTCAATCTGACTGATGACCTTTTCCTGTTCATCCCAATAGCACAAAGCAATCACTTTCTTCAGAAGGAAGTTCAGGTCTTTACTGCTGCAAGGAAAGAAGTTTTCAGCATTCAAGGTCATGCATCCATGTCCACCATCAGTCTGATATTTGATTTCAATTGTTTCATGTTCCATTCACATCACCCCAAATCCTTTCAACCTTTCCTGTGCAGTGTCCACATACCACTGTTTGTTCAGCTTTGCAGGACACTTGACACCATTCACTTCATCATTGAACAGGAAGCAATGGTCAGGACTGTTTGCAATCTTTTCAGGTCTTCCTGTTCTGATGCTGACCTTCTGCACACCTGCATCTGCTGAACTGTTGGAAGCAAACACCCTGATGCACTTTTCCTTGATTTTTTTATTTCCATGAAGGATGCAGTCATACAAGGATGTTATTTTTGCGACCATCTGAAAAGGTTTCAGTTCATCACATCCAAAGATGGTTGTTTCAATGGGTGTTCCATGCACCATGTATTCTGTCAGTGCCTTGTTGATAATAGGGAAGTCACCATTGTCCAGGTTGGACAGTTCCTTCACATAAGCACCTTTTGACTTGTAGTGTCCATCTTCAGCAATGACAATGTAATTGTTGACATCCTTCTGAAACACTTCTCTGTATTCGTCAAATTCAAGCTGCAAACCAGTTCTTTGTTCCCATTCAAAAGCAACATCATCCACCCAATCAAACCATTCATCTTCATTCAGTCCATCAGGCATCTTCACCAGGACACCATCTGTGTTTGACTGGATGATTTCACACCTGGATTCCAAGTGTTCAATCAGGTCAAGCAGAAGTAGTTGTCCATAGACACACACCCTGTTTGCTTGAAGTGGGTCATACAGTGCATTGTTCTTGTCCTTCATGACACCATAGGTGGAATTCAAGACAATCTTCAGAACCGCCTGCAAAGGGTCTTTTTTCTTCTTCAGTTCCAGTCTTTGATGATAGATGTCCACAAACTTCTGTGGGTCTGCAATATTCCTTGAATGCAGGTTGTACTTAATCATCAAAGAAGGATAAAGTGAAGCAACATCCATGTTCAGGAAATATCCCCTTGCATGATAATGTTCCCTTGCACCATGCACACCGCCCCAAGCAAATGTGTGTGGAACACCTGCAACCATTGTTTCCAGTTTGTTCTGCTGTGCTTTCTTTCTGCCTGGAACAATGATGTAATACTTTCTGTTTTCAGGGTCTTTGTACCAGTCCACCACATTTGTGTATTTCCTGATGTTCATAGTGGATGGAAAATCAATGTCAAATTCATCACCCCTGTCAGGAACTTTGGTTGCATTCAGGATGATTGCTGAAAGTTGTGGTTTTGTCTTTGACAGAAGGTTCAAGTCAAGTCCTTGACCCGCACATGCAAGTTTCACAAGACCCATCCTTCCATCAAATTCTTCTTTCCGCTGAAGGAAGATTTCAATGGTCTGTTCCACATCATGTCTGCAATACTTGACTGTTTCATCCAGTTCTTCCTGTGTCAGCTTCCTGTCAATATCAAATGGAACACTGGATTCCTTGATGTTGTTTCCCATTGAACCTTCAAACCACTTCAAACCCCTGTCAAGGTTCAGCATCACATCATAGTTGATAAGTGGTACATTCCGAAGAAGGGAACTGAACTTCCATCCAGGATTGTTTTTCACAATGATGAAGTCATTGATTCTTTTAGGGTCAAAACCACAAAGGATTCCTTTCAGGATGTACTGGTCATAGTGCAGTGAATTGAAACCAACCCAAATGTCATTGATGTGTGCTTTGTGAATCGCTTCCAGTGCAGCCTGGTCATTGATGATGACATGTTCTTTCTTTTCCGTCATGTCAATGATTACAACTAACCAGTCATACTTGAAGACTTCAAAGTCATAAAAAAGCATCTTTCAATTCACATCCTTTCTGTTCATTGTCTGCTTTCAAGATACAGTGTGGTCAAAAAAATTTCTGACCACACTGCACTTGATGCAGGAATTATTCAAGCACAAACACTTCTGTGATTTCAAAGGTGTTGAACCCTTTGTTGTTCTTGCCATACTTCAGTGCATATTCAAAGTTGTCAGTGATTGCTTCCTGAATGTCCATGATAAGGTTTGCATACTGCTTGTAGGTCTTGAACTCAATAACAGGTGCATCATCCAGTTCAGCAGTCATTGCACGAAGCAGTTCATTCACAATGTGAACCTGGAATCCCTGTGTGATGACCTGGTTCATGAAAATCATGCTTCCCTTGAATTCACCATCAGAAACAATCTTGAACCAAATGCTGACCATAGGGTCACCTGCCTTGGATGCTTTCAGTTCCATCTGCTGAACACTGACTTCATAGTCACCAGGTTCAACATCCTTGTATGTACGATTTGCACCGTCTTTTGCAGCCTGTTCCACATCCGCTGCAAGTCCTTCTGTGTCAATGCTTTTATCCCACTTGTCAAATAAATCTGCCATGTCTTTCACCATGTCCTTTCATAAAATAATTAGTTTGTGGTTATATCTGAAGACTGAAGGATTATTCAGTTCTTCTTTTCCTTGTTCTTGTCCTGGGCTTTGCAGGTTCTTCCTGACCAATCACTTCACCAGTGTTCGGTTCAACAGATTCCTGTGCAGCTTTCATTTCAGCATCTTCTGCTTCAGCCTGTGCAGTTTCCTTTGCAAGTGCTTCTTCAGCATCAAGCGGTTTGTCAGGAACTGCATCTTCAACAGGTGGATTCATCACTTCTTCACCGACAATTGCACCTGTTCCCTTGTCCACTTCAGCAACTTCTGCTTTCTTGGTGCTTCTGCTTCTTGCAGGTGCTTTGGAAGTGGTCTGATGCATGGACTGTGCAGCAGCTTCATTTGCTTCAGCATAGACATCCAGGAATGCATCATAGTCCAAAGGAATTTCATCTGTCTTGGTCAGAAGTCTTCCACCACCAAAGATGACTTCATTGGTCTTGAAGGACAGTGTTCTGATTTCCCCATCTGCAACAACCCTTGCAACAATGTCCACCATTCCTGCAACCTTGTTTGCTGTCTTTTCCTGAAGGTTCGGTTTGATTGCAGTCACCTTGTCACCACCCTTCTTGGTGATGTCCTTGGTGGTGTCTTCATGACTAATCAGAATGATGTTTTCATAGTCAAGACCCATCAACCGCTTCAGTGTGGACAGGAATTCAGTTCTGACTTTATCCCATGCCCTGAAGGAATCATCACTTTCATGTGTAATTCCCATCTGTTCATACATGTACAGTCTGCACTGTTCATAGGTGTCTTCAAGAAGGTCAACCACAATGGTCTTGAAGGTGTTGTCTTTCTTTTCCAGTTCGCTGATGACATCCTTGAACACTTCCCATCCCTTTGTTCTTTTGGTCATCCTTCCGACCACTTCAACCTGGTCTTTGATAGGAATGTAAGGTGCATCCACAAACTTGATGTTTCCATCAGTGTTCAGCATCAAAGGGTCAGGGAACTTGTTTGCAAAGGTGGTCTTTCCGCTGAAGGGTGAACCATACAACCAAATGACCTTCTTCTGCACCTGCTCAATGTTTCTTCTTTCATTTTTCGGTAAAATCATAAAATTCCATCCTTTCTGACAATAGTCATTGTATTCACAATATCTGCATAACCAACTTTGATTCTGTGGAAAATCTGTTGCTTCAGTCATGTGCTTCACCTGAAACAACCAGTCAAGGACTTTTCCCTGGTCATATTCCACTTCAACCAGTTTTGGTTCAGCATTCCTGCATTCTTCCTGAATCCTGTTTCTGAAGTCTTGCAAGGATTCATCTTTCTTCTGCTTGCTGTTCACTTTGGGAACACACAAGTAAATCAATTTCCTGATTTTCTTTCCTGGATTCAGCTTTTCATAAAAATACTTGTAAAGGTGAATCTGCACACTTTCTTTGTAGTGACTGACATTGTTTGAATACTTAAAATCATAAATGTCATACACACCAGGAAGTTCCTGATATTCACCACCAAGTCTTGTATCTGATGTGACTGGTGCAAGCAGGTCAATGAATCCTTTGAAGTCATCATCTGAAATTTCCACTTCATTGAACCCTTTTGGAATCAGTGCAGCAGCCTTTGGAATCATCTGTTCCAGTTTGATTGCTTCATTCACATGTGCATCTGTGATGACAGGGAACTGCATGAAGTATTCATGAATAGCTGCTTCAACATTCTTTTCCAGTCCAGTGTGCAGTGCTGTTCCAAGAAACAGGGCATTGTCAGGATTGTCTGCTTTGATTGTTTCCAGGTGTTCTATATACCGCAACCGATATTTGAAAGGACACCCTTCAAAGCATTCCACCCTTGAATGTGACACCTGCATATTTCAACACCACCTTCCTTTCAGTTCTTCATAAATCCTTTCAGCATCTGTGAAACCTTTTTCCTGCATGATGCTGACCATTTCCTTGAAACTGTCAAAGTCTTGTGGATAAAGAAGAATTGCAATTCCACCTGCTTTGTCAATTTCCTTCAGGGTGTGCAACTGAATTTCAGTTGCCTTTCCTTTGGATGCTTTCAGTTCCAGTCCAACAAAGTGACCTTCCACACATGCAAGGATGTCAGGAACACCTGCTTTTGTGAACGCTGCACCGCCCCAATACTTAACAAACCATGCACCCTGGTCTTTCAAGTATTTCTTCACCCTGTTTTCAAAATTCTTTTCTTCTGCCATCAATCACCACCTTCCTTTCATGCATTTGCACCATCCTTCCTTCTGATTTCCATGTATTCCTTATATGGAAGACCCATTGAATCAGCAGCAATGTGAATGGCATTCTTCTTTGTTCCAAATGTTCCCCTTTCAGACATCACTGGACAATTGGGAAAACCAACCTGGTGTGCATACCATCTGTTTGAACCTTTTTCCTTGCTGACTGTATATGTTAGTTTCATGCACCTTTTCCTTTCCGCTTTCTTTTGCATAGACCTGTGTTCCATGCATGTTGCACATTTTCCTGTTGTGTGACCCATTCAAGCTGACTTGCCCTGCAATCATGCTTCTTGCCTTTCTTGTGGTTCACAACAACCTTTGTTTCAGGGTCAGGATTGTCAACAAACGCTTCTGCAACCAAGATGTGAAGCCTGCAACACCTTCCATCCAGTTTCACCCTTAAATAACCCTTTCCGTCATCATAAGGTTGAAGCAAATTTCCTGTCAGAATGTTCTTGACCTTTCCCATGCTGCTGACCATATAGGAAGGATGTTCTGTGATGATTTTCCATCTTTCACGCAATAACACCCCCCCCTTTACTTGACATCAAACCTGATGGATGCTTTCTTTGCACCTGTGGTCTTGGGATAGTCCTTCAGAAGGTCTGCATACAATTCAGGTTCTTCCTTTTCCATTTTGGCAAGGTCAACTGTCTGACTTCCTTCAGAACCTGCAACCCTGATGATTTTCAGGAACTGATTGTCAACAGACTTGATTCCATATTCATCCATGACCTTTCCAAGCTGTTCCTTGAACTTCTTTTCATCCGCTTCCAGTTTCTTCTTTGCCTTGACCGCTTCTGCAAGGTTCTGCATCACTGACAAATACTGTTCTTCAAACACCTGCAATTCAGCTTCTGTGAACTGCTTCTTTTCATCCAACATTGCAATTTCAGTTGTCATTTTCTTCACCTGTCCTTTCTTGGTTGATATATTCTTGAAATTCTGCTTGTCTTGCAGTTATTTCTTCACTGTATGGTGTGGAATGCACACCGCCTGACCAAAGTTTCATTGCAGCCGATTCACCCAAGTTATAGGACATCAGAACCATGTGTGTATTTCCATTGAATTCTTCAAACAGTTGGTTCAGGACATATATTCCACATCTGATGTTCTGTTCTTCATCCAAGAAGTCTGTCACACCAAGGTTTTCTGACAGCCACTGGTGATTGCTTTGGTTTATCTGCATCAGACCATAGTCATGTGTTTCACTGACCACTTCAGGTCTGAAGGAAGATTCATGGTCAATGATTGCCATGACCAGTGTCCAATCAATGTTGTATGCCCTGGACAGTATGAACACAAATTCCTGAAGGTCTGCATCCATTGGAACATTCAGTGGTATGAATTCAGCTTCTTCAAACAGACTGTCATTCCTTGTCCATTCAAACACTGTGGTCTGACCTGAAACTGTGTTGTTTCCTGCACCATACATTGAATTCAGAATGACTTCTGTTTCATCCGCTGAAATGGTGATTCTGTTCATCTGCTTTGAATCATGGTTGTGAACTATGATTCCAGTGATGATGCTTCCAAGGATTGCACCAAGAAGGAAGCAGATTCCCATTGTCAGGAAAAACTTTTTCACATACTTGTTTGACTTCCTGTTGACCCTGATGCCTGAACCATCCCTGATGACCTTTCTTCCATAGTTCCTTTCATTCTGTTCCATTTTCATCATCCCTTTCTTCATAACACACATTTATAATCACTGTTGACAACCCCATCATCACAAAACCTGAAATGATGTATGGGATATATGGTCTTATGCTGAAATATTCACCCATTTCATCTGCAAGGTCTGATGCACCTGCTGTTCCAAGAAGAAGGAAGAAACCAATCAGGAACAGAAGACCTGCAACCGCTTCAGCACCCTTTTTCAAATAGTTCATCTGTATAGTCCTTTCTCATTTCAAGCACCTTCTTGATGTTCACTTCAATACTGTTCTTCACTGTCATTGTGTAGTAGAAACAAGGTTTGTTCTGACCAATCCTGTGAATCCGCTTCTTTGACTGTTCAAATAGTTCTGACATCAGTGGAAGGGTAAAATATATGATTTTGTTTGCTTTCTGAAGATTCAGACCCATGCTTCCTGCTTGATACTGAATCAGGGTGATGGAATTGTCCTGGTCTTCATAAGCTGATAAATCTTTGTTGTGACCGTTTACTTCTGACACTGGTCTTTCCAGTTCTGCTGCAATCTGTTTCAACTGATACAGTTCTTCATTGAAGTTATAGAAAACAATCAGTCTGTCCTGTGTACTTTCAACCAAGTCTTTGAATGCTTGCAGCTTGTCCTTTGAATACATCCCACAAAGCTGTCTTTCATAAAGCATTTGTGTCAACTTGGTATCACCAACCAGTTCAATCCCATCAGCAGTGGTGACAATCCTGTCCTTCTTGAACTTTCTGTATTCCTTTGAACTGTTCACTGAAATGTCAATGAAAGTCTGTTCAGGAAGGTCAAAGCATTCTTCTGTTTTCATAAAGACCGCCCCATGTTCACGAAGTTTTGACTTCAGTCTGTCTGTGTTCTTGTAGGGGTCATCTTTATCCACTATTTTCAGTGGTACACCACCAACTTCAATGGTTTTCCAGTTCACATATTGCCTTTGATACAGTTGGAAGCTGATGTTCCATCCAAGCAGATGAATCTGTGTCCAAAGGTTTTCATATTTCCCTGATGTAGGTGTTCCTGACAGCAGAATCACATTCTTTGGATTCATCTTCAGGATGAACTTGCTTCTTTTCGCTTTCTCATTCTGAATGATGGAAGATTCATCAAGCATCAGTGTAAAGTTTTCAAGGTGCAAAAGGTCAGGTCTTCTGAATACCAGGTCATAATTGATAAAACCTATGTATTGACAAGGGTCAGGATTTTCCTGAAGATACGGTTCACAAGGTTCACCCCTGAAGTCTTCATGCATTTCCATGTATTCTTCCCAACTATTCACAACCTTCATGAATCTTTCCAGTTGCTTCTTATTGGTCAGGTCATACAGTTCAATGCAATATGGATGTTCTGAATAATGTTCCTTGAAGTGGTCAATCCAGTCTTGAACCTTGGATTTCTGACAAACAACCAAGTTGAAGTTCTTTCCAAGATTCATCATCTTTTCACCACCAACAAAGGTTTTTCCAAGACCCATGTCCAAGTAGTAAGCAACTTTGTTCTGACCTTCAGTGTCTTCCAGTGCTTTCACCTGGTGTGGGAATAGTTGCATCAAATCACCATCCCTTCACCTATGTATTCGGTCAGCTTCTTTGGACTGATGTGATAAGACCACACTGTCTTGTTCTTTGCTGCAAAACCAAATGGTGCTGTTCCCATCTGAAGTGCAACCCTGACAAACTGTTCTGACTTTCCAAGCATCTTTGCAGCCTGTTCAACACTGACATTCTTCAGACCTGTGCTTGAATGGTCAGATGCAGGAACTTCACTGTTCAACCATTCCACTGTGCAGTCCAGGAAGTCAGCAATGGACTTCTGAACTTCAGGTCTTGGGATTGACCTTCCTGATAAATACTGACTGACAGAAGACTTTCCCTTGCCGATTGCAGCAGCAAGTTCTTTCTGTGAAACCTGTCTTTCAGTCATTGCCTGATTCAATCTTTCTGCAAAACTGTTCATACTGAACACCATCCTTTCTGCAAAATGTACGCTTTTAAGATACAACCAAAGTAAAAAAAATTGCATCCACTTCATCAGAATTCAAGTTGTATCTTTCTTTGATTCGCTGAATTTCACCCTGTGTGAATTCAGCACCACCAGTTTCATTGATTTTGGCATTGAACCGCTGAACACTGATTCCAATTGCTTTTGCAAGGATTTCCTGTGTGTCACCGTTTCCATGCATGATTCCAACTAACTTCTGCTTGTTCATTTCAGCACCTTCCTTTCTATTTATGCAGCAGACAAGACCTTGCATCTTGTCAAAACTGTCTGCTTCACACCCCTAAATTCATCATATTCTTTGACAGTTCCAATCAGCTTTGAAACATTGTCCAGGTCTTTTGCTGTCTTCCACATGTACACATTGCCCTTGGTATCAACAATCTTGTAAAGATAGGTGACACTGGTGTTGTAACCGTCAAAGCAGTTTGTCCAAGAAGTCACACAAGCGACTGATTCAACATCAATGGTGATTCTTTGACCAACTTCACCCATCCACTGTGACTTTCTTTCTGCTTTCCGCTTTGCTTCCTTTTCAGCTTGTTCTGCTTTCCAGGCAAGTTCCCTGTTGTATGTGGGGAACAGGGAAACAAGAAGACCAAACTTGGAATAGTCAACTGCTTCAAGACTGGTGACAACCTTCAGGTTGTGCATGTAGTCATTGGATGCTTCCTGACCTTCAATCCATGCAAGGGCATCATCAACCGCCTTGTGTGCTTCAGCAGAATCAGCATTGAATCCAACCATGTCCATTTCATCCTGGATTTCTCTGATAAGGTCTTTATGCATGAACCTTGTTCTTCCTGTGCCAACTTCAAAGAACCTGGTCATCTTGTCCTTGGTGCTGTCAGGATTCCAATTTCCCCAAGCATCAACAGTCTTTGCATAACCAAAGTGTCTGATGGTTTCAGCAGCATACAGAAGGATGTCCTTGGTGTCAAAGAAGCACACATGCCATCCACCAAAGGAAACAGGTGCTTCAACTGCTTCTTCAAAGACATCATGCATGGATGCATACAGACTTGCAGCTTCAGCAGACATTCCATGTGTGAAGTCTATCAAGCAGGATTTTCCAACCTGTTTGAAGTCACCAGTGACCATGTTCTTGATGATGAAGGTGTCCTTCCTGCTTCTGTGAACATTGCAGTGTTCACAATAGGGGTCACTGCATCTGTATCTTTCAGGGATTTCCACATCAGTCATTGCCTTGCTGAAGATGTTCCCCTTGGAAGTGTGTTCAACAGAAGCAACAAATTCCCAATCATTGACCTTTGCAGTTCCTTCAGCTTCAACCAGGATGAATCTGAACTTCTGAACAGTTCCATCAGGACATTTGACTTCCTTCAGTTCTTCACCGACCTGTTCAAAGTGGAAGTCACATCCAAACTTCTTGCACTTGTTCTGAATCCTGGTGATTTTCTTCATCAGGTCTTCCATCCGACCTTCATATATTGAATATCTTTCCATCTGACCCATCCTTTCAAATGTACGCTTTCAAGATACAAGACCATTCTAATCACTTGCCTGTATCTTGTCAAGACCTTTTTTCAAATTTTCAAGATATTTTTTCAAGTAAGATTGAAAAATACACTTGAATATGTTAATATTCAAGATACAGTGTATCTTGATAACACTACTATCTGAAAGGGATGGTGACCATCTATGACAATGGGTGAATATATTAAATTGTTACGAAAAAACCATGACCTGACACAAGAAGAACTTGGTCAAAGGCTGCATCCAACTGTCAACAGGGCTGCAATCAACAAATGGGAAACTGGACAGGTAGAAAACATCAAAAGGTCATATATTGAACAGATGTCAAAACTATTCCATGTCAGACCATGTGAACTGATGTGTTTTGACCAGGAACAGCAGATTTCAGAAGATGTCATTGCAATTGAACAGGTGCAGAAGCGGTTTGGAAAAGATGCTGTCAGGTTGCTTGAACTGTTCACTAAACTGAATGAACTTGGAAAAGAAAAAGCATTGGAAGACCTGGATGACCTGACCAATCTTCCAAAGTACACTGAATCGGTTCAAGATGGTTCAAAGTAAGTTCAAGGTAAACCAAAGCACCTTGAACCGCCTGAAACCCTTTATTTTCCTATTGTTACAAGGTTATCGGTTCAAGCGGTTCAAGGTACTATGAATTTCTTTTATATAAAAATGTAGTATGTGAAATAACATATACTATAAAAATATAATAAATATATAAGGATTACCTTGAACCTTGAACCGATAGCACCCAAAACCCCAATAAAATCAAGGGTTTGAAGCGGTTCAAGGTGGATGAAAAAGAACCAATTCACCTTGAACTGACCTTGAACCTTTAGAAAGAAGGTGGACAGATGGAACTGAATGCTTTGGAACAAGAATTCTTTCAGGTGTTCCAGGATAGATTGACCCCTGAAGAAAGAAGTCAGCTTGTTTTGAAAAGACTTTCCAATGGTGCAATAGAACCATACATCAGGCATTATCCACTTGGAAAAGTCAAACTGACTGGAAGAAAACACTGGATGCAAATATTCAAAACTGTGATGAAAGTAGAACTTTTTGAAGGAAACCTTCAAGAAATGATTGAAAAACAAGAAGAAACAATCAAGTATTTGCGGAAATACTGCAAGAAATAGAAAAAGACCTTCACCTGCTGCAACAGATGAAGGTCAGAAAGCAACCACTTCAGGATGGAAGAAATGGTCACTGAATCAATAAAATATTATAGCATTTCTTCCTTCCAAATTCAATGGAAAGGAAGGTGACAGACTGTGAAAAATCCAAATGGTTATGGGTCAGTTGCAAAGCTGTCAGGAAACAGAAGGAAACCATTTTGGGTCAGGAAGACAGTTGGATGGAATGAAAAAGGTCATCCCATCTATGAAACAATAGGATATACCGCAACCAGGGAAGAAGGGAACATGTTGCTTGCATCCTATAACAAGAACCCTTGGGATGTGGACAGGGCAAAAATCACCCTTCAGGAACTGTTTGACCTATGGTTGGAAAAGAAAGCACCTAAACTTGGAAAAGCAAACCAAAGCAGTCTGAAGTCTGCATTCAATCACATCAGGAAGTATTCTGATATGAGATACAAAGAAATAAGGTCATACCACATGCAGGATTGCATTGATTTCTGTGGAAAAGGTTATTCCACCCAAGCTGCAATCAAGAACCTGTGGGGTCACCTGGACAGGTTTGCACTGGAACTGGATGTCATCACAAGGATGTATTCAGAACTTCTGACATCAGACCCAATTCCCCAAACTTCAAGGGAAAGGTTCACTGATGCAGAAATAAAGAAAGTGTGGAAAGTTTATGGTGAATACCAGGAAGGAAAAGACTTTGGTTCTGTTCCTGTGGAATGGATTGACACTGTTCTGATTTTCCTTTATTCAGGATTCAGAATCAGTGAACTGCTGACACTGAAGACAGACAATGTTGACCTGGATGCAGGAACATTCAAAGGTGGTGTGAAGACCAAAGCAGGAAAGAACAGGATTGTTCCTATTCATTCAAAGATTGTTCCCCTGGTTGAACACCGCCTGGATGCAGACAGTGAATTCTTCATCAATGTGAATGGTGACCAGGTATCACAAACCACATACAGAACATACTGGAATGACCTGATGCAGTTCCTTCACATAGAAAAGACACCGCATGAATGCAGACACACATTTGAATCCATCTTGGATTCTAAAGGTGCAAACAGGAAGTGCATTGACCTGATGATGGGTCATGTTTCAAAGGATGTTGGAAACAGGGTGTACAATCATAAAACACTGGAAGAACTGAAGACTGCAATTGAACTTTTGAAAGTGAACTAATGACAGGTTAGTGACAAAAAAGACCCCAAACCTTGAAAAATCAATGGTTTGGGGTCAATTCGTTTTTATTATACCATAAATTTGTTCACTTTTTCAATCCTGAAAGTCCAGTGTTTTCAAGGTTTCTGTGAACAGTTCACTGCTGTCAGACCCCTGAAAATCACACCCATTAGTGACAAATTAGTGACTTGATTTCTTGCAGTCATAGACACAATCAGAACAGTCACCGTCACAATCACTTCCATCCCAATTGACCAGGGCATGAATCCAAATTATAGGTAAAACAATTATTAGAATAGCAAGAACAATGTTCATGTCATCCTTCTTTGATGAAAGCATCAGGGAATCCTGCTGCCTGAACTTTCTTCAGAAGTGCATCAGCATTTTCCTTCTTGCTGAAAGCACCGACCTGAACAAAGTATTTTGCATCTGCTTTCTGTTCCTTGTGGAACTGGTCAAAGTATTTCTGACCAAATGCTGCCCTTTTCGCCTGAACCGCTGCACCCTGGTCAGCAGGTCTTTCATAGATGGTCAGAACAGCAGTGGATGCTTCAGTAACATTGGTTGCAGATTTCAGTGTTGCAAGCATGGAAGCATAGTTTGCACTGATTTCCTTCTTCAGGAATTCAAGCTGCATGTCAAGGTTTCCAATGGATGCTTTCTTGCTGTCAGCATATTCAAGCAGTGCCTGTTTTCTTGACCAATATGTCCACTGTGCAAGACCATAACCTGCTGAATCCTTGACAAAATTATCATAGGTTTCATTGTCCACCCTGGAAGTGTACTGTGCATCATTCATTCCAAGTGACTTTTCAAAGGTGTTCTGAAGGTTGTTTGCAATCAGTGCAGATTCTGCAAACAGATTTCCCATCAGACCTGCAACACCATAATCATTCCCAATGAAGGAAGACAGGAAGTTCCACACCTTTTCAGGGTCAGCTTCAGTGGTTGCAGGTGCTTCAATCACTTTGATGGACTTCAGGGTGTCCTGCTGTGCAGCAGTTCCCTGAATGGTGCAATAGGAAGGATTTTCAAGATAAATCCAACCTGCACCGCTTTTCAGCTTGCCCCAACCATCTTTGACTTCCACAATGGTGAAGATTCCCTTTCCAGTGAACTTTCCAGTCAGGTTGTTTCCCATGCCTGCTGAAGTTCTGATGTTCAGGTCATCAATCAGCACCTGAACAGTGAAAGGACAGGAAGGAAGACTGCTGACAGTCTGTGCAGGTGCTTCAGCAGAACCACCAAGTCTTGCAGTCACCTTGGATGCAAGGTCACCCATTCTTGCATACATCCAATCACCAGGACAGGACTTGTTTGCAAACCATCTGTGAACCGTCAGAAGCATTTCATCAGATGCAGGTTTATATGCAAGGGTCTTGGTCTTGTCACCAAACCAAAGCAGCTTCTTCTTTCCGTTTCGCTTGCAGATGTCCACACAAAGTTCAATCAGCTTCTGATACACATTATCTTTGAAAGCATAAGGTGCAGTTGCATCAGATGCACATTCAATGGTGATTGCCCTTTGGTCATTAGCACTGGAAGAAGTACACCAGGAACGGTTCTTTTCTTCCACATACATTCCAACCCTTCCATCAGCACCAATTCCATAGTTGCAGGATGCCTGTCTTGAAGTTGGAAGGAAGATGTTTCCAAGTGTTTCAACAGAACACTGACCCACCACACAATGTGGTGTGATGATGTCAATGCTTTTGGTTCTCTGACCGCTGTGGTTAGGTGACAGTTTTGTATATGATACAAGTGGACTGTTTGTATATGCCATTATTCTTCACCTTCTTCCTTTCCGTTTGTCAGTTCATCAAGTGCTTCAGCACAAAGTTCAGATTCATCAGTGATGATTTTTTCTTCATCCATAGCATTCACCCCTTCTTTTTCGGTTCAATATAGGTCATTGCAAGGTCACTGTCACTGATTCCATGTGTGGTGGGGTCTGTGACAATTCCAAGGATGGAAAGAACCACAAAGACCGCATTCACAACCACAATCAGTCTGTTTCCAAGTTCACCAAGGTCAATGGTGTAACCAAAGACTGCTGCAACTGCCTGAATGAGCAGAAGAACAGCAGGAATGATTGCAAGCCAAAAGTTTTTGTTCTTGATTCTAACTTTCCAGTTGATGTTCATTTTGTTCACCTGTTCCTTTCTGTCAGTCTGTATTGATTGGAAGTTTCCTGACATCTTCCATGATTTTTTCAGCAGTGCCATTTCCACCAAGTGCCTTGTATGGTGCATAAAGGTATTTGTTCAGGTTTTCATATTCATCTTCAGTCATTGAACCTTTTGCAAGGTATTCTTTGCCTAAACAAATGATTCTGTCATGTCCAAGTCCAAGAAGCATCTTGCTTTGATGGTCAAGAACTTCTTCTTTCTTGTCCTTCTTCTTGTCCTTTCTCTGTACAAGATACAAAATCAATGCCCAAAGACCCTGTGAAGCAAACACCGCTGTGAATATTGCAATCAGCAATCCATCATTCATTTTGTTTTCACCTTCCTTTCCGCTTGCATGTTAAAAGCACCTGACAAGGTATTTCACCAAGTCAGGTGCTTCATTTGATTGTTATTCCTGTGCAAGTTCAGGAAGGTCAAGGTCAATCAGAACCTGCTTCACCTGTTCCCTGATTCTTTCAGGAACATCATTGATGGTTTTGACACCCTTGATGATAAGTGTTGCATAAACAACTGCCATTTTTTCCACATCCTTTCCTAAAATGATTTTAAGTATGAGATAAAGAAACATCAGGCTTCACCTTCAGTTCCAACCCATCCCCTGTCCTGAAGAATCTTGATGACATCCGCTTTCAGCTTCTTGGGAACATCATCAATGGTCTTGATTCCCTTCATGATTAAATCTGCATAAACTGCTGCCATAGTTGTTCACCTGTCCTTTCCTTAACCTAACATTTCATAGACATCACAAAGTGCAATCTGTGTGTCAGTCATCTGCTGTTCAAGGGATGCATTCTTGTCATCAATCATCTTGATGTATTCATCCTTGTCATACTGCACCAGGTTGTATTCAAAACCAGTGAATCCTTCCTGGTCATCAGTTCCTGCTTCAGAAACCGCCTGGATGTCAGATGCAATCCACACACTGAATTCATCAATGACCTTTTCTTCAGGTCTGACTGTGCTTCTTGTCTTTCCATAATCTTTCATGTGACTTTACCGCCTTTCTTGTTTTTGATGTTGAATTCATAGTATGCATCTGCATACTTCTGAACTGGTGCAATGTACTTCTGTGACAACCTATAACTATCACAATGAATCAACCATCCCTTATAGGAATTGATGGAACACCATTCTGAATAGGTCAAAGGTTTTCCTTCCAACCTGTGCCTGTTCACATTGGTCAGCTTCTTTTTCATCTGCTTGCAGGTGGTCTTCCTTAACAGCTTATAGTTCAAGAAAATTCTATAACCCACATAGTCAACACCCCTGACATAGGAAGGAAATATTTGCCAGTTTCCTTTGATTTTAAGTTTCAGGTTCACTTTGAAGTATTCCCTGATGTCTGCAAGCAATCTGTGCAATTCTTCCTTGGTTTCACCGAAAATCACAATGTCATCCATGTATCTGAAATAGTGCTTCACATGTTTGACTTCTTTTATCCAGTGGTCAAATGCTGACAGATAGAAATTCCCTGAATACTGTGAAATATAGTTCCCAATAGGAATTCCAGTGTCACCTGGTGTGGAATCAATGATTTCATCCAATAACCAAAGCAGGTCATCATCCTTGAACAGTTTTCTGTATTTAGTTTTCAGAATGTCATGATTGATGGAAGGATAATATTTCTTTGCATCAATCTTCAAACAATACTGACAACCAGGAACATCAGTCTGCATTGCCTTTTCCACCTTGTGCAAACACTTGTGGATTCCCCTTTCAGGGATTGCAGAATAGGTGTCATCAGTGAAGGTCTTCAGCAGAATTGGTTCAATGACCTGTAAGATTGCCCACTGACATATTCTGTCAGGGAAATAGGGCAACTTATAAATCAGTCTTTCCTTTCCACTGTCCTTCTTGATGAAGGTTTCATATTCTGATGTTTGATAGGTTTTATTGATTAGCATGTCCTGAAGCATCTTCAGATACTTGTCAGGGTCTTCATCAATCATCTTGACTTCCTTGTACCAACCTTTTCCTTTCTTTGCATTCTTGTGTGCAAGTTTCAGGTTGTCCATGTCATAGATTCTTGAATATAAATTTCCATACCGCTTCATTTTGTATGCACATTTGAATGGTCAAATCTTCAAGAAAATAAAGATTTTCTTTACCAATACAACCTTTCATTCTTTTTCTGTTTTGGCAAGTGCCAGGGCAATATTGTTCACATGTAAGAAGCAGGACATCATTTCTGACATCCTGCTTCCTGTTTTTAATATGCATTTAGTAAGTGACTGCTGATATTCCGATTACGATTCGACACTGCATTATTCACATTCCAATAGAAACTGCCTGCATTAGCACCATTATTCCAATTACTGCCTAATTTAGCAACTGGTGTTTACTGACTTTTTCAATGGTTTGTGATTCTGACAGTTTGAAAACAATCAGCACAAATTGCCCATAATAATCTTTTTAAGTTCCTTATGCAGCAGATGCAGGTGCATACAGCAAGCGACCGCCGATATCCCGATAACGATTCCACACCGCAACATACACACCCCAACAGAAACCGCCCGCATAAGAACCATTATTCCAACTACCGCCCAATCTAGCAACCGCGTAAGCGGATGTTGCTTTGTTCTGATAGAAGTAGTCACCAACAGGAAGACTGCTGCTTCCACTGACTTCAGAAGCAATGAACAACCAGTCAAAGTCTTCATTGTAAGCAAATGCACTGACATATCCATTTGCACCTGCAATGGTGATTCCTGCATCCACATAAGGACTGGACTTTGAATTGTCTGCAAAGGTGTGATCTGCAATGTAAACAGAACCTTCACCATAGTTGTACACATTGATTCCGTCAATCCACTTCCAAATGTTTCCATAAGGGTTTTCTTCACCACGATAAGAAATGACTGTCCAACCACCTGTGGTTGTAGCAACACCAGTTGCATTTCCAAGACTGGAAGTGAAACCAGTGTTTTCTGCCATGTTGGATGCACCATCATCAGTCTTGTTTGTGACACCAATTCCAATCTTGGACTGCATGTCAAAGGATGCATATTCAATCAGGAAAAGAAGTTCAGTTGCTGTTGCAGACTGGACTGTTGCCTGTGTCCAACCAGTTCCCCTGTTAGCTGCAAGGGTTCTGAAACCTGCTCTTGTAGCACCTGACTGTGTAAGTCCTGAAGTGGGTTTTGCACCTGCAATGGATGCAAGGACATCACCTGTGGAAGCAGTGAAGTCAACAGTCTGTGCATCATTGATGTTGTAAGCAGAAGCAGACTTGTCAAAGGTGCATCCTTCATAAGCAGACAAATAAATTTTGTCCATTTCCACACCATTTCTGACAAATGCAGGGTGAACCTTGAATCCTGCTTTCTTGGTTGCAGATACATAATATCTGCCCTTTCTCATGTGGACACCCTTTTCACCTTCACGCTTTTCAGTAAGAAGGGGAACAACCTTGTAATAGAATTTAGGCTGTTCAACCATGACCTGCACCTTTGTTCCAATCGCATAGGTCACACCATCCACTTCAACCGCCTGTGTCAAAGCACCTGTTTCTGAATACGCTGCATCACCATAGTATGCAACCACAACACCACCATCAGTGACATTGCATCTTTTACGCTTCCAAGGATCAAGATCATCAAAGTCTGCACCAGGTGTCTTGTCAGCAGCACCTGCAAGTCTTGTGAACCGCCTGTTCACCATGTCTGCTTCAACACCATAGATGTCAGAATCCGTGTACCCAAGGAAAGCCTGAAGATCATCAATCTGTTCCTGAAGATCCTGAATGTCACCGATTGTTGCAACAGCACCGGGATCAACAGTGACTGTGACACTGGATGCATTCTGAACAGTGGTGACAAGTTTTAAGAAGCAACCGGAAGTGGACACACCATTGAAAGGTGGCATCCAACCAGGTGTGGAAGCACCACATGCAGCATACACAATTTCACCTTCATCAGGGTCTTGTGCATAAAGTGCAATTGTCCGGATATAATATCCTGTTGCAAGGGAACTGTTTGTGACTGCCCCTTCAACCTGCACTGCTGCATTACTTGTTTTGATGATCCTTGAAATTCCTGTGGTCTGTTTTACACCGGACAAAGTGGTCAATGCAAGGATCTGTGCATCTGTTAATGCTGTGTCAGACAGACTGATCTTTGTGAAGTTGATTGTTGCCTGTCCACCAAGCATCTTTGCAATCAGTGCCTGACCTTTGTTGGTAATGACCATTGTTCTAAACTCTGCCATTTTTCTTTTACCGCCTTTCTTTATATGATTTCTGTGTATGTGATACCATTTCCAACATTAGCAGCAGAACCAAGTTGGATTGTACCCTGGAATGTGTCGCTGACTTCAATCCTTTCAGCAATGTTGTGTGCCACAAATGCACCTGCTTCCGCTTCAGAAGCAAACAAAGCATCCTTGAAGGAATCTGTCAGTTCAATTTCACATGTTCCTGAACCTGCTGCACCGGCAGCAGCAAGACCGGATATTTCCCATGTGACATTATAGGAATCAGTCAACTGGAACATGTCTGTGGTCACCTGACCAACACCAACAAAAGCATTTCCTTCCATCATGTAGTTCAGAAGGTTGTCTGCTATGATTTCAATGTTTGCAGGTGGCATATATTCAAGAATGTTTTCCAGTTCATCCACCTGTCCATACAGATCAAGGTGTGTGGTGATGTGAAGCTGATAATTGTTCCAGTCTTCCACCACTGTGAAGTCTTCACCACAAAGGGTCTGCATCTTCATCAGAAAGACCTTCCAGGTGTAAGGAACTGCATCATTCCATCTGATGATCACCCTTGATTTTCTTGATTCAAGGGTATCTTCAGAAGTAGGTGTGATGTGAAGAATCTTTTCATATCTTGCAATTCCTGTTTCATCACATGTACTGATGAACTGGTTGTTCTTCAGGACTTCTGATTCATCAGCGACAAGCTGAAATTCCGGTTCTTCAGCTTTCATCACTTTCTGAATTTCTCTGTATTCCTGCACAAACAGTGGAAGATAATGAAGAAGGTCTATATCCCTAACCATTCTGAATCACCCCCAAGACAGGAACTTCATAAGCACCAAGGGTCAAGTTTGATGCAACATTGTTGATCTTTGTTCCTGTCACATCAATGACACCCTGAATGTTCAAGATCCTTGTTTCTATCTGACTGATTCTGACAACCGAAGCACTTTCATTTGCCCATGCTGTTCTGATTTCAAGAAGGTATGCTTCCATTGCAGCAGTGATTTCAGAAAGAAGTCCTGCAAAGGTGTACCCTTCCTGACATGTGACTGTGGTCTTGATGTTGATTGTCACATTGTCAACAGTTCGGACAGTCACTGTGTGACCTATTGGTGCAATTCCATTTCCCTGACCTTGTGGACTTGGGTCAATTGCCTGTTGAACAGTGTTGACCAATGTGCTTGATGCTTTTGAATATTCACTGTTCAGAATGGTCAAAAGAACTGTTCCACCACCATTCCAAATTGGTGTGACCTTGGTTGAACCAACACCGCTGATTGCATTGGTCTTCTGAATGTAGTCCTGAATGTTTCCACCAAAAGGTTGTGTGTCAAAAGTATCAAAATACCTTTGACGGATGGAAGCATCAGATTCTTCATCTTCACCGGGAATAAGAAGTTCAGTGATTTCAATGCTTTCAAGTCCATCAATGTAGTTTATTGGGATAAGATTTCCAAAATACTGATTTCCCTTTGTTCCTGCTTCTTCACACTGTACAGTGTATTCACCTGACTGAATTTTGGATGTGATCACATAGTTCAGATCATTCAGTGAAAACCTTGAACCAATTGGAATGTCCAGTGCTGTTGGAAGGGATTCAGCTTTTAAGGTTGCCTTTGATGCCGGATAAGGAACAATACCCCTTTCAGCAACTCTTAAAATCAGATAATCCCTTGATGCAGTTTCTGCAAAGGTTTCCTTCAGAATCACATCAAATTCAATATACATGTTCTGAAGTTCAACAGCAGCAGGTGCAAGTGCATCATAGATGATTGAACCTTCCCTTTTGTCCATGTCATCAGGAATCCTGTCAAGCATCCTTTGAAGGATGTCTTCATAAGTCACATTTTCATACATTTTAGATTGTCACCTGCCTTTCTGCTTCAATATCACCAAATACTGTGTGAACTATGAATGTGCATAAGATTTCACCTTTCCTTGGGAATGTGAAGTCAAAGTCTGAAACTGAATTGATCCGGTCATCCTGGATAAGTGCTTCTGTGATTCTGTCCTGCAATTCTGCACAAACATAATCAAGTGGCATTCCATACAGATCCATCAGTTCAATTCCATAGTTCCATGAATAAATGATGTATTGATACCTTTCAGTGTTCAGTATCTTGAAGACAACCTGTTTCATTGCTTCAAGTTTGTCACATTTACCAACAATGATTTCTTTGACCATCTGCATCTTATAATTCAATGATGCCTGCTGTTCAATTTCAATGTCAGTATTCAATATTGTATTTGTTGAAGGAATCATGCTTTCACCACCCTATCCAAAACAAGATATTCCTGACCGCCTTTTTTCCTGATCAGAACCACCTTGTCACCCTGTTTCAGGGCATTGTTGATGGTCAGTGTCTTTGTTCCCTTGATGCTGTGATTGTGGGATGCAAAAGATGCTTCACCAGTTCCACCGCTTTTGTTTTCTGTTGCCCAAGGGGATTCATTTGAAATGCTGACTGTGGTTGAAAAGTTGGTCACATTCCTGGTCAGAACAAGCTGTGCAGAAGTCAATTCCATCTTCTGTTCAACCAGGATCTTCAAAGGACTTGCACTGGTCACTGTTCCATAGCAAAAATCAGAATCCTGACTTGCATTGACAGCTTCAAGTGCAGTCTGTTTGATCAGTTCCACAAGATTATTTGCATCAAGCAACAAATTCACCCCCTCTTAAAGTCAAAGTCATAAGGTGCTGTGATTCTTTGAATTCATGCTTGCACTTTTCCACAAGCATTAGATTCTTCACTTGAATGTCACCAAGATTCAGAATCACAACCACCATTGAACCTGCCCTGACACGAACATCACCAAAAGCATTCTTGACAGTCAGATTCCTTGTCTTTGCATTGTAAAGTTCAAGCAGTGCATCAGCTTTTGCCTGACCATTTTCGCCTTCCTTCAGTGTGTCATAATACTGAAGAACACCCCATTGATTGATGTTTTCACCGGACTGTGCAATGTACACTTCCCTTTTTCCGGTCTTTTCATTGTCAAAAGTAAGTTTCACCCTGTTGTAAGTGTCATCATCAATACTTGAAGCATATTCAAAGTTTTCACCTGTTTCTTCATCAATCAGAAGGTTCAACCGCATGTTGTCCAATCCCTTCAGGGTAAGTTTCCCAAAGTCATCATATAGAACATACATGTATTTCATGTTCTGAAGTGTCAGATCAAGTGCATTTTGGATCATGTCAAACAGTGAAGTGTTGCTTTCCACCCTGGATGCAATCTTGAATTCTGTGTCTTCAATGAAGCCGGTGTTCATCTGAAAGTCTGCTGCAAGCATCTTGATCAGTTCTGATGCAGTCTTGTTTGTGTACACATAAGTGTCTTTGTTCTTCAAATACCGCAACTGATCATAAGCTGTGACTGTGATGATGTTGGTCTTGTCACGCTGCTTCTTGAACACAAAACCATAAAACACACCAGTTCCATTGACCTTCATCCGGACTGCATCACCTTCAGTGAAATTGATGATGTCATCCTTTACAACCTTGAAGGTCAACTGCCCTGGTGCATTTTTTCTTTCTGTTGACCAGGTGATTCCTTCTTCCACAACAGGTTGGAAGACCTGATTTCCATGCTGAATCAGAAGTTCAACATCCACCTTCAAAAGAATCACCGCCTTTCATTTTTTTATGCAGGGATTGTCAGCACCTGCCCCGGATAGATCAAGTTTGGATTCTTGATCTTGTCTGTGTTTGCATTGTATATCTTGGTGTACTGTGAACCATTTCCATAAAACTTCTTTGCTATGTTCCACAAACAGTCACCCTTCACCACTGTATAAGTCTTGTTTTCATTCTTTGGTGCAGGACTGTTTTCAGTCTGCCTTGCAGGTTGTGGTGCAGCAATCTTTGGTTTGGAAGAAGCAAAGGTGATGTTGCAAGTCTTTGTTCCATAATCTCTGTACTGCTTCAGTTTGACAGAAACCTTTACATCAAATCCCTGCTTTGCATCATCTAATGGTTTGTAGTCTTCCAAGGAAACCTTCATGTTTGTGTCAAAGATCATCTTCCCATCAGGGAATCTTCTGATGACCTTGAACTTGAATGGTTCTTGACTGGATTTCAGTCTTTCCAGTTCTTCAAGATAATAATCTGCTTTTTTGAACCCTGATGTGTATGTCGCAAAAGGATATTTTACATTGGGAAGAAGCAGGTCAAATGTAATTTCTGTCAGACCTGCTTTCTTCAGAATGTTGATTTCCCCTTCATTGATCAGCACAAGGGTCTTGTTCTTATTGCTTATTTTCAGTTGCAGCTTATCAGGTGCAACCGGACAAAGCATTGTATCAAGATAAACATTATACATTAGTCATGCACCCCTTCCGCTGCAACTTCCATTGCTTCTTGAATACCGCTTGCAAGGTAGTCAACCACACCATCAAGATCCATGTTGCTGTTGACATTGTTTGTGACACCGCCCATTTCCACACTGATTTCAGCAGTGGTGAATCTGTTGATCACATCCCTTTCGGCAATATCCCTTAAATACTTCAAATCTTCATCTGTGATGTCCAGTGCATCAGCAGTGGCAGCAGTGTTTCCTGCTGTGTCAGCAATATTTGAAGCAATCTGACTTGCATCATATCCACCACCAAACATGTCTGCCATAGCACCTTGAACATCAAGACCACTTCCAAAGAAGTCAGAAACCGCATTTGCAACACCATCACCCCATTCCGCACCTTCAGCAAATGCTTCAGATGCCCAACCATCTTGGAATGTGTCAAAGGTGTCTATACCATCCATGAATGCTTCACCTGTGTCAGTGAAGTTGTCATTGTAGTCAAATGTGGACATCCCTTCATTGAATGCATCAAGTAGGCTTGTATAGTCTTCAGTGCTGTCATAAGCTGCTGCACTTTCTGCTGCATAATCAGAAGCTGCCTGTGTGATTCCGGAATAATCGAATTCAACAAAAGGAAGTGCATTCAATGCTTCACAAATACCTGCAACAACAGTCAAAATATCTGAAAGTAGTCCATACCACCAACCTTTGACATTAGCAATGACATTGTGAAAAGCAATTCCGATATTTTCACAAGCTGCACCAAGTGCATTCCAAATTCCGACTGCTATATTTGCAACCAAAAGTCCAAGATCCTGGAATGTAATTCCCACATTCATGACAACAGCTTTGATCCAGTTCCAAACTGCTATGACAGTATTAGCCACATTCAAAGCACAATTTGCCAAGAAAGCCCCAACAACAGCAAGACCACCGCAAATGACACCAAATGCAGTGCTTGCAGCACCGGTTGTGTTAGCGATCCACTGACAGATTGCAATAAGCAGGGCAACCAAAATGATAACAAGAACAATAATCCATGTTATAGGACAAGCTGCAAGGGCAGCATTCAATCCCCACTGTGCAGCAGTTTCTGCAAATGTTGCACCTGTCGCCATCATCTGTGCAGCACCTTTGACCGCTTCAGATGCAGCCATGATTCCATTCATCACATTTACTGCTGTTGCAATTGCAAGATAAAGACCAAGAGCAGTGACTATTCCCATGACTATTGGTTCAATGACTGACCAGTTATCCTGGAAGAATGCTGCAACCTGTGCTGCAAAGTCCATGATTTCAAGCAACATGACCGCCATCTGTGACAAACCATCAAGGACACCAACAAGCATTCTTTGGAACTGATCATTGTTTGCAAGCTGATTTATTTTGTCAAGGACAGGTTGAAACTTCATGATTGCTGTGTTCTTCATGGAAGTCCACACCTGATTCCAGGTCATAGGCATCTGATTGAACTTTTCATTGATGTCATCAGCAGAAGCAAAGATTGCTGCCTTTACAATATCCGCTGAAAGCTGTCCTTCTTGTGCCATTGTCCTGATCTGACCAATAGGAACATCCAAATAATCAGCAATAGACTGAATCAGGTTAGGTGCTTGTTCAAAGATACTGTTCAATTCATCACCACGAAGGACACCTGATCCTAAAGCCTGTGACAACTGAAGCATTGCGTTTGATGCTTCAGCAGTAGATGCACCTGCAATGGTCATCTGTTTCTGAATCAGGTTTGCAAAAGCAACAACTTCTTCCTGACTGCTGAATGCATCCCTTGCATTGTTTCCAAACTTTGCAACAACTGTTGCCATGTCACCAAATGAACCCCTTGCATTCTGTGCAGCCTGGTACACAAGATTCACAAGGTCATCTGTCTGCATGACAGTTCCATTGATCTCATTGAATGCCTGATTCATCATGTCCAATCTTGCAGTGGTCATGGTCAGTTCATCTGACAGATCCATTGCTTTCCGGATGGTTTGAATGGACAGGTAAGCTGTGACAACCCCCTTGATTGCATTCATCAGTTCATTGGACTGGTTCACACCACGCTGAATTGCCTGATTGAACTGACCCTGTTCACTGGTATTGTCACGGATATATCTTTCTGTATTTCCAACAGTTCTTGACAGTTGCATGTAAGCAGCATTTGCCCTTTCAGCATCCATGTTGTCCAAAGCAGAATTCAGTTCATTCTGTGCATCAACTGCATGTGACAACTGTGACCGCAACTGTTCAATTTCATTGTTCACTTCTTCAGTGCGAAGGGAAACAGGTGTGTTGCTTAAAGCCTGCACCCTGGTCTGAAGGGTCTGAATCCTTTGAACCATTCCCTGAAGGTCTTGTGCTGCACCATCCGGAAGAATGTCCATTCCGTTTGCAGTTTCCTGAATCCTTTGCTGATTCTGAACCATTGTGTTCATCATCTGATTAGCTGAATTCAGTTCCTGTTCAAACCTATCAACACCGGTATTGGTGAAGATTTCCATGTTGTCTGTCTGCCATTCAACAGGAATCTGAACAGGTTCAGGATCAGGAATGACCGGTTCAACCGGAAGTTGGACTGGTTCATTTTGGATTGCAGGTGACAAAGGTGTACTGTTCGCTTCCTGAATAGCAGATTGCAGATTATTCACTTCAGTGACAGCCTGTTCAACAGCCTGTCTTGCATTTTCAATGGATGCTGTGTCCATTCCATTTTCCATTGCAGTGTTCACTGCTGCAAAAGCGTGAACTGAAGTCTGAAGTGCTGTCACAATCATCTGAATAGGTTGTGTTGCCCTATCATAGACTTCAATTGAAGTTGCAATGCTTGCCATTCATTTTCACCTGCCTTTCTTCAAAAGATTAGGGTGTGAACCATCTGATCCGGTTCACACCCTTTGAAAATTATTTTTTCTTTGACTTAATCTTCTTTGCTTCTTTCTTTTCAGCTTCAACCCTGATGTCACAAGAAGCAATGATGAAAGCCTTTTCTGCTTCATCCATATCCGCAAAAATTGAAGGAAGTATGTGAAGTTTCTGCAATGCATAATGTGCATAGTTTGCTTCAGCATCCCCTTCATTGATTAGTTTTTTGCTTCTTCCACCTTATCTTCCAAAGTAGTGGTGAAACCATTGAAATTCTGAACAAAAGTTGCAAAGTCCTGATATTCACCCGGATCATCAACCATTGCCTGAAGAAGATCTTCAGGGGTCATCACACCATAGCTGTCCTGAAGTTCCTTGTCAAAAAGATTAGGTTCAGCCACACATGCAACAAGCATCTTGCAAAGATACTTGGAAGTGTTCAGTTTAGGTCTGAACATGTTAGGCTTGCCCTTGACCGGAACTTCAACCATGCATTCATCCCTGATTGCTTCATTGTCCTTGGTGGAAAGTGGCTTGATAGTCCAAAGAAGGGGTTCACCCTTTTCATCAACCAGGGATTTAGTTGCAGCATAGGTTGTGTTTTCCTTCTGAATCTTGTTCTTCTTCATAAATCTTGTAAACTGTGACATGGTTTGACACCATCCTTTCTTTTTTCAAATTTTATTTTCTGTCAAAACATAAAAAGACCCCTGCTTCACTTTTGATGAAACAGGGGTCTGTCTGATTTTACTTCATACCATCAAGAAGGTTGAAGGTTTCAGGCATCTTGAAGTCCTCAAAAGTGAAGTCCATGTCTTCATCAAGATATTCACCATCAGCATCAAACTTTGCAAGGATGCCACCATCAATATTGCATCCAAGGAAAACAACTGTCTGTCTTCCTGCTGCTGAAGTAGGATCTTCATTGGTGACCTGAATTTCAAAGTACACATCTTCACCAGTGTCCTTGTAGTGCTGCATCATCTGTCTGAAGATGGAAGAATTGTAATGGAACTTTGCAGATCCAGTTCCCTTCCAACCAGTTGACTTGTTTCCTTTTCCGGTCTTTCCAAGAATAGGAACTTCCGTCTTGGTTCTTTCAAATGATGCTTCAAAGTTGATTGCCTGCATGAAGTTGTATCTGTTACCATCAACAGTGATGAAACATTCAGCTAACTTTGCAGACAAAGTGTCTTTTGCATTCATAGTGATGTTATTCATTGCTTTTCACCTGTCCTTTCTTTACTGAATGGTCACTGTCATGTACAGCTTTTCCATTGCATTCACAACAGTCACTGCATCAGTCACAACAACCGCCTTTTTGGTTTCGCCCTGGGCAACCGCAACATCTGCATCAGTGAAGTTTTCAATTGCCCTGATGGTCTGAAGATTCTGATGATGCTGAACAATGTCTGCCCAAAGACTGATTCTTCCTGCATTATCATTAGGAACAACCCCAAGATACTTGGTGTTGAACAGAACTGCAATGTCATTTGCAATCTGATCAATGACTCTGATGGTCTGATTGTCCTTGAAGATGTCACCCTTGGTGTCAGAAGTAGTCACAAGGGAATTGATGTCAGAAAGAACACGCACATCATCACCAACCTGATGAAGCGTGAATTCACCGGATCTGATTGCAGTTTCAAGCTGTGACTGTGTATAAGCAACATTGACAGCAAATTCACCATCATACTTCTTGTTAAGTGCAGAAGCATTGACAGCAGTTCCTGCAATAACACCAGTCACCCAATAAACAAGTTCAGATCCTGCTGCACCAGTATCAGTGACCGCATTCTTGACATTAACAACACCTTCATAGTCTGCTGCCTTGTTATAGACAACAACCTGGAACTTCTTGCCCATTTCATCACGAAGACGCTTGCAGAAGTTCACATAAAGACCCTTGATTGCATCAGTGGTTGAAAGACAACCAAGTGCATTGAAAGACTTTGCTTCAAGTGCATCAAGGAATGCCTGATGCTGTGTTGCGGAAACAGTGCTGTTTGTTCCACCAGTCAGTGCAGTTCCTGCTGTTACTGCAAGTGTTGCAGAAGTAATGAAGTCAACCCAATCATTAGATACAAGACCGGTTGCATCAGCAACAGTCTGTTTGTCCATGATTTCAGTTCCAAGAACTGTGGAAACATCATACTTGGTTGCATCATCAACATTGACTGCAATGACAATCTTCAGGTCATTGCCCCTTGTTCCTGCATACTTTGCAGTTGCATAGGTACAAGTTGCCTTGACACCACCATCATTCAGTCTGTATGAATATAAAGTTTTGATCTGTGCGAAAAGTTCACGAAGACCCTTCAGCTTGTCACTGTCATAACCATAACCGAACAGCTTCAAGGAATTCTTCTGAAAATCCGCATTTGTGATTTCCTGGATTCCGCTTGCACCCCAATCCGTTTCAAGACCGATTGCAGCGATTCCCCTGTCAGAAAGTGTTGCACTTGCTGCTGCAAGGGAAACAAAATTGATGTAAGCACCAGGAAGCACTTTATTCTGTGCCGTAAAAGTTCCACCGCCTAAAGCCATTTTATTTCACCTGTCCTTTCATAAAATTGTCAAGAATTTCATCCACTTCAGCAGTGGAATATTCTTTGTCATCATCCAGGATGACACCAAGTGCATCCCTTCTGTTTGCATAACGATCAGAAGCAAGGATTGCTTTCTTGGAAAAAACAGGATCACCCTTGATTTCTTCCTTGACTTCATCCTGCTTCAGGATTTCAGCTTCTTTCTTTGCCATGATTCATCATCCTTTCACATTTGTTGTTTGTTCCAGTGTTTCCATTTCAGGATCACCATCTTCTTCCTTGTACACAAACATGTCATAATTCACAATGAAGTTCATCACACCATCTGACATGAAGTCATCCGGTGACATGTTTGTTCCCCGGACTGCATCACCATCAACATTGATGTATTCCAAGCAACTGTTCAGCCTTTCATAAACATCAAAGCATTCAGACTTTGCATTTTCCTTGTCCTGGGGAAAATAATGGATGCAGAAAAGGTTCTGCCTGAAGTATCGTTTTCCAAGGAACTGTTTTTGTGATGGTTTCACAAGCACAACTGAAAAACATGGTTCTGTCAGATTCTGCTTCACATCTTCTGTATAGATTTCATATCCGTCACCAAATTCAGTGTTCAGTGCTTCACAAATCCCATCTATGATCTTGTTCAGTGTTATCATTTGAATGCTTCACCTAACTTTCTTTTCAGCTTCTTTTCAAGAACACCAGGTGCAGCTTCTTGTATTTCCTGACTTGAAATGGTCAACATGAACTTTCCTTCAACCCAATTTGCTTTCAGTCTTTTTCCAATTGCCGGAACAAACCGACCTGGTGTTTGTCTATGACCAAATTCAACATAGGAAGCATATTCAACCGGATTCACAATTTCAATGGTGTACTTGTCACCATTCTGTGTCACCGTTAGATCATTCACATAGGATGCAACAGACTGTTGCCTTTCTGCTGTCCAACCCCTTCTTAAAGTGCCACCAACCCTGTCCGGATATTCACCAACAGGGGTTCTTTTGATGACCTTTGTCAGAAGTCTTGCAGCAAGTTCCTTTGCACATGCTTCCATGAACAGATTCATCTGATCATCACCAAGTATCTGTTCAACTTTGTTTGTAAAGTCTTCAAGTTCTTTGAAGTCCACTTTTCCCATTCTTGCCATTCAATCACCGCCTTATGACCATTCCCTGAACAGATCAAGAATAATTTCCTGATGTGTGTCATACAATGCAGGCTTTCCACTTTGCTGATAGTCTGTGGTCACACCATTTTGGGTCACTGTGATCTTTGACCCTGTTGCAATGCTGACATCAGGTGCAATGAAAAGGACAATGACCTGTTTCACCGCTGAAGCTGCATTGTCTTCCTGATCAGTGTCAGTGACAGTCTTGAATGACAACCTGCAAGGTTGGTCTTTCAAAACCACCACATCGCTGAATCCGGTTGACTTGTTTGCTTTTGTAACTTTCTGATGTTCAGTGACTGTGCATGTTCCTTGGTACAAGGATTCAATTGCTTTCCTTGCTTTTACCACTTTAGCTTCCGATAACATACTTCATCACCTGCACCTTCTGTCTGAAGGAACTTCACAAATGCAGTGAACTTTTCATCTTCTGATGTTCCGGTTGCAAACTGCACTGTTGTGTCACCTTCTTTTATCTGTGTTATTGCACCATCAAGGTCAAGATCTTCCAGTGACAGCTTTCCAGTGCTTTTCAGTGAATAAAGGAATTCACCACACACCCTGTCCACTGCCACAAAGAACAATCCATCAGGAAGGGTCAGTGTGTTGCATGTGTTGTTGATGTGGGTCTGTACTTTCTGAATGCAGAAAGCAACCAACCATTCATCAGCACTGGTCACTGTATAACCAAAAGATGAAAGTCTGTTCAGAACCGCTTCAATGAACGATTCTGAACTTTTGACTTCCAAACCTTCAAGGATGGTCAGTATTGCAGCAATCCTTTCATCCATGCCACATCACCACCTTCCTGAAAAATTAACCCTTGGAAACAACCTTGCAAAGTGCAATTGCTTTGTGAGGAATAGCAGTCACACCATCATTGATGATGTTCCAGTTCGTACCATCTGCAAGGTGTGCATTGGATGCCGAAGCAGTAAGTCCAACAGGCTTTTCAAAGGAAATGCCATCAACACCGCAAATGTAGCGATCACGAACATA
>ODAI013068288.1_pt1 | contig 44314 bp, 37 predicted proteins | sample 1539321 | NCBI WGS metagenome assembly ODAI01 (sample SAMN02144231, study PRJEB22623) | gut metagenome | biome: sheep rumen | host: Ovis aries | place: New Zealand
CTTGTCCAGCATTCCGGGCAGGCACAGATAACGCATCCGGGAGAAAGATCCAGCACATCCTCTCCTCCTTCGTATGAAGAAATGCATCTGACAAATCTGTTTTTTCCAAACACCCTGGCAAGTCTTATGATGCACATTCCCGAGCCTTCAGTGACCCAGACATAAGCAGATGAACCTGCAGCTAATATTCCGGAGCATCCCGAACCGAAAAAGCTTCCGGGACCTATAACAGGGGACTTATCCGCAGGAGAAAGAGAATATCCGAAAGCTGCGGCAGAAAGATAATCCTCCCCGTATTTCATCACGCCTGAAGCAAACTCATTTTGAAAAAAAGAGGCAAGTGCCCCTTTATCACGTCCGCTGACCTGAAGCCTGCCATCTCCGCCATTTACGGAAGCCATATCCCCGCAAACGGCAAGTGCAATGCTTATATCTTTAACCTTAGCTTTTTCAAGGACTACATGTCCCAAGGTCTTAGTATATCCTGTAATATACTCCAAACAATACCCTCCGCATAATAAGTATCATCTCCGGTTCATAAGAAAGGATCATCCCTTGCAGGCATTTGCCCTTGCTTCTTTTTCAACGGCAAGGATCTCGTCAACTGAAGGATCGGAGATGACATTATGTCTGTTCATGGCATTTTCTATCTCACTGTATATATCCGTGAATCCTATCTTATGATCGAGGAATGCCGCAACAGCCTCTTCATTTGCCGCATTGAACACTGTGGGCATACTCCCTCCGGTCTTTGCGGCTCTGATGGCAAGGGAGAGTCCTCTGAAAGTGTCCATATCGGGCTTTTCAAAGGTAAGGGTTCCTGTTTTGAAAAGATCCAGCTTTTCAGCTTCAAGGGGAAGTCTGTCAGGATAAAAAAGCGCATAGTTGATGGGAAGCTTCATATCGGGGGTTCCCATCTGTCCTATTACAGCTCCGTCAACAAATTCCACAGCGGAATGAAGAACACTCTGGGGATGGATGGTAACGCATATATCATCCGTGCCGACACCGAAAAGATGTGAAGCCTCCATGACTTCAAGACCCTTGTTAACAAGAGTTGCAGAATCGATAGTGATCTTGTTTCCCATATTCCAGTTAGGATGCTTTAACGCATCCTCGGGAGTTTTATTTTTTAATTCGTCGGTTTTAAGTCCTCTGAAAGGCCCGCCTGAGCATGTAAGGATTATCCTTTTTATCCTGCCTGAAGGAGAACCCTGAAGAGACTGGAATATGGCAGAATGCTCACTGTCAACAGGAAGGATCCTGATCTTCTTCTTTTCGGCAAGAGGCATTATGATATGACCCGCGCAGACCAAAGTCTCTTTATTTGCAAGTGCTATATCCTTGCCGGATTCAATAGCAGCAACAGTGGGCCTTATGCCTATCATTCCGACAATTGCGGTAACAAGCATGTCACTTCCGGGATCGGAAGCCATTTCTATCATGCCGTCCATTCCTGATAAAACCCTGATCCCGGATAGATCTGAGATCCTTGTGCGAAGGTCCGAAGCCGCTTCTTCAGATCCCATAACGGCTAAAGAAGGCTTAAATTCCCTTACCTGCTTTTCCATCAATTTGACATTTGTTCCTGCCGAAAGCGCATGAACACTTAATTTATCAGGGTTTTGTCTTACAACTTCAAGAGTCTGTGTACCTATTGAACCTGTTGAACCTAAAATGGAAATTTTCTTCATACCAATTTCTCCAAACAGCGACGGAAATGCTGTGTATTTGTTTTTGAGGACCTCCGCAGCGTCGGTACTTAGCGAATTTGAAGCGAAGCGAAAATGAGCTTAGTATCCGCTACGCGAGGACACGGGCGAAAGCGTATCCTCAAAAATAAATACACAGCATAAGCCGGCGCGTCAGAAGAATATATTGTGTATATCGTTGAAAAATACAATGACTACGATCACCAACAGCAGCACCATGCCCGCAAGATGCACATAAGCCTCTTTCTTAGGCTCAACGGGCTTGCCTCGAAGTATCTCCACCACAGCAAAAAGAAGTCTTCCGCCGTCAAGAGCAGGAACTGGAAGCAGGTTGAACACTCCGAGATTAACGGTAAGGAGCAGCATCAGATTGAGCATGTTAACAAGGACAGTCTTCCATCCGTAAGGTGAAGTCTCTTCTATGATGTCACCCACCATATTTACAACTCCCACAGGACCGGAAACATTTTCTCTGGAAAGCTTGCCCGTAAGCAGTGCTCCGAGGCTTCTCCAGACCATTACGCAGTTGTATCTCATCTCATACCATGTATATCTGAAAAGATCAGCTCCCTTTACATTCTCGTTAAAGGTCTCATTTGAAATGCCGATAAGATATCTTCCGTACTCTTCACTGTAAAGCGGTGTCAGCACCACGTTACCTGTCTGTCCGTCTCTTTCGTATGTAACAAGAACCTCCCCTCCTCTGTAGAGAGAAGTAAAAACAGAGATCTCGTCATAAAGATAGATCCTGGATCCGTTCAGTGCCACAATACGGTCTCCGGGCATAAGTCCCGCAGCCTCCGCAGCGCCGCCCTCCATGATATCCGTGGCAACCGGCTCTCTTATGGCGATCATATTGACCATGATAAAAGCTACGATAAATCCGAGGATGAAGTTGAACAAAGGACCCGCTGCGATGATGGCAAACTTTATCCAGGGAGAAGCATTTGCAAAAAGTGCTTTATCCTTTGGTTCGTCTGTCTTTTCGTCATTTTCATCATCACCTAAGACTTCATCCATACCGTCATAAACACATGCTCCCCCAAGAGGAAGAAGACATATCTTAAATGTGGTATCACCCTTTTTTTTCTTGAAGATAGCAGGTCCGAAGCCCACCAGAAATTCCTTCACCCTTACACCGCCTGCTTTTGCGACGATGAAGTGTCCGAATTCGTGGGAAACCACCACTACGGAGAAAATGATAAGAAACCATATGAGAGAAAAGATCATATTCATGATAAGCCTCAGTAAACCCGAAAACAGGTTTAAAACTTTCCAAATACAAGCAGATAAGTAAGAATATAAGCTGCGGGACCGCACAGGATCATGGAATCAAACCTGTCCATTATTCCCCCGTGTCCCGGGATCAGATTTCCGAAATCCTTAACATTATTGTTCCTCTTGATACCGGAAGCCGCAAGATCTCCGACCATGCCCATAAGAGCACCCACGCCGCAGATAATAGCGGTCCTGATCTCTATATTATCAGCGGGAATAAACCTCTTAACAAAAAGCAGTCCAAACAAAAATCCGAGTATGCCGCTTCCGATGATACCGCCGATGCATCCTTCCGTGGACTTTTTGGGAGACAGTTCAGGGAAGGGATGGTGCTTTCCAAGGAGGGAACCGACGCAGTAAGCAAGGGTATCGCAGCCCCATGAAGAGATCAGCACGATCCAGATAAGGAACTCAATTCCCTTAAGGTTTCTTATCAAATAGATAAAGCTGAGCATTACCGGACAATAGATAACGGAAAAAACAGTTTTGACGATCCTGTCAGAAGAATAAAGAGGGAATTTGATGACAAACCAGACAAGTTCCAAAAGCATGAAACCGCCTATGACAAGGACAAGATATGTTTTGTCTTCCGTGAGTGTCAGTGCCAGATAATATAAAAAGATGGAAATATAGGCAATGATATCAGGTCCGTTTAAGCTGCGCCTTTCGGTCTCGGAGCACAGCGCCTTTACAAGTTCCGCATAACCGACCATGGATATCAGGGTCAGAAGTATCGCAAGAGGGTATCCTCCGAAAGCGAATGACCCGCCGATAACGGCGATCAGAATGATTCCGCTGATAAGTCTTTTAACGAACATCAGGTTCTCCAGTATCTACGCCTCACCCTCGGCAAGACCTCCGAACCGTCTTGTTCTGGATGAATAGCTTTCTATGGCTTTGTCCAGCTCGGCTTCGTTAAAATCCGGCCACGCGCAATCCGCAAAATAGAACTCACTGTAAGCAAGCTGCCATAAGAGAAAATTAGAAATCCTTTTTTCTCCGCATGTTCTGATAAGCAGATCCGGATCCGGAACACCGGATGTATCAAGTGCTTCGTTTAACTCACCGTCCGTAAGACATGTAAGATCCGCCCCGTCTTTTGCAAGCTTTCTGACGGCTCTTACGATCTCATCTCTTCCACCGTAATTAAGCGCTATCTGAAAAAAAAGACCGGTATTATCCCTGGTCGCCTTTTCAAGTTCTTCGATGGAATCAAAAAGATCCTTGTCAAGTCCTGCCTTGTCGCCTATGACACGGACTCTCATATTATTCTTCATTGCTCTCTTAACGGAATTCTTCATATAATCCCTTAAGAGATTCATAAGTGCCGTAACCTCATCGGCCGGCCTGTTCCAGTTCTCGGTAGAAAAGGCATATACCGTAAAATACTTTATGCCTTTGTTGTAGACGATCTCACACATATCCTCGAGAACCCGGGCGCCTTTAACATGACCGGCATTTCTGGGAAGCCCCTTTGCCTTGGCCCATCTCCCGTTTCCGTCAAGAATTACTGCAAGATGTGTGGGAACTGCATTCATTATACGGTCATAAGCTCCTTGGTCTTCTCATCAAGAGCCTTATCGATCCTGGCACTGTAGTCATCGGTAAGCTTCTGAAGTGCATCTGTAAGATCAGCAGCCTCATCCTCTGAAATCTCGCCTTTTCCGAGTTTTTTAAACTCTTCATTACCGTCCCTGCGGATATTTCTGAGAGCCACCTTGGCATCCTCGGCTTTTTTCTTGATATCCTTAACAAGATCCTTACGTCTTTCCTCAGTAAGTTCAGGGAACTGAAGCCTGATGACGGTTCCGTCATTCTGGGGATTGATACCGATATCGGATGTAAGAATAGCCTTCTCGATATCCTTGAGCATTGACTTGTCCCAGGGTGCGATCTGGATAATACGTGCCTCGGGAACTGACACATTGCCTACCTGCTGGATAGGAGTGGGAGTTCCGTAATAATCAACCTTTATCTTATCAAGTACATGAGGGTTTGCTCTTCCCGCACGGACTGAAGCATATTCCTCCGAAAGGAAGGTAAGAGCTTTCTGCATTTTCTCGTCATATACCTGTAATCTGGCATCCATAGTGCACCTCCGAAAATTATACCGTTACTCTGGTTCCGTTAAAGGTTCCGTAAAGTGTATTTACAATACTGTTCTCCTCATTAAGCGAGAAGACATCCATGGGCATCTTATTATCCCTTGCAAGGATCGAAGCGGTCATGTCAACAACCTGGAGATTATTTGCTATGACTTCATCTATGCTGAGTGAATCATAACGCTTTGCATCGGGATTCTGTTTGGGATCGCTGTCATATACACCGTCAATTGACTTTGCAAGAAGGATCCTGTCCGCATCAACTTCAACCGCCCTGAGCACAACACCGGTATCCGTTGAAAAATAAGGATGTCCGGTACCTCCGGCAAAAAATACAACGTGGCCTTCTTCAAAAGCCCTGACTGCCCTGTCCTTTGAAAACAGTTCAGTAAATGCTCCGATGGAAAAAGGAGTCAGTATATCTGTCTTAAGTCCTACGGATCTGCAGATCTCAGAGACATAGATGGCATTCATCACCGTGGCCATCATTCCGATCTGATCCGCCTTTGTACGGTCGATGTTTTCGGAACTTCTGCCTCTCCAGAAATTGCCGCCTCCTATGACAACACCTACCTGTGTTCCCTTGGAAACTATCCCGGCAATCTGCTTTGCAACCATTTTTACAGTAGGCTCGTCAAATCCCTTTCCCGAAGGTCCGGCAAGAGCTTCACCGCTGAGTTTTAAAAGTATCCGCATAAGACTTCTCTCCTAAAGGCAGCGCATTCAAACCTTTTATGCTTCTTCCTTCTTCTTTGCAGCCTTCTTCTCAGGCTTGGTCTCAGGCTTGTAATCATCAAAGAAAGCAGTAGGGCTGACCTCTGCATAAGCCTGTGAGCAAACACCCTCGAGAGCCGCACCATTGTTGATCTGAACTGACTTGGAACGGATATTACCCATTACAATAGCGGTGGAATCAAGGATGACGGGGCCGTGTACATCGATATCACCCTTAACAGCACCTGCTATGGCAGCGCTGAAAGCTGAAATATTTCCGACGATAACAGTTCCTGCACCGATCTTAACAGAGCTCTCACTGGTGACATTACCGGTGATCTTGGCGTTCTCAGCAAAGACCTCCTTTGCTTCCGAATTACCGATGATATGTCCGGTAACATTAAGCTTACCCTTAATGGTAACGTCTCCGTTTACCTTACCTACAACATCAAGGGATCCTTCTGATTCAACATCACCGTTTACGATCATTCCTCCGGTGATTACTGATGTTTCGTCTGAATAACTTCCTGCTTCCATTTTCTCTGCTCCTTTATAATCATTTTTTTCAAGATCTTCTTTTAACTCTTCATAAACCGTCTCATCTGAAACGGGCTCTTCTACTGCAGGCTCTGCCTCGGATAAATCCTTTGCGGCAGTTTCCGCATCTTCGTCAAGCTTTGCAAATACTTCATCAACAGCTGAAGAATAATCAACATCTGAAGCTTCAGGCTCTCCTACTGAAGGCTCTGATGCCGGCTCTTCTACTGCAGGTTCCGATGCAGGCTCATTATCTTCTGCCGCATATTCAGGCCCAGCATCCGCTGCAGCCTCTTCAGTTACTGATGAAAGCGCCTCTGCATGAAGTGCATCTTCATCTGCTGCAGGTGCTTCCTCTTCGCTGTTAAGCAGATCGGAAAGCTCCATCTGCTGTGATCCTTCGGAAGATGCATCCGCCTCACTTTGATCCTCAGCCATAAGACCGTTAAGAATGTCATTAAGATCGTCGCTTACATCCGAAGCCGTTTCTTCAGGTATCTCAACATCTGACCCAAGATCCGATACAAGATCCTTCAAAAGTGCCGAAACATCATCATCCGATGATGAGGACATGGAATCCATCGCCTTCTCGGCTTCATCCATTCCGACTACCTCTGCTTCAGACAGGATCTGATCAACTTCAGCGGCCTTCTCTTCTTTTTTCTTTTCTTCGCCGGCCACCTGTGAAAGGTCCTGCTTTAATTCACCAAAAAAACCCATATATACCTCCGTTATATCCCTGACAGCAGGCATGCCGTCAGGGCGGCTATCTTAACTGTCAGTAAATAATATGCTGAATCGGAACAGTGTCCGAAGTTATAGGCAGTATCTCCACATTGTCCATGGACTGCAGCTGTTCAATGATCCTCGGAAGTGCCTTGACTGTGGAATATTTCGTCGCTGAATCGTGCATAAGGATCACTGTTGATTCTCTGCTCTGTATTCCGTTAAGCGCATTCCTTACGATCTGATCGGATGAAAGGGGTATCTTGCCCGCATCTCCCGAAGAAACATTCCAGTCATAATAGACAATGCCCTGGGATGTCAGATAATCTGCAAGTTCGCGCATGTCAGTTGCACTTACATCGTTGGAGCTTCCGCCCGGGAAACGATAGAACGCGGGTTTTACTCCGGTCACATCCTCCAGCAGATCGCTGAGTCTCGCGGTATCTGCAATAAACGCATCCTTTGAAGCATATACTTCACTGTAAACGTGATTGAAGGAATGCATTCCCAGGGTATGACCCTCGCTTACTATCCTGAGATATCTGGAGTATGATGCGGCATTTTCTTTTCCGATAACGAAAAATGTAGCCTTGACACCGTACTCATCAAGAATATCAAGGATGTCGTCCGTGTAAATACTTGGACCGTCATCAAAGGTAAGGTATACTCTGTGTATTCCGTCCCACTCGCTGTCCGAGGCGTACATAAGTCCGCCCTGTGGAACCTTTGTATCATAAACACCCGCAAGCTCGTTTTCGGAAAAACGGTCATATGAAACAGGGTCATCTCCCATGGAAGGATCAACAGATTCGCTGATATCCTCAAGGTCTGAAACTTCCCCTGCATTCAGATCGTACCACGAGAGCTGTACGAGCCTGGACTCACGGTATCCGAGCTCATCAAGCGCCTCTCTTCCTTCTATGCTCCTTTGAAGGCTTGAAACCTTAGATGCCAGTATCACACAGATGATACTGGGAATCAGGATAGCTGCGGGCAACAGCTTCATTAAGATTTTAAAAAGCTTTTTGTTCATGTCATCCCTAACGCGGCTCATGACCGCTTAAGGAAGGCCACAAACCTAATCTGCAAGTTCTGCTATATCGTATATGAGTTTTTCAGTATCTTCCCATCCGAGGCAGGGATCGGTAATAGATTTGCCATAAACTCCCTCACCGATCTTCTGGCAACCCTCTTCGATATAACTCTCGATCATAAAGCCCTTTACGAGCTTCTTGATATCGGGATTTATGGAGCGGTTGTGAAGTACCTCTTTAACAATCCTGATCTGCTGCTTGTACTGCTTGTCAGAATTGGAATGGTTTGAATCAATGATCACCGCAGGGTTTTTAAGATCCATCTTCTCATACATATCGAGAACCCTGACAAGATCTTCATAGTGATAATTAGGGGTATTGTTACCGTGCTTATTGGTAGCACCTCTTAATACCGCATGTGCGACTTCATTACCGGTGGTCTTGACCTCCCATCCCCTGTAAATGAAAGAATGGGCATGCTGTGCAGCATAGATGGAATTCATCATGACGGAAAAATCACCGCTGGTGGGATTCTTCATGCCTGCGGGAACATCAAAGCCGGAAACCGTAAGTCTGTGCTGCTGATCCTCAACGGAACGCGCACCGATCGCAACATATGAAAGAATATCCGAAACATATCTCCAGTTCTCGGGATAAAGCATCTCGTCAGCCGGAGTGAGTCCGGATTCCTCAACAGCCCTTATATGCATATGTCTCATTGCAATAAGACCGGACAGGAAATCAACACCTTTTTCGGGATCGGGCTGATGAACAATACCCTTGTATCCCGAACCGGTGGTTCTGGGCTTGTTGGTATAAATCCTGGGAATAAGTACAAGTCTGTCCTTTACTTTTTCGTTTACACGGGCAAGTCTTGTGACATAATCACAGACCGCTTCTTCGTTATCGGCCGAACAGGGCCCGATGATCACGAGGAATTTATCTGAGTTTCCCGTAAAAATATCCCTGATCTGGGAATCTCTTTTCTTCTTGATCTCCCTTACCTTCTCGGGAACGGGGTATTTTGCCCTTATCTCATCAGGTGTAGGAAGTTTTTTTATGAATTCGAAAGACATTTCTTTGCATCCTTAATCTTTTTATAGACAAAAAGCGTGTCCGATTAAGTATTATAGTACATTTAACGTACCCATGCAAACGATAAATCTTCAAATAAATGCGAAACGGGGCGGCGGTATCAGTTTAACTTCTTGGATGAGCTCCCGCGTAAGTCTTTCTCATGGGATGACCGGCCATTTTTGCATAAACCTGGGTGGTGGAAACATCCGAATGGCCGAGCATTATGGACACGCTCCTTATGTCAGCTCCGTGCTGGAGAAGGTGAGCAGCGAAGCTGTGGCGGAGAATACAGGGTGTGACATCCTTTTCAATACCTGCTTCCTTCACATAGGATTTGAGGATTTTCCAGAAACCCTGTCTGGACATCTCAGATCCCTGATAGTTGGGAAAAAGAACATCTCCATCCCTGCCGTCCATAAGAATCGGCCTTCCGGATTCCAGATAAGCGGTAAGAGCATTACGCGCATGTCTTCCAAGCGGAATGCTTCTGCCGTTTACGACAAGCATGTCAGTCTTAAAATCAATATCGGATACTTTAAGGCTTATAAGTTCCGAAACCTTAAGACCGGTTGCGTATAATACTTCAAGCATAGCCTTGTCCCTGAGTCCCTTGGCGTCTGAGCACTCGGGCGCTTCGAGAAGTCTGACCACTTCATCCTCTGAAAGGATTCCGGGGTCATTCCTCTCTACTTTAGGGCCTGCAAGGCCCCTGGAAACGTCCTCAGTGACTTCATGAACAGTGTACAGATATGCGTAAAAAGCGTGAATTGATGCGACATTTCTTGAAATGGTGGAGGTCTTGAAATCTCCCGCTTCAAGATAATCGATATAGGTCTCGAGATTGTGCTCGGTAACCTCCGAAAGGTCATCTATCGCAAGCTCGCTGCAATAACTTTCAAGTCTTGCAAGATCCCTTTTGTATGACTGTATGGTATTGGCGCTCATCTTCTTTTCTTCGCCAAGATACCTGATAAAAAGATCAAGATAATTTGCCATTAAAACATCATTTCCAATCCGGCTTCCGTGCCAAATTTTGTCTCCCTTCATGAGCGACAAATCGCATTATAAAAAATGAAAAAAGAAAGTTCAATAGAAAAAAAGTATAGAAAAAACGGAGTATTTTCTCCGTTTTTTTGTTACCACAATATGTTGTTGAATTCGAATTGGAACGGGCTTAAAAAACCACAAGTCGGACGAAAAAAATTTATAAATTACAAATGATATTTTGATGCGTACATAAGGATCGAAACTATGGTCTTGGAATCCTGGATCTTTCCTTCAAAGATCATCTGCTTAAGCTCATCAAGCTCATATGCCTCAACATTAACGAACTCATCCTCGTCAAGATGCTGAGGATGCCTGTCTTTCAGACCCCTGGCAAGGAAAACACCGATCTTCTCGTCGCAGAAAGCCACAGTCGTGTAAATGGTTGTAAGGTATTCGATGTTGTCGCATACAAATCCCGTTTCCTCTGCAAGCTCTCTTTCTGCGCAGACTTTGGGGTCTTCATCCTTTGAATTAAGCTTTCCTGCAGGAACTTCCAAAGTAAGCCTTTCAAGAGGATTTCTGTACTGGCGTACCATAAGGAGCTTTCCGTCCTCTCTTACAGCCACAACACATGCAGCTCCAACGTGATCTATAAGATCCCACTCTACGGTATTTCCGTTTGGAAGAAGCATTGTATCCTGATAAAAATCCACTACTCTTCCCTTGTGGATCAGCTTTCTGTCGATTCTTTTAAGTTCGTCCATTTCTGCCCTCCCCCGCCACGGTTTAACCGAGAAGTTTTTCTACTGCGGCAAGTTTAACGCAAAGAACCAGAAGATCCGTTGCTACCGCCAGATCTTCGGGGCTTGGGTATGAAGGTGCAATACGGATATTGGAATCTGAAGGATCTTTCTTATAAGGGAAGGTAGCTCCCGCACCGGTCAGAGTAACTCCTGCTTCTTTGCACTTTGCAACAACACTCTTTGCACATCCTTCCATAACATCGAGAGATATGAAATATCCTCCGTTGGGATTTGTCCATTCTGCAATGCCAAGTCCGTTAAGCTCGCTTGAAAGTACTCTCTCGCAGGCTTCGAACTTGGGACGGAGAAGTGCCGCGTGTTTTTTCATATGCTCTTTTAATCCGTCGATATTTCCAAAATACTTTACATGACGAAGCTGGTTTATCTTGTCATGACCGATGGTCTGGATGGTCATGGATCTTCTCATATCATCAAGATTAGCCTGTGATGAAGCAATGGCTGAGATTCCGGATCCGGCAAAACTTATCTTTGATGTTGAGCAGAACTCAAATACCATATCCGGATTACCTGCATTTTTACACTCGGAAATGATATCGGGAATACGGTCCTGTCTGCTTACTTCATCATAGAGATGATGTACTGCATATGCATTATCCCAGAATATCCTGAAATCCTTCGCTGCAGGCTTTAAATGGGCAAATCTTCTGACAATATCGCTTGAATAAGTATATCCCTGGGGATTTGAATATTTGGGAACACACCAGATCCCCTTGACGGATTCATCTTCAGAAACAAGCTTTTCAACGATATCCATGTCAGGTCCCTTGGGAGTCATGGGAACATTTACCATTTCGATCCCGAAATGCTCGCAGATTGCAAAATGTCTGTCATATCCCGGAACGGGACAGAGAAATTTAACCTTATCGAGTCTGCACCAGGGTGTATTTCCAAGAAGACCGTGGGTATATGCTCTGGAGACGGTATCATACATGATATTAAGGGATGCATTACCGCATACAATGACATTGGAAGTAAGAGTCTCCATGATGTCAGCCATGAGCTTCTTAGCCTCAGGGATTCCGTCCATGTCACCGTAGTTCCTGACATCTGCTCCGTCGGATGCGATTATTTCGCTCTTTGAATCAAGAACATCCAGAAAATCCATTTCCATATCAAGCTGGGCCGGAGACGGCTTTCCCCTTGCCATATTAAGGCTGAGGCCCTTTCCCTTTACATCAAGGTACTTTGCTTCAAGCTCTTCCTTCAACTTTTCAAGCTCTTCCTTTGATAACTCGGCATAAGGTGTTGCCATATCTACCTCCTAAAAACAGCTGCGCAAGCAGCATTCGTTTATGTCAGCCTCCGATCACTCCGTTGCATTTTTGGATAATCGTATACAATATACCCGAATTATTCTACACAAGTAATCATAATTTGTAAAGACAATAAAAAGACAGCCCCGAAGGACTGTCTTTTAATTCAGATCTTATTTTCAGAAACCGGAGGTAATTACTTAGCGTAATCAACCACTCTCTTCTCACGAATGACATTAACCTTGATCTGTCCGGGATATTTCATATCCTCTTCGATCTGTTTTGAAATGTCTCTTGCGAGAATCACCATGTCCGCATCCGAAATCTGATCGGGTACGACCATGACTCTGACTTCACGGCCTGCCTGAATAGCAAAAGATTTTTCAACACCTTTATAACTGTTGGAGATTTCTTCAAGCTGTTTTAAGCGGTTAGTGTAGATATCCAGCGTCTCTCTTCTTGCACCGGGACGGGCAGCACTGATGGCATCAGCAGCCTGTACGATACATGCAATAAGAGTCTGGGGCTCAACATCTCCGTGATGAGCTTCAACAGCATTGATGACAGTGGGGCTTTCCTTATACTTACGGCACAGATCTGTACCGAGCTGTACATGGGAGCCTTCCATCTCATGGTCGATAGCCTTACCGATATCATGCAGGAGACCTGCACGCTTGGCAGTCTTGACATCAAGTCCAAGCTCTGCGGCCATAAGGCCGGAAACCTGAGCGACTTCGATGGAATGTTTAAGAACATTCTGGCCAAAACTGGTACGATATCTCATACGACCCAGGAGTTTGACAAGTTCGGGATGAATTCCATGCACACCGACTTCAAGTACGGCTGCCTCGCCTTCCTCCTTGATGGTCTGATCCACTTCCTTACGGGCTTTCTGTATCATCTCCTCGATCTTGGCGGGATGAATACGTCCATCCACAATAAGCTTCTCAAGAGCGATCCTTGCGACTTCACGTCTTACGGGATCAAAAGCAGAGAGAACAACTGCATCGGGAGTATCATCTACGATAAGCTCAACACCTGTCATAGTCTCAAGGGTACGGATATTTCTTCCTTCCCTTCCTATGATCCTTCCCTTCATGTCCTCACTGGGAAGCTGTACTACAGAAATAGTACTCTCAGCGACGTGATCTGCAGCACATCTCTGAATAGCGGTGACAATGATGTCTTTTGCCCTCTTATCCGCTTCTTCCCTGGCCCTGTTCTCAGATTCCTTGATCATCAGGGCTTCTTCGTGTTTCAGGTCTTCTTCAACGATTCTTAATAAGTGTTCTTTTGCTTGTTCAGAGGTTAATCCGGAAATCTTTTCCAGTTCCTGCAGTCTCTCTTCATTAAGTTTGGCAATCTTGGCTTCTTTAGCCTTAAGATTCTCCTCCCTTGCTGCAAGAGACGTCTCACGCTTCTCGATGTTATCGAGTTTCTTATCGACTGACTCTTCCTTCTGCTGAATCCTGCGCTCCGATTTTGATACCTCAGATCTGCGTTCCTTAACCTCACGGTCAACTTCATTCTTTATGTTTAACGCTTCTTCCTGGGCTTTTATCGATGCTTCGCGCTTCTCAGATTCTGCCTTTTTAAGAGCTTCGTCGATGATCTCCCGGGCTTTCTTCTCGGCATTTCCAATAACACCGTCAGCCTTTGTCTTCATTCTTCCTGAAGTTACTGCTGAAGTGATAACGGCTGTGATGATCACAGCTGCCGCGATGATCCCGATACATACACCTATAGGCATTGCAGGAGCACCTCCTTATTAAATTGTCATAGTACAACAGACTTATATTAGATTTTTCTGACAATTATGTCAAGTGAAAAATTTCCCTGTAGATGTCTTCCTGCGAATATCCTCTTCTGATGAGAAAAGCGATTATCCTGTTTTTCTCCTTAATATCCATATCGGGTGAAAAATGTTTCTTTTCCAGAAGATCCCTTATTGCCTCACTGCTGTCAGGTACAAGATCAAGATCCGACATTTCTTCCCAGGCTTTTTCAAAATCATCAGAGGAAATGCCCTTGTGGGACAGATCGAGTCTTATACGCATCTTACCCCTGCCCTGGGACGAATGATATCTTATATAGTCACAGGCATATCTTACATCATCAATATATCCGTAGCTTCGAACATATTCTATGGCATTGTCAACGATCTCCTGCGGATATCCTCCGTCTGACAGTTTTGTCCTGAGTTCGTTTTCGGCAAAGTTTTTCTTCCGGAGCAGATTCATGGCCCTTTTTATACATCTGGCAGGAAGGACCCGGGTCATTATCTCATCTAACGACTCGTCGGAGAGGTCACTTCCTGCCTCAGTACCAAATTTGGCAAGTTCTGCTGTATAAAGCGGAAAGGACAGACCCGATTCAAGTTTTACAATGAACCTGCCCTTGCCGCATTTTGTGATACCTGTAACGATCATTGTTATTTGGCTGCCTTGGATGCCTTGGCAGGAGCTTCAGCCTTAACTTCATCGGAAGGAGCTGCTTTTTCGCTTTCCTCTGTTTCATCAAGACCATAGTGGGCACGTACTGCCTTCTCAATCTCGGCAAGTACTTCCGGATTATCCTCAAGATACTGCTTGGCATTTTCTCTGCCCTGTCCGATCTTATCCCCCTTGTAAGCAAACCATGCTCCGGACTTGACAATGATATCCGCCGCGGTTGCCACATCGAGGATATCGCCGATGGTGGAGATTCCCTTGCCGAACATGATATCGAACTCTGCTTCCTTAAAAGGAGGTGCAACCTTATTCTTAACTACCTTGACTCTGGTCCTGTTACCTATGACCTCACCGGCCTGCTTGATGGATTCGATACGCCTTACATCCAAACGTACTGATGAGTAGAATTTAAGCGCGCGTCCTCCGGTTGTGGTCTCGGGATTACCGAACATAACACCGAGCTTTTCACGGAGCTGGTTAATGAAGATCACCACACAGTTTGATTTGCTGATGACTGCAGTAAGCTTACGGAGCGCCTGGCTCATGAGCCTTGCCTGAAGACCCATGTGTGAATCTCCCATATCGCCCTCTATCTCTGCCTTGGGAACAAGTGCAGCAACCGAGTCAACTACTACTATGTCAATGGCACCTGAACGTACCATAGTCTCCGCTATCTCTAAGGCCTGCTCTCCGCTGTCCGGCTGTGATATATAAAGATTATCTATATCAACGCCTATATTCTTGGCATATACGGGATCAAGGGCATGCTCTGCATCTATGAATCCTGCGATACCACCGCGCTTCTGAACTTCAGCTATCATGTGAAGTGTTACGGTAGTCTTACCGCTGGACTCAGGTCCGTAGATCTCAACTATCCTTCCCTTAGGGATACCGCCCTGTCCGAGTGCAAGGTCAAGGCTGATGGATCCGGTGGGGATGGTCTCGACTTTCATCTGGGCTCCGGGATCTCCAAGTCTCATGACAGCCCCTTTGCCATACTGCTTTTCAATCTGTCCGAGTGCTGCTTCAAGTGCCTTCTTTTTCTCTGAGTTAACGTTATTGTTTTCCATAAATTTCCTTTCTGCGCCATAGAAACGCACCAGAACGAATGTTCGTAAATAAATATAGAACATTTGTTCACTTTTGTCAACAGTTTAAGCAAAACAAATTATAAAACCGCTTTACCAAATCCTGATGACTTTATTATAGGGGGTAGCATGTCCAAAATTTCGGACTGTAAAAGAAGGCGGCGGAGACCATGGTATTGCTGCCGGTCAGCACGAAACCGCGTCCGGAACGTATAAACGTCCTGTTTTATATTTATATAAATGGCATTACACCACAGAAGATATGATTTTGATCAATTTCGCAAAAAATATGTACTGATGCCCGGAAGGATCAGCCGAAATTAACCTTGCTTATATATTCAAGTATGCACTCTCTTGCAAGTATAAGTGCATTTGTCACGGAAAGTGAGCGTATCTTGTTCCTGTTACCGGAGAATTTAAACTCCTTTACCTTTATCTTTCCTTTTACGTTACAGGCAATATACACAAGACCTACGGGCTTTTCCTCGGTACCGCCTGTGGGACCCGCTATTCCCGTCACGGATAAGCAGACATCTGACTTTGTGAGAGCCGCTCCGCCTTTTGCCATCTCCGTGGCAACCTGTTTGGAAACTGCACCGTACTTATCAAGAGTACCTTTTTTTACGCCTACAAGTCTTCTCTTGGACTTATTTGAATAAGTCGTCAGTCCGCACTTAAACACATCGGATGCCCCGCTCTCAGAGACGATACGGCCGCTGAGCAGACCTCCGGTACAGGACTCCACCGTTGAGACGGTCATCTTGTTTGCAAGAAGCAGATCAATGACGGATCTTTCAAGAGTAACATCTTCTTCCGTTGTATAGATATTGTCGGCAAAACGCTCCTTAAGCTCTTTAACGACAGGCTTTACCAGCTTTTTTGCCTCTTTTTCATCGGATGCTGATGCCGTGACTCTTACATGGACTTCGCCGGTCTTTGCATACGTTGCGATGGTGGGATTGGTCTGGGCGTCGATCATATCCTTGATCTGAGTCTCCACCAGGCTTTCGCCGACGCCCACGATCTTAACGGTCTTGGAGATCAAAACCCTGTCACAAAGTCCGTTCAGATAGGGAATGATGCTGTTTTCAAACATGGGCTCAAGCTCTCCGGGAGGGCCGGGGAGCAGGATGTACTTACAGTTTTTGGTATCTACGATGATACCGGGGGCGGTGCCGTTAGGGTTTTCAACGGCAGAAGAACCCTTGGGAACAAGGGCCTGCTTCCAGTTATTCTCGGTGGGCTTTATGCCTCTTTTTTCAAAATATGCGGCAATGGCTTTTCTGCTTGCCTTATCTTCAACAAGAGGAAGCCCGCAGAATTCGGCAACTGCCTCCTTGGTCATATCATCTTCAGTGGGGCCGAGTCCGCCGGAAAGTATTATGATATCGCATCTTGAAGAGCTTTCGGAAAGCTGCTCTTTCAGGCGCTTCATATTGTCCCCGACAACGCACTGGCGAAAACAGTCAATTCCTATGGCAGACAGCCGCTCGGAAATAAAAGCGGCATTTGTATTGACTATATTCCCGAGTAAAAGCTCCGTTCCGACGCAGATGATCTCAGCATTCATTTAAGCACACCCCTGTTTTTATACAGATAATCGATAAGTGATATTACGGTAAGTATAAGAGCAATATACATGATCACATCAACAACAATAACCGGCATTCCCAGAAGGACCAGTATGGGTTCTACTATCATGAGGATGATCATAATCATCTGGAAAGTGGTCTTAAACTTGCCCCAGTAGCTGGCTGCAATGACTGTTCCGCGTTCTGCGGCTATCAGTCTGAAACCGCTTATGATGAATTCTCTTGCAATGATGATTATGACGATCCAGGCAGGGATCCTTTTCATCTCGATAAGTGCGATCATTGCAGTACATACAAGCAGTTTATCCGCAAGAGGATCCATGAATTTTCCGAAGGTCGTCACAAGTCCGTATCTTCTTGCTATCATCCCGTCAAGAAGATCTGTGAGGGAAGCGACTATAAAAATAAGATCAGCCACCACATCCGGGTAAAGAAGATTCGGTCCGAACAGCCCTTTCTGTCCGCCGATGAGAAGTATTGTAAAAGGAATTATAAGAATGACCCTGATGATCGTAAGAACATTGGGAACATTCAGGATGGAATTATTTTTGCTGTCCATATTTTTATCTTCACTCATTTATCATTTCTCCGAACAGGTCATATCCCCTGCTCTCCTTAACACGGGCCATTACCATGTCACCCGTCATAAGCTCTTTTCCGGATTCAAGGAAAATAAGCCCGTCAACGTCGGGAGCGTCCCTGTATGTACGTCCCACATACACTCCCTCATCCGGCAAAAAACCTTCGATTATGACTTCAAGCTTTTCGCCTATGTGGGAATCGTTAAGATCAAATATCACGGCCTGCTGAAGTTCCATCAGTTCATCACGTCTGAAAGCGGCAGTTTCCCTGGGAACCTGATCTTCAAAATCAGCAGAAGGAGTTTCCTCTTCACGTGAATAAGTAAATACTCCGAGCCTTTCGAATTCGTATTCATTTACGAATCTGTAAAGCTCTTCGTAATCTTCCTGCGTCTCTCCGGGAAAACCTGTTATAAGCGATGTTCTGAGGGCAATGCCCGGGACCTTTTCCCTTAGTTTTTTTATAAGTGCTTCGATGGAGGCCCTGGTGGTCCTTCTTCCCATTTTGGCAAGGACTCTGTCACTGCAGTGCTGGATGGGAATATCAAGATATTTGCATACCTTTTCTTCAGAGGCCATCATTTCGATAAACTCATCATCGATCTCTTCCGGATAAGCATAGAGGATCCTGATCCATCTGATGCCTTCTATGTCACACAGCTTTCCCACAAGTTCGGGAAGAGTCTTTTTCCCGTACAGATCCTTTCCGTAAACCGTGGTCTCCTGAGCTACAAGTATCAGTTCCTTGACTCCATTTTTTGCAAGCTGGGCAGCTTCATCAAGAAGTTCATCCATGGGGATGCTCCTGTAGGGACCTCTGAGACTGGGAATGATACAGTATGTGCACCTTTTATCGCACCCTTCAGCGATCTTAAGGTAAGCGTAATGTCCGCCTGTGGTAAGACTTCTTAAGGGATTTGAATAAGGCTTTATATCAAGAGGATCGTATACGGACACGGCGCCTGTATCGGAAGCCTCATTTTCCAAAGCTTTATCAATGATACTGCCAAGCTTTCCAATGGACATGGTTCCCAGAATGATATCAACTTCCGGGAATTCCGATGAGATCTCATCCTTATATCTTTGGGCAAGACATCCGCATACGACAAGAAGCTTAAGATGACCTTCCCTTTTTATGGCAGAGAGTCTTTCGATCTCTGCAATACTTTCTTCTTTCGCATCTCCTATAAAACAGCATGTGTTCAGGATGATGATATCCGCATCAGCTTCATCATCCGTAAATTCGTGACCGCGCGAAAAAAGGATCCCGAGCATTTTTTCGGAATCAACAAGATTCTTATCGCATCCTAATGAGATCAAAAATATCTTCAAGATATGATCATCCGTCTGTCAGTTACTGGTTATCGGAAACAGAAGGAAGAATATGGACCTGTCCTTCGTAAAGCTCTTCAACCGCAACAGAAAGAGGCTTGTCATCGGGATTTCCCGCAAGACGGTCGTCACCGGATACGATCTGGCGTGCACGCTTTGCCGAAGCCATAACGATGGAATAACGGCTCTGGACGATCTCCTCGCCTTCGGGAGCATCCGAGTTAACGGCATCCATCATGTCTACATAAGAGGGATGTAACATCATAATAAAAATCCTTTCCGCCGAAAAACGGCCAACTGCCATATGGCAGGTTATTTGTGATATTTTTTAAGATCTTCTTTGAGACTTTCCGTAAAAGCTTTTACCCTGACGGGCTCTCTTTTAGCACTTTCAATGGTCTCTAAGACATCTTCAACACATCTGTCAAGATCGTCATTTACGATCACAAAGTCATATTCATCAATACCTGCAGCTTCCTCATAGGCTCTCGAAAGTCTGCCTGCAATGACATCATCTGTCTCAGTGCCTCTGTCCTTAAGTCTTCTTTCAAGCTCCTCAGCCGTCGGAGGAGTGATAAAAAGAAGAACGCTTTCCGGATATATCTTTTTTATGTTCATGGCACCCTGGATCTCTATCTCAAGGATGACATTTTTGCCTTCATTAATCTTCTGTTCAACATATGCCCTGGGAGTTCCGTAATAGTTACCGACAAACTCGGCATACTCCACAAATCCGTTCTCTTTGATGGTCTGTTCGAACTTTTCCCGGGTAACGAAAAAATAATCCTTTCCTTCAACCTCACCGGGTCTCGGATTTCTGGTAGTCATGGAAACAGAAAGGCAGTAGTCGCTGCTTTTTTCAAGAATCTTTTTGACCACGGTACCCTTGCCCGCACCGGAAAAACCGGATATCACGACTAAAATTCCTTTTTCCATAATCTGTTCTCCCGTTTATTTAATGACCTTTACGCAAATGCATCACTCGATGTTCTGTATCTGCTCCCTGATCTTTTCAATCTCCGTCTTTAACTCGATACCCTTATTTGATATCTCAAGATCCGTGGTCTTCGAAAGAGTTGTATTGGCTTCCCTGTTCATTTCCTGGGCAATGAAATCAAGCTTTCTTCCAACATCCGAATCCTTGGAAAGTTCGCTCTTCATGGACATGATATGGGAGGAAAGTCTTACGATCTCCTCATCCACGCAGATCTTGTCTGCAAAAACCGTTACCTCAGTAAGGAGCCTTCCCTCATCCGGAGTATTGTCTCCTAAGATCTCTTTGACCCTTGCATATATCTTCTCCCTGTATTCATCAACGATCTTCGGAGAACGTTCTTTTATGAATTCCACTATATCAAGAAGATTGTCAAGCTTGGCATTAAGATCTTTGACAAGATTCTCTCCCTCTGCTTTTCTGGTCTCCACAATCTTCAGGCACGCCTGATCAACAGCTTCCTTAAGACCTGCCCAGAGTTCATCCTCATCATCTTCTTCGCCGATAACTTCGAAAACATCGGGGAAGCCTGCAAGTCTTGTAGCCCTGAGGTCATTTTCCAATGAAAAATCTTCAGATATCTCTTTGATGAAAGAAACATATTTTGATGCAAGTTCCTTATTGTACTTAAGATCGGCTCCGGACTCGGACAGATTCTCGAAGGATATATAAACATCCACCTTTCCTCTTTTGAGGTAGTTCTTGATCTCGGCCCTTACATTTCCTTCCAAAGATGCAAGTACTCTGGGCATCTTAACGGAAAGATCAAGATATCTGTGATTTACCGACTTAAGTTCAACAGTGTATTTCCTGTCATTTTTAGTGACTTCGGCTCTTCCGAAGCCTGTCATTGATCTGACCATATCATTCTCCGAAAATGTTTTTAAAAGCAGATATGTGCTTATATAAGATACCACAATCGGCGGGCAAACGCAAAAAAGGTTAAGTATCCTTTACTTCTTTCAGACCGCTTATATCAGGCGCAATGGTCATGGAATAATTCGTATAATAGACAACAAATCCCGGCTTCGCTCCGGAAGGCTTTTTTACCTCTTTTTTGAGGACATAGTCTATATCAACCTTACTCTGCTCCCTGCCTGCGGAATAATATGCCGCAAGAGAAGCCGCTTCTTCAAATGCCCTGTCCGGAAGTTCCTCTCCCGCTTCCTTTACTTTAAGCACCACATGGGATCCGGGGATCTTCTTTGCATGGAACCACCAGTCAGCCCCCACAGCCATTTTAAAAGTAAGCCTGTCATTCTGAAGATTGTTTTTCCCCACATATATATCATATCCGTCGGATGAGATATAGTGAAGGGGTTCGCCTTTAAGACTGACCTTCTTTCCCTTGGGGGCGTATTCCCTGATATATCCTTCATCGGCAAGTTCACGTCTGATCCAGGACAGATCCTCCTCGTTTTCTGCAAGCAGGATACTTGTAAGTACAGAGTCTAAGTGCCTTATCCTTGCCTTAACATTTTCAGTCTGAACCTGCAGGGCTTCCGCAGTACGTTTAAGCTTTGTATATCTGTCAAAATACTTTACGGCATTTTCAGATGCCGAAAGCTCCTTATCAATGGGAATGGTCTCTTTTTCATTCGTATAATAATTGTCACAGACTAATTTATCTTCCCCGCCTTTAAGCATATATCCGTATGCGTTCAGAAGCTCTCCCCAAATGCGGTATTTATCACGGCCTTCAGTTTTTTTAAGAAGCCTCAGCTGCTCATCAAGAGTATGCGAATCCCTTTCAATGATATTTTTGACGACCTTCTTAAGGTCCTGGGACTTCTGGTTCATCCTGACGCTTTGCTGCTTTTCGCAGTAATATTTTTCAAGGACTTCGGACATGGATGAAAAAGACCTGACTTCGTCATCTTCTCCTGCATACAGGGTAAGATCAAATGCCGCATATTCCTGTGGCTTTGAATGAGAATATGCAATACAGGGAGAAAAAGAACCTGAAGCGATCATATCCTTAAATTCGCACAGCTTTTTCGAAACCTTTAAAAGCGTATCCTCCGTAAGCGACTGAACCGGAGCATCCGCATCGGCTCCTGCCCTGAAAGCGGCTTCACTTGCGGCAAGAGGAGAAAAACCGGTAAATGAAGAATATATGCCCTTGAATAAAGGCCCCGGATATTTTACGAGGATATCCTTTATCTCATCTTCCGAAAGGGTAGTGATATCCGATTTTTCCATGGTGTTTGGAATAAAATATTCTCTTCCGGGAAGAACCTCCCTGACGGAGCTTACGGCAAAAGAGACATGCTTTATGGAATCTATTATCCTTTCAGTCCCGTTATCATCCTCAGTCAGGATGATATTTGAATGCTTGCCCATGATTTCCGTAACAAGACTTATCCTCTTTACATCTCCCATTTCATCCAGGTGTTCCGCATCTATCCTTATGACCCTTTCAAGTCCCTGTCCGTGCACGCTTATTATGCGTCCGCCCTGCAGACGCTTTCTTAAAACCATGCAGAAATTTGGAGCGTTAAGAGGAGATTTTTTTGAACTTTCGGTAATGTAAACAAGAGGAAGTGATGCATCCGCACTGAGCATCACCTTAAGATTGCCTTCCGGTGTATTGACCGTAATGAAAAGCTCATCGTTTTCAGGCTGTGAGATCTTGGAGATCCTGCCGCCGGAAAGCCTTCTGTTAAGTTCACAGCAAAGCGCTGCAGTGGTTATTCCATCAAATGCCATGGGAAAAAATAAATCCTTTTAAATGAGATGAATCGTTTTAAATATCTTAACAATGAGACCTCCTGCGGGAAGCCTTCTAAGCTCCCTTTCCGTGATCCCCTTAAACAGTACAAGAAGGACAAAATACAAAGGAACGGCCACGGCAAGTGCCGGAAGGACCGCTATCCTTTCGTTTGGCACGGCAAGGAGCATCAGTGCATACACGCCGTAAGAAACAAGGCTCATTAAAACCGAGCATACAAAAGGAATGATAAAAGTCTTTTTTATCTCCTGCACATAACCTATGGCACGCCTTACAGCCATCTGGTTCAAAACGGCCATAACCCCCGCATAGAAAGTATATGAGATCGCAACCGCAAAAACATCAAGCCCCGTGAATCTCAAAAGCACAAGGAGCAGCGCAGTCTGAAGCACAAGAGCTATCAGTGCGTTAATGATGGGAGTGTTGAGTTTTCCTATGGACTGAAGGATCGACGAATTTAAAGTGGAAAGTGCTATCAGTACAACACTTACGCAAAGAGCCATCAGGCAGTGGGATCCAAGGGCAATATTCGGTCTGGTATTTGGGAAAAGAAGGAGCATTACGGGAGAAGCAAAGGTGAAGATCCCCACAGCGCAGGGTATGGATATCACCATGGTACTCTTTACTCCAAGCCCTATCCTTCTTGATGCAGACTCCGTATCCTTAGAAGCCATGAATCCGGCGATCTGCGGTATCATTGTAGCCGCCATTGCAGAAGAAAAAGCGATGGGGATATTTGAAATAACCTGAGCCTTGCCGGAAAAGATCCCCCAGTGGGAAGTTGCAACAACCTGGGGAACATTCCTCCACACAGGATACAAAGTAACAAAGATCTTGTTGTTAATGGGGGCAAATATATTATAGACGGCCGTGGAAAGAATAAAAGGAGTAACAACTCCCGTGATGGATCTGAAGATATCAATGTATCCCACTATATCCGCACTGAAATCATTTTCAGCTCTTTCAATAAGTTCCTTCCTGTTGACAAAATAAACAAACGCCATAAAGACAAGGGCCGCAACAACGCCAAGTCCGGTGCCTAATGCGCTTCCCTGGGCTCCTCTAACAGCCCTTAAAACCTGCGATGCTTCATCTGCAGGTTCTTCAAGGCTTCCCATGGATAATTTGATAAAAAGAGCGGCAGCTCCCACACTGACAACCGCATTTACTATCTGCTCAATAACCTGGGAAACAGAGGTCTGGGACATGGACCTGTGTGCCTGAAAATATCCCCTTATGACCCCGAGGATCCCATATATGAAAACAGTGGGTGCAAATACCTTAAGAACAGGGACCGCCGCCTCTTCAACAAAAAGAGGTGCGCCAAAATACAAAACAAGGGAAGAAGCGCTTCCTACAATGATGACATACCCCATAGAACCCAGGAAAAGCCTGTGAGCATTCCTGTATTCCTTAAGAGCAAGCTTGCCCGCTATGATCTTGGATATAGCAGATGGGATTGAGTATGAGGATATCAGAAGTATGATGGTGTAAAAAGCGTAGGCGGACTGATAATAACCAAGCCCAAGATCACCTATGATTTCGGACAGAGGGCTTCTGTACAAGAGCCCGATTATCCTGCTGACAATACCCGCAACAGCCAGAAAAGACGCCTGTTTTACGAGATTATCATTTTTTTCGCTGTCCAAAAAAGAATTCCGCTTCACAACAATCCTGATAAAAAAAAACAGATAAAAAAGAAAAGTTTACTAAAAAATAGGGCGAGGTCATGACCTCGCCCCCTAAAGATAAATCTTAATTACTTCTTAGCGCCGTTTACAAGATCCTTAAGAGCCTTGCCTGCCTTGAACTTAGGAACGGTAGCTGCGGGAATCTTAATAGCTTCGCCGGTCTGAGGGTTCTTACCCTTACGAGCTGCTCTCTTGGAAGTCTCGAAGGTTCCGAAGCCAACAAGCTGAACCTTTCCCTTCTTCTTGAGCTCCTTGGAAACTGCATTGGTGAATGCTCTGAGAGCCTTGTCAGCGTCAACCTTGGTAAGGCCTGCTTCCTTTGCGATTGCATCAACTAATTCTGTTCTGTTCATGAAAAATTTCCTCCTGATAATTTTTGTTGTATTTCATTAATACAACACAGATATAATAACTCAAAGCAGGGCTTTTATCAAGTGTTTAAGCACATTTCTGTATGTTTTTTTTGACAACCTACAGGTATTTACTGCCTTTCTTTATTCATGGCTATGAAAGAATCCCTGTCTATGGCCGGACTGTAGAGATATCCCTGGTACAAAAGGCATCCTATCTCCTCAAGGGCATCCCTTTCGGCCTCAGTTTCGACATACTCCGCAAGCACCATAAAATCAAGGGATTTTGAAAGATAAACGATTGAGCTTATGATCTCCTTTGTCCTTTCATTGCTTAACATGGATTTAACAAGATTTCCGTCAAGCTTTACTATATCGAACCTGTTATGCTGCAGATACTGGAGGGATGTATGACCCATGCTGAAATCATCAAGAGCAAAGGTATAACCGAAGGACCTGATCTTTTTCATAAGCTGTGCAGTTTCTTCGGTAAGTGCAAGCTCCGTCTCTTCCGTGATCTCAAGACATATATTTCCGGTTCTGAGTCTGTACCTGTCCGCAATAGTCCTTACAAAGGAAACAAATCTTTCATCATAAAGAGTAGTGACAGTGACATTAACACTGAGCTTAAACTTCTCACCGTAGCAGCTTCTCAGACTCTCTGAGTCGCCAACCGCTTTTTCAATGATGTAGGTCTCAAGGTCATATAAGATACCGCTCTCCTTTGCAAGCTTAATGACTAAAGGAGGATAGACCACTCCGCTTCTTGAATGCACCCATCTCAAAAGTGCCTCCGCACCCACGCACTTTCCTTCGTTGTTAAACTGCGGCTGATACTTGATAAGAAGCGGGTTTTCCGAAGCACCCTGATCCTTGTCCGGAGAAGATGACGAAAGAGATTCTCCAAGATCCACGGCCAGATGCTTTGCAACGCGTCCTTCATTTCCTTCACAGGATGTAAGGACAATATCCTCAACCAGTTCTTCACTTCTTTTCAGCATGGCAACCAGCGAATCAAGCGCAACCGTGAATTCATCCAGAGCCCTGTTCTCATAGATAACGACAAAGGGCGCGTAGCAGGCGGCTGACAAAAGGATATTGGCCAGCTGTACCACGATCCCGTTTACGGAGCCTGTTGCAAAATATCCGCTCATAAGAGGCGGGGTTGTCCATACAACCTCTCTTGTAACAGGAGGTATGAATCCGATAAGTGTCATGAGATATGCATTCGTGTAACATACAAAGGGTGCAAGGATAAAAGGCAGCGCCATCAGAGGGTTATAGATGATGGGAAATCCAAACACCGCCATCTCCCCGATATTGAACAAGCCGGGAATCATGGCCATACGGGTGAGTTTTTTTGTGGAAGTACGTTTTCCGAGCATGAACATTGCAGCCAAAAGACCAATGACACATCCTGTTCCGCCCATATTTACAAATGTGTCGATAAAGCTCTTTGAAACTATCTGACCCGGTATGATCTCAGTGAACATATCTTCCGCAACCTGGTTTAAAACGTTATTTCCATGTATTCCGAACCACCACATAATACTTGTCAGCATTGTGAAAAGCAGACCGCTTGAGTAGGATCTGTGCATACGCACAAAGACAGCATCCACTGCCTTCATGAAAAGATGCTGAAGACTCTGAACTCCGAACGCTACCGTTATAAGGTAATTGGCTGCCGCAAAACAGAGTGTGACGCATACAAACGGAAGCATGACGCGAAGCGCCGCGTTAAACTCCGTGTCGGCCCCGTCCACAAAAACAGTCTTGGGAGTTTTTAACATGGATGCGAACTTTCTGAAAAGTGCGGATCCGATTATGCCTGCAAGCATGGCACTGAAAACACCCTGTCCGCTGAAAAGAGAAAAATCAGGCTCTCCGCCAAATATTCCGACGATCATGAAAAAGCCGCACAGACATCCAAGCATGCTTCCAAACCTGAAAACAAGCTTATCTGCCTCTCCCGTATGATTCATATAACAGTGGTTCGTGGCAATGGTTATATACACTGCAAGCATTCCCACAGTCGAATTCTGAACGGCTATTATAATGCTTCTGAAGGTTCCGCCGAGAAAAGTATCAAGAAAATCCTGGTATGCCCGGACCGGAAAACCGTTAAGAAGCACCGTGATGCTTCCTATGAACAGAACCGGGATCGTCATTGCAAGGGACGATTTTATGGTACCTGTTATCAGTGATATTTTTTTTGAAAAATCCTTCATGTTAACCTCTGACTAAAAATTTATTTTTTTACGTGTCTTTTAATTGCTCCCGGCCTGTGAAATAATGCCGTCCCAGTCAAGTTCGGTAAGAAGACTTTCTATCTTTGAAATATTGATCTTATCTTTTTCCGGTAAAGAATAACCTTTAAGTTCCTTCAGTATATCTTCCATCATTCCGTAATCCATGCTGCCTGCGATCTCTGTAATGGTCTGATACGCTTCCTTAAGTGCACTGTCGGATATGGAAGGAAGATCTTTTTCATTTTTATCAAAACGGGAAAGCTTGGAATCAAGTTTTCTGTACATATCAAGGAGTTTTGCATTATTTTCGTCAATAAATGACATATCTTTGTTTCTTCCGGCTTCTTCAAGCTTTAAGGCAAGAGCATTTATCTCAGATGCACCTATGATACGGGCAGAACTTTTGAGTGCATGTACCTTGATCGTATAATTTTCAATGTCACCATTCCTGTAGAGTTCTTCTATCTCGTCAGCTTTCGAAGCAGCTGTCTGATGAAAAACTGAAAGGACCGACATATATCCTTCATCCGACCCGCAGTTTGCAAGTCCGGCAACGGGGTCTATCTCCGGAATATCGCCAAGGCTTTCCATCAGATTTCCGGCATCAATGGTTTTTTCCTTCGCACCATCAAAAGATCCGGATGTAATTCCTTTTTCCTTAACGGCGCTTTCGGAAAGTTCTTTTATCTTTTCTTTCGGGAGATTCTCCTTAAGGAGTCTTTCAAGCTTTTTGCCGTCTACAGGTTTGGACAGATATGCATCAAATCCGGCTTCAAGATACATCTCCCTTGCACCCGATATTGCATTTGCCGTAAGGGCAACCGCGGTGACATCTTTGCACATCCCGGACTCACGTATGGATTTAAGAGTTTCTATTCCGTCCATATCCGGCATCATATGGTCTATGAAAAGAACGTCATATCTGTTCTTTGAAGAAAGAGCCACGGCATCTTTTCCGCATGATGCGGTATCGATCTTAATCAGAGTCTTCTTTAACAGGCTTTTTATCACCGTCAGGTTGACTTCAGTATCATCAACAACAAGTATCTTTGCATCCGGTGCATGGAAAAGTTCATGATACTCATAGCCTTCTGCGATATCATCAAATCTTGCCGAATAGTCGCCTATCTCATCCCACTTTTCCACTTCCTGCAATACTTCAAAAGAAAAAACGGATCCTTTTCCATACTCACTTTGAACCTTAAGACTTGTTCCCATCAGATCAAGAAGCTGTCTGGTGATGCTCATGCCAAGACCGGTTCCTTCGATGGAGCGGTTTCTTTTTTCCTCAATTCGTTTATACGGAGAAAACAGATTCTCCATATCCTCTTCCTTCATTCCGATACCGGTGTCCTCAACAGTCACCTTCAGAAGAATATGAGAGTCATCTTTTTTTGATGATGCAAGAGACAGAGTCACCTCTCCTTTTTCTGTATACTTGACTGCATTGGTCAGAATGTTCATGGCACACTGTCTGATTCGGATCTCATCTCCGATAAGAAGATGCGGGATATGCTCATCGACATTTACCGTTAATTTAAGCCCCTTCTTGTCTGCTCTGGCACGGGTCATATTGACCAGATCATTGATGAGGGAAGTAAGATCATACTGAACGGGAATGATCTCCATTTTGCCCTCTTCCACCTTGGAAAGATCGAGAATGTCATTTATGAGGGACAAAAGAGTACGCCCCGCAGACATGATATCGGAAGCATACAATCGGACCTGTTTTTCACCTGACTCCCGAAGGATCATTTCATCCATTCCAAGAATTGCATTGATGGGAGTTCTGATCTCATGGGACATGCTTGCCAGGAATTTACTCTTGGCTTCATTGGCACTGTCTGCAATATCTCTCTGGATCTGAAGTTCTTCCATATAACGAAAATGCTCCGTGTCATCAACCAAAGCATAGAGCTTTCCGTAGCTCTCATCCTTGAAGACTAGCTCATTTTCCTCCGGAGTGTATATACGGTCCCCGACCTTAAGGGTCTCTCCGTTTTTCACCGCATCCTGTATGAAGGATATGATATCGTAAGGAGTATGTACGATCTCTGCGCCTTTAGTTAACTGCTTAGCCCTGAAAAAAAAATCAAACTCGGGATAGATTTTAGCCGCAGATTCGTTGTAATACTGGATCCTGCCGTTATTATCCACGGCGATGATACCTTCGGATATTCTTTCTATGGCAAAATCACGTGCGATCTCCTTTGTTCCCAAAAGCGAAAATCCAAGGATTCCGATCAGCATGAAAACAGTGCCAAGAAGCGTGCCGGGCATTGTCAGGTCGTAATACTCCGATATACGCAAAAGCCCCGTGGTCTGAAGAGCAAAGGCAAAGGCCTGCACACCATAGGAGATGATCAGCATGACAAGTCTTCTGCGTGAAGACCTGCTTCTGTCCCGGCGGAATTCCCTGACGATCCAATATATGGCAAAAAATATCAGAACCGCATTTATACCCATCAAAAGGTCGTGGATAACGCCGTTGGAATGCCTGAGGGAAGGATATACCGGATCATTTACAAATGTATAATCCTTATAGTAAAGATTGCTCTTTCCGATGTTAAGTATCGAAAGATAGATCCCAAGGTGCACAGTGACAAGTGTTGCAATGCACCACCTGGGGATTTTGATGCCGCACAGCTTGGCGGAAAAAAGAAAGAACGCAAAAACGATCCATACTCTTCCCACGTATGAAAGCTTGAGAGCCGAAATGTAGGCTTCTTCAGTGGTTGCCTTCATTTCAAGAAGATAACCCATATTGCTTACGAACGATGCGATACAGGCAATAAACAGATATGAATGGATGGTATTTTTCCACTTAAAGAAAACCACCAGTATCTCCACGAACAAAACCGCAATGGTTATATACTGGAGGGTAAGAAGCACTTCATGGGCGTTCATATGATCATCTCCTGTCAGCAGTCAATCAAAAAATAATATGCAACCACACAATCATACGTATACGAAAAATCCTAAAGTCCTGCGGATTTAAGATTTCTGTGGATATTGCACGCGAGGGAACCAAAAAGAAGAACGGAATAGATCAGCATTACGGCAAAACACAGCTCAGAGTGTTTCTGCTCCCTTAAGACTCTGTTTGTTCTCATACATCTCCTTGTCCGCACGGTCAAATATTTCAGATACACGGACATCCGAATCAGGCAAATAATCTGACATTCCGGAAGCCAGAACAGGGCCTGACCCTGAAGCCTGATTTTCACGTACCGTTTTACGCAGCTTATTCATAAGCTCTACTCTGTTAAGATAATCACTGCCTCTGAGGAAAACTGCAAATTCATCCCCGCCCACCCTGAATACGGGACTGTGAACAAAGATATCACAAAGGAGCATGGCTGATTTCTTAATATATTCGTCTCCGGCCACATGGCCTTCGGTATCATTTATGGATTTAAGATTATTTGCATCGCATACAACAAGGGCAAAAGGGAGATAATCCATGCCGTTGTCAATGTTAGACTGCACGGACTTTTCCAGTTCATTGTATGCTGTCTTGTTCTTGACACCGGTCAAGTCGTCCCTTCTTGCAAGTTCCTTCTCGGTGTTCAAAGCTTTCAGGTGCTGTTTTTCACGCCTTATCTCTGCATCTATATTTTCAATACCAATAATAAAATGTCTGCCGTCTCCTGTCTTTCGAGCCGTCATCCTGACATAAAAGATCTTATTGTCAGGGGCTATACGATAATCGATACTGATCCTTTTGCAGTCCTTAAGAGCCGAGATCATATGATCCCTGTCTATAAAATCAAGCACAAGGTCAAGATCATTTTTATGGACAATATCAGGAATATTTTTTAAAGATTCGGCATAAAAGTCATCTCCGGCCCTTTGGATATCTTTCTCACCGTATATATTACGCAACTCGTAACTGATAAAACTGGAATCTTCCACATCAACATAATATATGACATCATAGTTGTCAGCCAGTCCTCTTGCTATATTGTCATATACTTCCTTTTCCTCATGTTCTCCTGCTTCTACAAAAGAATGCATCATGCAGATACCGATGATAAGGCCCGCCGCATATGAGGGGTATTTCGGATCCAATATCTGGATTATCACGAAAACCCCCATAGAGGCACACGTAAAACCTATGGCAGCATAACGGATCTTCTCAGATTTTGCAGCTTTTGCGGCAACATTCAGCGCATAAACTGAAGTGAGCGCGTAAAGCAATATCTGCAGGGCAAACGCGATATGCCTGCCATTCCCGGGTATGTACTCATGGGCTTCATTAAAAGAGAAAAGGAAAGGATAAAAATGATTGACCATCAGGTAGATCAGGGCAAGAATAAACAACGCCCATACCACATACAACAGTATTTTGGCACGACGTATCACCTTAACCATATAAGTAACGATGCAGCCGACCCAGGTCAGGGTGGTAATAAACATAAAGGCAAAATAGAGAACCGTATCAGAGTACAAAAAAGGAAAAAGTTCCTGAACTTGATGATTCTCATACAGGATTCCCCACGCAAAATCCGCAACAAAATACAGATTTGCCGCCATCAGAAAATAACCGTAACGGACCATGCCCGCCTGTCCGGATTTCATCAAAGCGGATCTGTTCTTAATGATCTTAAAAAAACCGCGATTTATTATGAGATTGATTATTAAGGCAATTAAACTTATGTTAGAGTAATTCATGCATTTATCTTGTCGTACTCAATAATAGCATAAAACCGTTTTATCCGATCATTTTTCCGATGACTTCATTTATAACCTTGCCGTCTGCTTTGCCTTTAAGCTCGCCCATTACGGCTTTCATTATCTGTCCCTTGTTTCCGGTTGCAATGACATCTGCAAATTTATCCTTAAGGATCGCCTCCACCTCTTCGGAAGAAAGCATCTTTGGTGCATACTCTTCAAAGATCTTAAGCCTTGCTTCGTATTCTTCCTTCAGCTCTTTTCTTGATTCAGGGCAGGTATCTATCTGTTCCCTGACACTTTTTATCTCTTTAAGGATCGCCTGGTCGGTCATATCATCCGGGATATCCTCGCGGCATCCCGCATCTATGGCAAGCTTTTTTGCAGCAGAAACAAGAGTCGAAATGGCATCCTTTCTGACCTTGTCATGGTCCTTCATTGCCTGCATCATGTCCTTTTGTAATGTTGTAAACTGCATTTTATTATCCTCCGTTTTACACACTTCTTAATCAAAAAGCGTTTTTATAATACACTGTCTTTTTAAGACATTTATTTAAGACGCCCCTCTTTGCAGGAATATCAAAGAGGGGACGTAAACCTTCATATCAGCTTTTGACAGGCTTCCAAAATACAGCCCGGATGCTCAGGCCCTGGTGGGAGCGCCCATCTGCTTCAACTCTTTTTTACGCTTGTACATCATCTGGTCCGCTCTTTCAAATACATCATGAAGCATCTGGTCTTCAGGTGTAAGAGTCGAATAACCTATGGATACGACCACTTCTTTCTTTGTAATATTTTCCTCTACCGCGCAGTTGATCTCTGTAAGGACATCCTTCATGGTATCAAAACCTTTGTCCTGAAGGATCACAACGAATTCATCTCCGCCTATACGATATACAGCACCATGTGTAAAATGCTCACAGATAAGTGAACATGCATCTTTTATAAGCTTGTCGCCGGCAGCATGTCCCTGAGTATCATTAACGATCTTAAGTCCGTTGATATCACATACAACAACGGCCAGCTTCTCTATTTCTTTTTCGCTTATCCTCCGGTTAAGAACATTTTCCGCATCGGAATAAGCATGCTTGTTCCTTACACCCGTCAGCGAATCGGTATTAGCCATATTGCGGAAATTCTTGGTATTTTTCTTTTCTTCTTCAAGATTTTTATTGAAGATAACTCTCATCATCAGGAAAAGAACGAGGAAAAATATAACGGAAACGATCAGTATGAATGTGATCTGTCTTTTGCTGTACAAAAGGCTCTCTTCGCTGATATTACGGATCCTTTCCTGGATAACGCTGTCATGGATAAGAACAACCATCATCCATTCCGTACCATCGATGGGAACATAGCTCAAAGTGGACTCGGCACCATTTGCAGTAAAGGTGATGCTTCCCTTTACCGCATTCAGGAAGTGATCTTTGTTTTCGTTAAGTGTATCTTCGGGAACAACATTCCCGATTACATTAAAAAGATTATGCGTTGAAATATAAGGCCCTAATTCAGTGCCTGTGAGATTTTCTCCGTTTTTGCTGTAAATACCGAAATAGGTTCTTCCGTCATCATCAAATGCCAGCAGATCGATTATCTCTTTGATATCGATCTGAACAAAGCTTGCCTTATACCGTTTGCCGCCTATACGGAGATTGGGAGTGGGAGCAGCAAGACACAGCTGCTTTGTAGATCCGTATAAAAGAACGGTACTGACGCTTCTCTGATCCATATTGCCGTCAGAAAGAAAAGAATGACGGCTTCCTCCGGTGTAAGTGGTGTACTGTGTATGAACTATATTATCGTCATCGACAAGAGCAAAACGGTCAAGTGACAGAAGGTACTTAATGCTTCCTATGGTATCGCGGAGTTCATCTTCCGAGTATATTCCCTGGTCATTTACATAAGTAACAGCTTTTTCCATGTGGTCGAAATTGCTGTTTATCAGATTCGTGATGGTTTTTGACCGGCGGTCTGCCATGGCTTCAAGGTAGAATGAACTCACCTCATGAACGGCTTCATTTGTAGCCATGGTGGTCTGCCTTGAAGAAATGACGGCATTGACTATGATCATGCCCATGAGAACGATTCCGCCGATGATACCTGTAAGTATTAATGTTTTCTTCGTGATCTGTTTTTTCATCAATCATCACCATAGAGCAGCTCAAGCATTATGGCTGCATCTTCCTGATATATAACTGTTGTGGACTCGTCAGTCTTTTCTTCAAACAGTTCTCCCGGCTTATTGCCGTCTGCAATCTTCACGGCTGTCTGTATGGTATCAAAACCGATGGAATAACAGTCCTGAACCCCAAGACAATATATTACTCCGTCTTTAAGATAATGCAGTGCCTCCCGGTCATGGTCCATACCGACGATAACGGTACTGCTTCCTTTTTGTGTCACTGCTCTTGCAGCACCGACGGGATTACTCATGTTGCAGCATATGATACCGTCAAGATCGGGGTTGTCCTCAAGTATCTTCATGGTAAGATCATATGCAATATCAACGGAATCATTATCATATTCTACGGCAACAATTTCCATATCAGGATATTTTGCGATGGTATCTTTTGCTCCTCTTGCCCTGTCTTCATGACACGGAGCTCCGACACTTCCCACCAAAATGGCCACTTTTCCTTTGTACTCAAGTTTTTTGCATAAGCTTTCCGTCAGGTCCGCACCGTCTTCATAGTTATGCGTATTTCCCACGTACGCGATCCTCTTGCATCCGGGTGCCGCATCCGAACTTGAAAAAGTCATAACCTTGATACCGGAATCGATCATCTCATCAAGCACAGGCGAGATCACAGCTTCATCCGCAACATCGACTCCGATCACATCAAAATCTCTCCCGCCGGCTTCGCGAAGTCTCATTGTCTGGTCTTCTGCAGATGCCGAATCGGGAGCCATGTATTCATATGTGATCTTTACACCTCTGTCAAGATACTGTCTCTGTGCATCTTCCATGCCAAGAGCCACAGCATCCCACCAGGGGTGGACTATCTTATATGTAAAATAGAAATTATAATGATCCTTTTGGGGAACATATGAATCAAGCTCATGATCAAAGTCAACCGCACTGCTTACTTCAGGAACAGATGAAGCTGCCGCATCACCATAATCTTCCTGAACGGAAGGATCCGCAAATTCTCCAATCCTGCCTCCCGAAGAAGCATAAGAACAGGAAGACAAAACAAGGGTCATTGCAAGCGACACGGGTAATATGCAGTTTTTTCCAAAAAAACTTCGCATTATCAAAACCTCCGGATCATAAAAAGATCAAATCGCGGTTTTCAGTATTTATCAGAGTTCATCCTCGCGCTGAATCGTGGATATAATGGCAAAACGTGACCCGTCAAGACGATACGTTCCGCCTCTGTCAGTCACGTTATCTACATGTCGTTCGTATATTTTATCACAAAATAAAGAATCTATCATCAACTCCGGTGAAGGGATCGCAAATCCCTGTAAGTAAACCAAAAATCAAATGAAAAAGAGAATATGACGGAAACGTATCATGCCGGGATATCTGTACATTTCCTTCCAAATATGGGAATATATCAACAAAAATTCCTAAACAAAGTCCGAAAAGGAGATATATATGCAGACACCTGTGAATATAAATGCATCTGAAGGCGCAAAAAAACTGTTAAACTATCTGTCAGAAACAGCAGGGAAAGCCATCATAACAGGCCAGCACACTCAGACTGTGCCCATGGAAGAGATCGGTCATATTTATTCGATAACAGGAAAAAAGCCGAAACTCCGGGGATTTGAACTGTTAGGTTATTCTCCGAACATCAATTATAAGGATGCATCGGAAGAATGCCTTACAGAGGTATATGAGAATCAGGGAACCTTACAGACTGCCATGGAATGGGCCGAAGAATCTGATGGCATCCTGACCTTCTCCTTTCACTGGTTCTCTCCTCTCGGCGGACGCGATAAAAGCTTCTATGCAGTGAACACGGATTTTGACGCATCAAAAGTCCTTATAGAAGGGTCTCCGGAAAGAGAAGCTTTCTTCCATGACATGAAGGTAATAGCGGACCTCCTGATACCTTTTTACGAAAAGGACATTCCCATTCTGTGGCGTCCTTTTCATGAATCTGACGGTGATTGGTTCTGGTGGGGGGCAAAGGGGCCGGGAATTGCAAAGGAACTGTATATACTGATGTATCACTATTTTACGGACATATGCCATCTGAATAATCTGTTGTGGGTATGGAATTGCAGACTTAAGGAGGGATACCCCGGTGATGAATATGTTGATGTCATATCCGCAGACATCTACCTGAGTGAATATGCCTCCACCGACTACAGGGATGAGTATCTGAAACTGATCAATGCAACAACCGCAAAAAAAGTAGCCGCACTTGCCGAAGTGGGCTACCTTCCTGATATTGAAATACTTGAAAAAAATCATACTCCCTGGGCTTACTATATGACATGGTCCAAGGAATTTTGCATCGGCGAAAAGTATAACAGCGATGAGCAGCTTCGCAAAATGTACGAAAGCCCATATGCCATTACCTGTCCGTAGGCCATGCAACTACAGCGCTATCAGTGTATATGTGTCACGGGTCTTTTTGGATTCGTAAAGCGCCTTGTCCGCAGTCTCTATCAGGTCATTCACAAGAGCCGTTCCGTATGCCGCACCAAAACTCATTGTAGTCTTTACTTCCTGACTGCTTTCAATATCTATCTTCCTCATTTCAGATATAATCTTTAAAAGCTTCTTCTCAAGATTTTCCTTTGTGATATTGAAAAATACCATCATGAATTCATCGCCGCCGTAACGGATGACCACGTCTTCTTTTCTGACAGACTGTTCAAGCGTTTCGGCAACCTTCCTGATGGCTATGTCACCGCACTGATGTCCGGCAGTGTCATTGATCTCCTTAAACTTGTCTATATCAGCCATGACTACTGCCTGGCAGGGTTCGTATATAAGCTTTTCATCAAGGAATCTTCTGTTGCGGATCTTTGACAGGGAATCCGTATAGATCTCGGTTTCAAATTCGGATATCTTTTTCTGCTGTGCAAGGTTCTGAAGCTTGGCTTCCGTGGTATCCTGACAGCCGTATACGATATGGGCAAGGCTTCCGTCATCATTTCTGTCCCCCACCATAAAGATACCTTCAAACCACCGGTGCGCACTTTCACTGTAAAATTCCATACTTGTTGTTCCGTGTTCATTAATTGCAGCAAGGATCTTCTCTTTATCAAGCCATTCGTTCAATCCCTCACGGAAGCTTTCTGCAACGGAAGAAGAAACATTATTTTTAAGAAACTGAATTGCATCGGGATCTTTGGGAACCATTTCAACATATTTATTGGTGCTTATCATGCGGTAACTCATGTCGGTAACATCAATGAACATGGAAAAATTGAATATCTTTCCGATGGCCTCAATGATCTTTAAATACTCCTCAAGTTCCTGCTGGGCGGTAATATCACGATAGCAACCCATATATATTTCCAAAGAGCCGTCATCGGGACGCCTGATAAATCTTCCCGCTCCTGTGACCCAGATGATACTGCCGTCTTTTTTCTGCATACGATATGTAGCATGGGTGATATCCGGAAGCTCCCTGTGGATCCGGACCGAATCCCAAAAGAGCTTAACTATGGCATCTTTTTCTTCAGGCACCAAAGTCTTTACCCAGCTGTCAAATTCATTCGGCAGATCTTCCAGTCCGTCATAACCCAGCATCTGTCTTGTTTCGTCATTAAACTCGAAACTGAGCATGTTCTCGTTTCTGTCAAAGGTGCAGAAATACATACCGGCTTTAAGGCCTTTTGCAAACATATCCTCCCTGTACTTTGCGGTCCGGTATTTACTGTTTGCTTCATCTATCCTTCTGTTGCACTCGGTTAATACTTCCCGCATTTCCGCAGGATACTGCGATATGTCAAAAAGAGGGGTAAGATCATCCACGGCAAGGCCCGTTTCGGCATTAAACTTTCCTACACCGCTATCAATGCTGTCCGCAGCTGTTTTTTTATCCACGATCACTTATTCTCCTTTATTTAACATCGTATTTAAATAAATCGAATCATATTTCGCAAAAATCCGACAACAGAATCCATTATATCATCATTTTTTGAACATTCTATTACTGAATCCATAAATGTTCGAAAATCATCAGGATATTCAAATTCATAATACTCTGGGAGAATGACCCCTTCCACTACAGTCCCCGGAACGGCAAGCTTTGCAGGGGCTCTTTCTGAAGCGCCCTCAGGAGTAGCAGGCTTTGAAGAAGTCCCCTGTGCTTCACCTGTTTTTTCAATGGAACGGTCATAAAAATCCAAAAATCCCGAAAACAAATCTTCATCAAGTCTGTGACTCCATCTTGCGTGATCAAGGTTTTCGGTGATATAGGCAGCTTTGTCTGCTTTGAATCTTTCCATATTTTCTTTTGCAAGATAATCATAATCCAGGGTTTCAAGCCACTTATCAAAATCCGCATTAAACTCATCTTTATAAGTATTGTCGGGATCATTAAAGATATCATTATGACCCCTGTCTTCAAATCTTATGAAAGTAAACCTTGGATCTTCTGCGTACTTTTTATAATATTTATCAAGTCCGTACTCTATACCTATCACGCCATCATCGGCACTGTGCACGATCATCACAGGAGCATCCGTTGAGTCAAACCCGTCCATTGCGGTATTTTCCGCATACTTGCCGTATTTGATATGCTCATAAATACTGATGCAGGGTCTCATTGCGTAGATAACATTTCCCGCAACATCCTTTCCGCCAGATTCAAACATATCCGGAGAACTGTTAAAACCGGAGCATTCAATGACCGCACTGACCTCAGGATGGTAGGTCAGAACGGAGCTTACACTGTATCCTCCCCAGCTGTGTCCAAAAAGCACAATCGGAAGATCCGGAATCTCATGGCAGTTTTCCACAAAAGAAATTGCATGGTCAAGGTCTATCACTCCCTGAGGAACACCCCCAAGGCTTTCTCCTTCGCTTTTATCCATTGCGGTAGCATCATATGCAAAGACCAGATACCCGTTCCCGGCAAAATAATCCGCTACATCCATATAAGAATTATGACCGGCGCCAAATCCGTGGGCTATGATAACTATCCCATGCACTTCTCTGCATTTACTGTAAAGATAACCCGCAAGATTTTGTCCCTTGTCGGAAGTAAAGGAATATTCCTTACACTCAAGTCCTTCAAAATCGCTTACACGAAGCATTAAAGGCTCGTAGCTGTCTGCGCTTATATTGATATTATCATCATAAAGCTTTATGCAAAGAGCCATCCAACAGGTGATCAAGAGCAGAATGATGCTGATCACAACTACGAGAACTATCTTCTTTTTTTTCTTTTTCCCATTAACGGCCATTACACCATAACTCCCTTACTAAATGAGCCCCGTGTTAAGGGCGCGGGACAGAAAAATTATTATATTTTTCACATATAAGGTCTGCAAAAGAACCGGTATTATTATTTATCTTTGGGAGTCAGTCCCCCGTATATTGTGGGAAGCCCCATGTAATTTGCTCCGACACCGCCAAATTCGACGTTGTACCATTTACCGTCATATTCAGCCACATTCATATACATAATATAATCTTCGCCGTCTATTTCAAGCTTCATCTGTATACTTTTAAGATCATCAGCATTCATTAATTTTTTTTGCCGTTTCATCCCCATCTTAAATGCATCGGTATCGTCACCGTCGTATTCCATAACCTTTACCACCTCAATGGTGTCAAGTTTTGGATCGGCCTCGAGAAAATCTCCGATATCAATATCATCAAGGCGCAACACAAGTCCTGAGTTGATCATATCCGCAAACTCGCTGAATTCTTCCTGAGAGTACAGAGAAAGCAGATACTGCCTGTATATTCCGGTTACGATATAAGATCTTCTGTTCTCGACATTTAACTGCCTCGCCATATCCGATTCTCTTGTAAGCCATCCGTTGGATACTCCGAATGAACCATTAAATGGCATATATGTTCCCATTTCCTTATAGTACTTTTCGACATCGGCATGATCGATAAAAGATTCAACGGCAAAAGTGGAGATCATACCGTCAAAATCACCGTCTTTAAGATAGTCAACATAAGCGGTCACAGCATCCTCCGGACTGTCATAACCGGCCCCTTCCATGGTTTTACCTCCGCCGGATCCCTGCAATCCCTTTACCGCAAAGACTCCGATCAAAAGTCCCACCACAAGACCTATGCCCAAAAACAACAGTCTTACAGGATTTATAAATCCGTTATTGCCTGACCCATCTGAGTCCGTCTTACCGGGAGCAGCGCTCTGAACAGGTGCCGGCTGGGCGCTTGCCGGCTGAGCAGATGCTGCCTGAGGGTCTGATGATTTATCTGGTGCTTCCACCGGAGCTCCGCACTTTTTGCAAAATGCATATCCTTCGCTTATCTCTGATCCGCATTGTGAACAAAATCCCATATCATTCTCCTTCTACATGTGATCACTTCTTCAAAAGTCCGGAAAAATCAAGTGCTTTTGAATCTCCGAATCTTTGTTATTCCTTCTTTGATCTGACGGTCTTCATCAATTATATAAAAAAAAACACGCCTGTTTCAATTAATATTGTCGGGATGTACCCTGCAGCCATAAGTTTAAAACCACTCTACATGCATTTTTACGAAATAACGGTCATATAAATCACAGGTTCAAAACCACGATCTCGGGATGGTTAAAATATCTCGGGGCCGGCGTGCTCTCTCTTGCAAGACCCCTGCTGACTACAAGGAGCTTTCCGTTTGAAAGGGTATATGTTCCGTTTATGTACTCTGCCATAAATCCCTGATCCGGTGCAAATAATCCTCTGTTTATAAAAGGGATCCTGAATTGACCAGCGTGGGCATGACCTGAGAGTATCAGATCATAATCATATTTTTCATATTCGTAAACTTCCTCAGGACGGTGGGTAAGCAGTATCTTAATATGGTTTTCATTTGTCCCTTCATACGCACTTTGAAGCTGATCCGTCCATTCCTTACGGCTCATATACGTTGGGTCATCCACTCCGCAAATATCCAAAGTGACCCCATTTATCTCCGTAGTCACGCACTCTCCTTCAAGTACATTTACGCCTATGCTCTCAAGATACTGCTTCATTTCACTGACTCTGCCGCTCCAGTATTCATGATTACCCGTCACATAATAACATGGATATTTAGAAACCATATCCTGAAGCAGTTTTTTTGCGTTTTCATCACCGAGTTTATCATCAAAAATATCGCCTCCCAGCATAAGGACATCCGGATTTTCAGCATCTATCCTTCTGATCAGGCTCTTCTGGTCTTTTCCGTAAAAACAGGAATGAAGATCAGTCACAAGCACGATCCTGACTCTGTCTCCAGTTTCTTTAGTTATATCCGGTGATATTCTTTCAGTGACCGGATGCCATGTATAGGCAGACCATGCGGCAAACAGCATGATCACAGTCAAAAACAAAGTTTTTCTTATTCTTTTTTTATTTGCTTCTTTATGCAAAATATCCTACTTTGTCTCCACACCTACCAGTCCATACCCGTATCTGTTATCCGCTTCTTCTATCGTGACAGATACTGTACGGACTTTACCATCCCGGTCTCCTGAATATTCAGAAAACACATCATATGTTATGACATAATCACTGCCGCTTTTACTTACATCCGTTACATCAAAATACAGGTCATCAAAGTACTTATAAGTCCTTTCCATGTAGATACAGTCGTCATCGGCATCGTAATACACGGCGCATTCTCCGGTATACGAGTCGTCAAGCCTTTGCAACAACCTTCCGGGATCTTCTTCCATGTATATCTCTCTGACCGCATACTCCCAGTCATCATAGGATATTCTTTCAAGCGAAGTATAAACCTCCTCAGAAGATGATATACCATGAACAAGTTCGATCTTATTCTTATCTATGTTAAAAAGAAATCTTCTTACCAGATCAAAATCCGCAGTACTCAGATAATTTCCGGAAGAAGTATTTCCATCGGGTAAAAATTCAGCGCAGCTGCCAAAGAGAGCCAAAGTCTTGTAAGGTATGCCTTTAACATCCGTTCCGTCGTCAAAATACAAACTGCCATCTTCGAATACAATAGTTCCTATAAGACCTTTCCCTTCGCTCTGATAAGACGTACGATTTACAAGAAGTCTTCCATCCTCAACTCCCTCGATCATATAGTCATATCGTCCTCTGTCATTAAGCATATATCCCTGCTTTTCCTGAAGATCATAGACTATTATCAGGGTAGTCACGATACCGCTTCCGGTAAAAAAACTTGAACAAATATCCTCATGACCGTCACCCGTCACATCAAACAGACATGAATTGAACATCATAGTCCCCATCAGATGAAGATTGGCATTCACATATGACGAAAACTCCGCCATATCTTCATCAGGGATCGTATCGGTTGCATTTGGGTATAGTGCCATAGATCCGTCTTCTATGCCTGCAGTCCCTGCATTAGCACCACCATCACCTGCAGGATCAACCGGTCCGCATCCCGCAAAAAACACAAGCAGGCATAAGAAGGGAACTATTTTGTATTTTTTCATGAAACAATCCCCCTTTATGCATCAATAACCAAGGAATTTTTTCAGCTCATTATCAGGCAGCAGTTCCTTTTTGCCGAGGCCGAATGAATAGTCCGGAACGATCTCAAGATACCTGTTTAAAAATTCCTCATATGTCTTTGCCTCAAAGCAGTAAGGGGTTATGAAAAAATCCCTGCTTCCTCCTGTGACGCGGTCACCTGCCGTTACGGATACTTTATAATCGCCGGACGAAAGTTTATAAAAGACATAGCTTTCCAGATTCCATCCGTACAGGCTGATATGACCAAATGAAGGAGCATAGCTTGCCACGGTTTTATTTGACATAAGAGCAGCCCTCTGATAGTCTCTTTCCACCTGTTCTATGAAACTATCAGCACTTTCCGTATCAACTATCGAATACTTTCTTTCGCCACGGTACCTGCTTACGAACTCAAGATCTCCATCAACAGTCCGTATATCATACTGCCAATCACTGAGCATCTTCTTATCAAGCCAGCGATAATCCTTCTTGACATTATTGAAAGCTTTTTCCAGATATACATTTATGTCCGCACCATACTTGAATTTCTCTTCCGGGTTTGAACGTTCCACTGTATCATGAGTATAGCTGTACAAAAAATCAATGAACTCCTCGGAGGTGGTGCCTTCTGTCCAAGGGGTCACTATTTTTGAATCATCATAATAACTATTGTCGACCTGACCGAATACATATTTGCCATGAAGAGGCGCGATCTGCCAGACAGGGGTCTTCTTTTTCATCATCGTAAGAGTTGCCCAACAGAATTTCTCACGCAGCTTTTCCAAAGCTTTTCCGTAATATACATCTATATCCATTCCGTATTTGAAAAGCTCCGGATCTGCGGAAGGGTTTTTATTTAACTTCTTTTCAAGCTTTTTTTCATTCTCAAGTTCCATCTCCTTTTCGAAGATTTCATCAGAACCAAGAGGAGTCCAGGCCCATACCTTTTCCCAGCTATGGCACGCCATTGCGGAGGAATAAATAAAAGCTCCCCTGGCTTCACCTCTCCACTTGTTCCATCTGCCGGCTGCCAGGGATCCGTCTTTCATGATCAAAAGGCAGAACTGTTCCTCTTTAGGATTCTTTTTGCCCGAAAAGACATTAAAACCGTCAAACAAGACATTACGGCATCCTTCTTCTTTCGGTCCGAGATTTATCCGGCCGATCTCTTCATCTTCAAGACACTCGGTAAGATCATAACGTTCCAAAGAATGCCATCTTTCAACTTCCTCCGAATCCACAGTGTCTGCAGTTCCGCGTATAAAAACCCCTTTTGCGGTATGTTCGTCTTCTGAAGGACACCAGCCGCCTGCAGTATAAGTTCCTGTCTTCAGCTCCAGCAGACAGTACTCTCCGTATTGAGGAATATCCTTTGCTGAAAGAGCATGAAATTCATTAAATGACAAACTGAGTTTTTTATGATCTGCTTTAAACATCGCTCCTCCTCCATAACCGTAAAAGACCGCTTTTTTATCTTAAGGTTTCAATCCTCTCCCGTAAGATGCAAAAAGATTTTTGCAGAAATCCTTCTCAAAAAAATATATGTTAATTGTATCACAATAAGTAAAACAAAAAGGATACCGAAGGTATCCTTTTGGGGTTTAGCTATAGTTTGCCGTCCAAATATTCGCACTACCGTATCCGATATAACAATATTGGATATTTACAGCATGGATAGAAACTTAGAATACTCACTTTTATTGGCGATCAGGAAACTCTTGATGCTTTACGAAACCAGATCCGCTACCTTA
>ODAI014072305.1_pt1 | contig 44301 bp, 42 predicted proteins | sample 1539321 | NCBI WGS metagenome assembly ODAI01 (sample SAMN02144231, study PRJEB22623) | gut metagenome | biome: sheep rumen | host: Ovis aries | place: New Zealand
TATTTATTATTGATGAAGTCGATATTTTATAATACTAATTAGTAATAAGGAGGATTTTTTTTTGGTTGAAAGAAATGAATTGGATTCTACTTTTGGAATTTCTGATGAAGAACTCACTGAAAGATTTATGGCTGCTATAAAGCTTGATAAGGAAATATGCAAAATTAAAGGACTTCCTATTGCTGGTTATGATGATGAAGATAAACGTGCTTATTTGGAGTATCCTGATGGAAGGAGAGTTTATGTCACAGAATAGTAGGCTTCCCGAAGTCATGATTTTCGCAGGTCCTAATGGAAGTGGTAAAACTACTATAACAAGTATGGCAAAAACTGTGGGAGTTTACATAAATGCTGATGATATTAAAAGATTAATTTTGTGCAGTGATTTAGAAGCGGCACAAAAAGCTGAAGAACTTAGGGATTTTATGTTGGAAAAAGGTGAAGATTTCACATTTGAAACAGTGCTTTCCACAGATAGAAATCTTAAATTATTAAAAAAAGTGATGGTGAAGTTTTTAGAATTTTTCTAAAATATCTTTATATACGCTTTTTATTGGTTCTTCTGATTTTTCATATATTTTTTGTAGTATTAGTTCTGGTGTACTGTTTGCCAGGTAATTTATTTTTGGTGTTCTGTCTACTATTAGGTTGTAATTTTCATCTAGTCCTTTTGCTTCTATTCCGTCTGTTCTTATTTTTACGTTGTCTGTTCTTTTTAGTATTTCTGGTGCCATGTGTGTTACTATTATTGCATATGATTCGTCATCTTGTATGTGTTCTATGAATCCTATGATTATTTTTATTGCTGCTTCTAGTTCTGTTATTGATTCTAGTTCGTCTATTAGTACTAGTTTTTTTTCATTTCCTATTGTTACTGGTATGAATGATGTTAGGAATGTTTCGAATGCTCCTGCATTTAAGGAGTGTTTTTTTGTAAAGTAGTGTACTTCATTTATTTCTGGTATTGTTGCTTCTTTTGAACATACTCCTAGTCCCATGTGGGTCATTATTGTGTGTTGTCCTATTGTTTCTAGTAGTGTTGTTTTTCCTCCACTGTTTGCTCCGGTTAATAGTATGATGTTGTTTTCTTGGTCTAGGCTGTAGTTGATTTTTTGCATTGGTTGTTTTGTTAGTTTTTCTTCTTCTTTGAGGTTTAAGTGTAGGCTTTCTTGTAGGTTGTATTGTTCTCCTTTTTTTGGTATTGTTAGGTCGTAGAATTTTGTGAAACTTGCTAGTGTGAATTGGTAATCGTATTCTATTAGTTGTTTTGTTTCTTTTTTTATTTCTTCTTCGTATTTTTCTAGTATGCTGCATGCGTTTAGTTCTTGTTCGTATTGTTTTAGGTGTGTGTTTGCTCTTATGTTTTCTTGTACTCTTTTTACTTCGTTTTCATCTATTTCTATTGGATATTTTATTATGAATGGGTCGAATAGTAGTCCTGTTTTGTTTGATAGTTCTTCTCTTGCTTCATCTAGTACGTCGTTGAATATTGTCATTAGTTTTGGTGGGAGGTCTTCATCGTTTAGTAATAGTAGTATTTCGTCTCCTTCTAGTGCTACTTTTTTTATTTCTGTTTTGAGTGTTTCGTTTATTTTGTCTTTTATTTCGTCTATTATTTCGTTTATGGCTATTTGGTTTTGTTTTTCTATTTGTATTGAGTCTAATGCTTCTAGTGCTTCGTTTATGTTGCTTCCTAGTCCTAGGTATTCTCTTAGTTGGTATACGTTTTCTAGTGTTGTTCTGTTTTGTTTGTAGTATTCTAGTATTATGTTGGGTTGTATTTCGTAGTCTGGACTTTGGTTGCTTATTGCTACTATGTTGTTTGCTTCGCCTGGGTCTATGTTGTATTCGTTGTATAGGTATATGATGAATTCAAATTCTTCTAGGTTCATATGATCTTCGATTGCAAATACATTGCAGTATTTGTCAAATCCTTTTTTAATTAATGTAAGATAGTCTTCATAGTCTTCACATACTATGGCATATTCATCATTAAATTTGGGTCTTATGTTATTTGTCAGTGGAACAATTTTTTCATATAGATTTCGTATATGGTTATAGTCTAATTCTTCTGTTTTTTCTATTGTTTCGCTTATCATGTTTTGTGTTTTTTCTATTTCAGCATAGTCTGTTGTTGGATTTAACAGTAATACTCTGGTTCGGGCATAGTCTGTATTGGCAAAAGTAAGTATCTTATTTATTATGTCATCGTATATTTTTTGTGATTGTTCAGTTTTTAAAAAATCAGAATTTTTGTTTCCAAGTACTTTTCTTATAATTTCTAATGCAAGTTTCTGACTTAAATTTGGTATGCTCATCAGCTTTTCTATTTCATAGTTTTCTAGGGATTCTTCAAATTTTTCATAACTTCCATATTTTTGAATAATCTTTTTAACTAGTTTTTCTCCTACACCCTTAATTTCTTCTATCTCATAAATAGTTAACACCTCCATCCATCCGTGTTTGTTAATTATTATTTTATTTGTATTTTAATACTATTCAATTTTTAATAAAAAAAAGGATATTTATGTCAAGTACTCTTTTTATAAAAAAAATTATATAAGTTAATATAAAGTATTCAATATTCGTGATTTTTTATGGATTTTATAACCTATATTATATTATTGTTAATTGGCGGTTGTCTTGGCGGATTAATGGCTGGCCTTTTAGGTGTTGGTGGTGGAGTGATATTAACTCCTATTCAGTATTATCTCCTGCTGGCTTATGGTGTAGAAAATAATATTGCATTGTCTGTTTCTTTTGCCACTAGTTTGGCAGTTATATTTGTAACAATGATGCGAAGTACTAAAAAGCATTATTCTAATAATTTGGTTGTGACAGATTATTTGTCTTATATTATGGTTCTTGGTTTTCTTGGTGCTATAGTTGGTGCATTTATTTCGACCCGTGTGGATGTTGGCATTTTACAGTTATTGTTTGGGATTATGTGTCTTTTCACAGTTTTTAATATGATTTTTATTAAATATCCTGAAAATGATGATAATATTAATAGAAGTGTTATTGCCCATTCATTACTTGGTATAATTGGTGGATTACTTTGTGGTCTGTTGGGTGTTGGTGGAGGTATTATCATGATACCTATTCTTACTTTGATATTAAAATATCCTACTCATAAAGCAATAGGAACTTCATCTGCTTCTATTATTGCCACTAGTTTGGGTGGTATGATCGCGTATATAGTCTTAGGATGGAATGTTGGTAATCTTCCAGATTTTTCATTGGGTTATGTAAATTTGGTTCAGTTTTTCTTTTTAACTTTGACCAGTACAATAGTTGCAGGGTATGCTGCTAATATTTCTAAAAAAGTTGATTCAAAAAAATTAAAATTTTTACACATTTTGATTGTGTTGTATATTGGTTTAAAGATGGTGGGTTTGGTATAAACATTATTTCTGTTTATACACTCCTTTTTCTATGTTTCCATTGAAGAAATTATTATTTTCTTGTAATTCCAGTTTTTCTTTATTATATGGTGTTTTGATTATTTTATTGTAATGTTCTATTATTTGTTTTGTATCGTGGATGTTGAAGAATCTTGTATCTATGCTGAAGTTTGTTATGTTGGTGTTTCTTAATTGTTCGATGTGGTTGTCTAGATTCAGTATTCTGTAATCATATATGTGGCTGTTGTCGTAGCAATCTTTTTTTACTTTAAACTTATTGTTTCTTTTGTCTATCAGGTAGTATGTGTTTGTTAATTCTTCTTCTATGAGGTCTTCGAAGTTATCATTGGTTAACATTAGTTGTACGTGTCCGAATACGGTGTATTCTATGTTGCATTTATCTTTTTTAAGTTTTTTAATGTCTTCTAATGATATTTCGTTTGATATTACAAGGTTTTTAAATCCGGGATCTTGTGATAATTTTTTTATTGAATAATTGTTGTATATGTTAAGATGGTTTCCGTATGTTTCTGCTTCTAGGTTTTTTGCTACTCCTATGTTGTCTGTTTGTATTTTTATGTCTATGTTGTTGTATTTTAGTTTTACAATTGTTTCACTTATGTGTGGTAAGTCTTTGTCAAGTAGTATTTGTGGTAGAATCCATACAAGTTCCTTATCTGGTATGATTTTGTTGATTTTTATTAATTCGTCTCCTATTTTTTCGGAGTATTCTTTCATGTTTTTGTGATTAAAACTTCCATCATAGTATACTGTGTTTATAAATGGGTATTCTTTTATTATTTCTGCTTGTTTGTAATTGTTTATGTATACGTTCCATTTTTGTTCTTTTTGTTCTTGAGGATTTGTTGCGTAGTGTTCTGTTTTGAATTGTTGTATGTTTTTTTTGCAGTTTTCTTTGTTTTCTTTTGTTGGGATGTATGATTTCATTATTGTTTTATCTATTTTTTCTATTATGTTTCTTCTAATTTTGTTTATTGTGGATATTGGCATGAATAGGTTTTCTTGGAAGTTGTTGTATGTTATGTTTTTTATGTTGTAGGTTGTGTTTCCTGTTTTTTGTAGTTGTGTGTTTATTGTGTCTTTTGTTAGTGGCTTGTTTTTTGCTTTTTCAAATTTTTCTTTACTGGTATATTCAACAACTTTTTCAAGCAAATCACAACCAGCTTTTACTTGCATTTGTAACTCATCATTTATACTAATATCAAGATTAATGTCTGTTTTATGAATATTCTTTTCATTTATTATTGACTTACTTCTATCACTAAGATATTTTGAGTATGTGATATAGACCATGGAATCTTTTTCTATAGTAATTCCCTTTTTCACTCCAATAACAATCTTATTCTTATTCTGAGACAAAATCTTACTAACATACATACCACAACTACTACCCTCAAACTCAAACTTTAAACCATCACCATTAACAATCCGGGTAGGAAAACTCCTATTAGTAAACTTAATCGTAACCTCACGGGGAGAACTCTTAATAACACGACCAATAGGATAACCAGTATTACCGGAACGATTCCTACCAACAACCTCACCAGGACCCTTACCAGAAACATAACCCTCAGTCAAACCCCTATTAAAAGCAAGATTAAGTAACAAATAATCCTCCTTATCAAAAATACCATGAACAGCATTACAATAAGCAAAAGTCGTACTGGAAACATACTCCTTAGACTTCATCCTACCCTCAATCTTAAGACAATTAACACCAGCATCAACAAAATCAGCCACATTATTAAAAGTACACAAATCCTTAGTACTTAACAAATAATCCTCCTCTTTAAGCAAAGTACTATAATAATCCCTGAAAGTATACCTCATCCTACAAGGCTGAGCACAAAGACCCCTATTACCACTTCTACCACCATAAAAAGAAGACATCAAACACTGACCAGAATAACAATAACACAAAGCACCATGAGCAAAAACCTCCAAATTAATATCATGACCATACTTCTTCAGTGATGAAGAAATACTCCTAATTCTAGAAAGAGGAACTTCACGGGATAAATTAGCACTATCAAAACAATTATCCGATAACCACTTAACAAAAGAATAATCATAAATAGTCATCTGAGTAGAAGCATGAATACTAAGATCAGGAATCAACTCCTTAATAATACTGGCCAAACCAATATCCTGAACAATAATTCCATCAACACCCTGAACATACAAATAAAACACATAATCAACAACCTCAGGAATTTCACTCTCCAAAATACTGATATTCACAGTAACAAAAACCTTCACATTATGCTCATGACAAAAACTAACAGCATCCCTCAATTCATCATAATCAAAATTTTTAGCATAATCCCTAGCACCAAATTTTTTACCGGACAAGTAAACAAAATCAGCACCACTAAAAACTGCAGATTCTAAAACATCCATAGAACCAACAGGCGAAAGAATTTTACACATTTCATAAGTCAAAAAAATCATACCCCACTAAAAGTTATTATATTAAAATATGAATAACATATTATTAATTAATTAGTTTTTATAGGAAAGAATAATAATGTACATAGTATTAGAAGGAATAGACGGAGCAGGCAAATCAACACAAACACAACTATTAGAACAATACCTTACAAAAAAAGGATATAATACAAAAAAAATAGTAGAACCAACCACATCCAGTATAGGAAAACTCATAAGACAACAACTAACAAACCCAGAATCAACAAACGACATCAACCAACAAATATTAACACTACTCTTCGCAGCAGACCGATTAACACTAAAAAAAGAAATAAACGAAGCAAAAAATACCAAAGAAAAAATAATAATCAGTGACAGATCATTCTATTCAAGCATATGCTATCAAAACAATCCCACAATAACACCAGAATGGGTAAGACTCGTAAATCAACACGCACCCCGACCAGACCTAACCATACTACTAGACTTAACAGAAAAAGAAGCAATAAAACGATGTGATAAAGAAGAAGTATTTGAAAACACAGACTTCCTAGAAAAAACAAGAAAAAATTATCTAAATTTACTAAAAACAGAAGAAAATATCGAAGTAATAGACGCTACTCAAACATTACAAGAAATACAAGAAAAAATAATAAAAACAATTAACGAAAAATTAGGATTATAGAAAGATTAAACATCTAATCTTTCCTTCATCAAATCAACAATATAATTAATAGCATTATTAATTTCCTCATAAGATCCATGTAACTGAGGACCCTCATCAGACTGTTTTAACTGAACATCAAACTTATCCACAGCTTCCCTAATTTCACTAACAGTAGGACCTGGAGGAAGAGTTACATCAACAACATGTTTAATAGCTCTTCTTAAATCTTCAAGCTCTCCCTCAAATAAAATAATTCCAGTATCACTTTGAAGCATATTTAAATGATACTCACTAATCATCACATCTACCTGTTTAGGCTGTAATCCTGATAAAACACGCATAGTATGTTTAACCATTATATTATCTCCCTTAATTATTTTCCATATACTCTCTAGCAGGAGCAAACCTTTCAATTAAATATTTGCTAACCGTATTTTTTAAATCCATAGGATGTAATTCTTCTTTAGAATATATGTCAAGTAATTCTTCCTCACTTAATTCAAGGTTTCCACCAAATTTCTCAGGCCTTTCAATTAACATCTTCTCATTTTCATCAAAAATGTAATAATGAGCCATTTCAATCACAGGATTATCCTCAACTACGCCGATAGGACAAAAACTTTTATTAACCTTATTTTTAATTTCTTTAGGAGAATCATCTATAGCAATAAAATTACCTTTACTACTACTCATTTTATCCGAACCATCAGTACCATGAATCAAAGGAATATGAATACAGACCGGTGTGTTAAGATCCATCCTTGGAAGAATTTCCCGTGCAAGCATATGAATTTTTCTCTGTTCCATTCCACCAACAGCTACATCAGCATTTAAATCATGAATATCTAATGCCTGCATAATAGGATATAATGCTTCAGCAACATTATGTGTTTCATCTCTAGATACTTGAGCCATACTTCTCTGAGCTCTCTGAATACTTATTAAAGTTGCAGCCTGGAAAACTCTTTCCATAAATTCCATAGACATACGTTCAGAACCTAAAACATATTCAGTACTATCCTCACTCAAACCTAAAGCCTTAAAACATTTAATATTATATGCAGCAACTTCATTCAATTCTTCAAGTGTTCCCTTACCATTAAGGTATGCATGTAAATTAGCGATAAATATCTTAATTTTAAAACCAGCATTCTGTAAATCCTTCATTTTCTTAATTGTTAATGCATGACCTAAATGAACTTTACCTGATGGTTCAAAACCCACATAAGCAACTTTTTCATCTTTTTTTAATAACTCTTTTAATTCATCTAATTCAATAATTTCTGCAGTATCCCGAGAAATATTTTCTATTGCCTTATCTATATCCATTAATATATTCCTCCAATTGATTAATTAATTACTCTGATATAATGTATATTTCATTTTTTAACTTAATAACATTAATCTCTTGACCAATGTTAATAAAATTTAATTCTTTATTTTTTTTCAAATCAACAGTCATATAATTGTCAGGATCTAAAACCTGAATTTCAGTTGGCGTAACATTAGTCACAGTAGTGGTTTTAATATCCTCAGTATTACCAACTTTTTTAATTTTATCATATTCCTTCCAACTAATTGATTCATTTTCATAAGTTCTAAGATTTAATCCAACAAATTTATGACTTCCTATCTTCTCTATTTTAAGTATGTTGTCCTTATATTCAATGAAATCATTCTTATGGAATGATGGTAATCTAACAGAAATCCATGACCTATACAAATCCCTACTCTTAGATTTGTCATGTCCAACAATCTTCCTGCTCTCAGTTATTATTCCACCGAATTGCTTCTGCATGTTTTCAGCTATTTTATGAGCTGCATTATGGGAACCTACCTGGTAATCCACACCTTCTTTTAACACAATTCGTTCCGAAACATAAGCTAACTTGTTTGTTTTACATAAACGCTGAATTTCATTTGAAATAAATTCATCCGCAGATGCTATTTCTTCATCTTCCAATTTCCTATCATCTGCACGTAATTGTATTACTGCTTCATAGTAACCAGAATAAAATTTACTACAGTCAGGACAAACTCCTTTCTCAACTTTTACTTCAATAGGGTAATCTTTTTCTAAATATTCATCTAATACCTGACCGTATACATGTATCATACAATCATAAACTGTACCCCTATTGGTAATGATTTCTGTTGTTATTTCAACATCTTTTAACTCTTTATTCACTGTAATATCTTTTTGAATAGCATCATTAATTATTTCATCATCATAATAACCTGTATGAATCCATTTATCATGTTTTAGTGTTGCACCACAATGTGAACATGCTGTGAATGTAGCATATTCAGGTACTTCTATCAATTCGAATTCTTTAAGATAACAACTTTTACATAAACCATCATATAATTTTTCTTCGCTATTACATAATAAACAAAACATTTTATCCTCTCATCTATGTTGGTTTTTTCATAATTATTGTTGTAAAAAAAAGGTTTATTTTTTGTAGGAGCTTAAAAAAAAGGATGAATAATAGTTAATACTATTATAATGATTTAAGAGGTGCTCTTGCTCCACAAGCACTACATTTTAACATATCAATACGGTCTTCACGTATAATAACAGTATCTGGTCTATTACATTCATGACATATAACAAAGTTATCCACATATTCTTTTATACGATCATTAATCACATAATGAGTGAATTTACCTTGAAGTATTGCTCTGTTTCCTTCAACATTTCCTGATGTACCTAACTCTCTTAATAAATATTTTAGCACATGTTGAGGGTCTCTGTTTAAAGTACCAGACACATCTCCAAAGTTCTTAATTATAGTACGATTTCCTTGAATTACAGAATATCCTTTCGGTAATTTAAACCTTTTTGATTCAAAAATTTTGTCAGGTAATTGTTCATATGCTTTATCTAGTAAAGCTTCATACTCATCAAATTCTGCATCTGTTTTTGCCATTATTTTTACCTCCATTCTTTTTAATATGTTTTTCTGATTAAAATAAGTAATAAAAAAATATAATTTTTATTTAAATTATTTAGTATAATCTAATATTTATTTATCTTATTACTTAATTTTTTCTAAGCTACTTTGTAATGGTCAGTAGTTGGTGAATAAATAACACCCTTACTATTGAGCATATTTATCATTTCATCAGCTTTATTTTCAGAAATGTTATATTTGTCAGCTAAGTTTCCATAAATCACATTTTTAGGAGCACTACCTCCATATTCCTCAGAAATCTCCTTAATTTCATCAATTAATATATTTATCTTATCTCTTTCTGATTTAGAAGTTCTTCCTTCAACTTTATCAATATCTACTTTACCAGTATCAGGATCATAACCTACCTGCTTCATACAATCTTCCTGTAATTTAATAGCTCTTTCAGCATCTTCTTTACTAACTTCAGGACTTAACCTAATTTTAGCACTGGCCTCAGATAAACGGACAAGAGCTTCAAGTTGACGAGCAGTAATAGGAACAGGCGATTCCTCATCAATTGCACCACTACGCATAGTAACATAGAAATCCTGCAATACTTTAGCAGCATCCTTAGATAATATAGGTTGCACATTCCTACGCGCATATGCAATATATTTACGCATCAATTCAGGTTCAATCTCATAATTAATACTTCTATCCTGATGAATTTTAAGAATATGCCCTGCTAAACTATGATCTCTTTCAGCATTAGGTTTATCTTCAATAATGAATATCAAATCAAAACGTGATAAAATAGGGGATGGAAGATCTATCTGTTCAGCTATGGACTTGTACCTGTCAAATCTACCAAATTTCGGGTTAGCAGCTGCAAGTACACTACAACGACTATTAAGAGTAGCCATAATACCTGCTTTAGCAATAGAAATGGTCTGCTGTTCCAAAGCCTCATGTATAGCAGAACGATCCTCTTCACGCATTTTATCCAATTCGTCTACACATACATTACCTTTATCCCCAAGTACCAAAGCACCAGCTTCTAAACTCCAACCACCAAGATCATCACGGACAGCAGCTGCAGTAAGCCCTACACCACTAGTACCCTTACCACTGGTATAAATACCACGAGGAGCTAACTTGGAAACATATTTAAGAATCTGAGATTTACCAATCCCCGGATCCCCAACAATCAAAATATGCATATCTCCCCTCATATGAGTTTTATCCTCTAAAATCTTAGGACTACCACCAAAAAGTTGGAAAGCAATAGCTTCCTTAACCTCATAGTACCCCTGTATGGAAGGAGCTGTTGAATCAATAATTTTCTGATAAATATCAGGAGAATGAGCAAGCTTCAAAATTTCCTCCTCATCCTCTTCACTAATTTCCAATTCTTCAAATTCCTGTTCTAAAGGCTCAAAGAAATTTCCATAAATATAATTATTGAAACGTTTTGTTCTTTCATCACGAACAGTTTTAAGTATTCCCGTTACTCTAATCTTATCCCCAGGAGTTAAAGTATCAACAAGATCATCTTCCAAAACAATATTAATCTGTCTTGGCTGATCCCCACCGGATAAATTCTCTAACGGCTCTTGTAATTTTACAGTTTGAGTATCCATGTAACGTGATTCATCTTGAATTAATTTAAAAGATCTTCCACCACATTCACTACAAACTGCAGGTTCGTGTATAATATTTGATTTTTGTTCTACTTCATGTATTCTCATACAACTTCTACATTCAAAAACAGCAGTCATTATACGAGGATGAATTTCATCAGTTTTTCTTACAATACCATCCACAGCAATAAATTTACCAATATATTCACTACGTAAATTTCTTAAAGGCACATGGTTACGTATGTTAGAAAATCTAACATTTAATTGTGCATTTTTTCTCTGTGGATCAATATTTGCAATGGATTTTGCTGCAGCTTCAAGAGTTTCATCCGGCTTTTCTAAAAGTAAATCAGCTAAATCTGGATCAAAAACTTCCAAACTATTGTAATCAATAACTACTGATTTTTCTTCAGGATAAACATCTAATACTGCAAAAATTTCATCCTTACAAAGTTCACTAAAAAATTCTTCCAATTTTACTATTGATGATGCAGAAGACCTATTATTGTTATTATTTTCATCTGCTGTTATCGTAGTCATATGATATACTTTATAATTTTCATAATTTTTAAATATAGCCATTCACTTAAAAAAGCTAATTTTTAATACTAAAAAAAAGTAAAAATAAACATATAAAAATAAATTATGTTATAGTATCTAAAACAATATTAATCAATGTTTGAGGTTTTATATGAAAAAATCAAGATTAAAATTATTTAAAACTACTTCTTTAACAATATCTTTATTGGGAGTACTTTTAATCTTATTAACAGTTGTGGTAGTAGCTTATGTAGCAGTATCATTTGTATCAGATACAGTATCAACAACAGTTAGTAGTGGTTCTTCTTATGACCAATTAGATCAAGTAAAAGCACAATATAATGAAGTCAACAACAAATACACAGAATTGAATAAAAAATTAGGAACAAGTCCTGACCCTAGTGTTAAAACAACATTCAATACTGGTAAAATAAAATTATCAGAAGCTGAACAATTATTATCCTCAACTCAAAATGATATAGGTAATGGAAAACCAGAATCAGAAATTCAATCAAAAATAAACCAAACAAAAAATAAAATTGGGGAAGCTAATGATATTTATAATCAAATTGCATGATTATAACTAATTTAACTATTTTTTTTCTCTTTTGGACCTTTAAAACCTCTGGCAATTACATACATTTCAGAACTTCTTTTTCTAGATGAATTTGGTTTCGTAGTCTTAACAGTTCTAAACTTCTTTTTAAGTTCTTTCATTAAATCCTGATAAGCCTCGCCCTGGAAAGCCTTCATAATAAGATTTCCATCTTTTTTAAGAATATTATCAGAAATGTTAATAACAGCTAAAGCCAAATCATAAGATTTAAAATTATCAATATCCTTAATTCCTGTTAACTTAGGTGCTGCATCTGATAAAATTACATCAGCTTTACCATCAATCAATTCTACAATAATCTCCTGAATTTCATCAGTAGTAAAATCACCTTTAACTCCAGTATAAGCTTCATGATCTATTGGCTTAATATACTCAAGATCCACACTAATTATCTGACCAGTACCCTCTTCACCAATAACTTCTGCAACTACCTGACTCCATCCTCCAGGAGCAGCACCCAAATCAACAACATTATAATCAGGTTTTAACAACCCATATTTTTTATCCAATTGCTTTAGCTTATATGATGCTCTAGAACGATAATTCTGCTTCTTTGCAAGTTTATAATAATGTTCTTTATCATGTTTTGCTTTCCATCTACTCATAAAACCAACCTCCACTATTCAAATTGTGAAAAATCTAAAGCTTTACATGTTGCAGGTCCAATTTTAACAACTTCTGCATTAACTTCTTTTCCATTAATCTCCAATAACATTACACTAGGTTCACTAAGTCTTGGTTGTGTAGCACTTCCAGGATTTAATAATAATACATCAGCTTCTTGTTGAATCAAAGGTCTGTGTGTATGTCCACTAACAAGAATATCTACATCTAACTCTTTTGCAAGATAATATAACTGCTGTGTGTCACCTTTTGGATAAACTATTCCATGGGTTAATCCTATTTTAACATCTTCAACACTAATTACTTCATGACTGTTTAATCCAATATTTGGATCACAGTTACCATGAACTGCAGTAACAGGGGCAATTTTTTCTAATTCTTCAATAACACTCATTACTTCAATATCACCACAATGTAATATCATATCAACATCTTTAAATACTTCAAACACTTTTTCAGGTATTGACTGTGTTCTGACAGGGATATGTGTGTCTGAAATTATTCCTATTAACATCATTAACCTCTTAAAATTTAAATTACATATTCACTTATACATAATTCTTTATTTTTCTAAAATTATAATTTTTTTGTATACTTTCATAGATTAATATTATATATGAAATATGAAAATATCTTTTTAATAAGAAGAACAATTTAATTATTTAATGAAGAGTATATAATTTTCATATAACTTTATACAAAATAATGCTTATTTTATTAAAATAGATGGAGAGTGAGTTATGAGTGAATTAATAATATGCGAAAAACCTAAAGTTGCAGAAAAAGTAGCACAAGCTTTATCAGATTCACCAGTAAAAAATTCATATAAAAGAGTTCCTTATTATGAAATAGTTAAAGACAATGGAGAAAAAACAACAGTATTATCTGCAGTAGGTCACCTATTCTCATTACAAGCAAAAAACAAAAAAAATAAACGATTATATGATGTAGAATGGGTTCCTTTATACGAAACTGACAAATCAAAAAAATATGTTAAAAACTACATAGATACAATAAAAAAATTTTCTAAAGATGCAGATCGTTTCATCCACGCATGCGATTATGATACAGAAGGAACACTAATTGGATACAATGCACTAAAATACATATGTGGATCCAAATCAATAGACAACTGTTTTAGAATGAAATTTTCAGCATTAACAAAAAAAGATTTAATAAAATCATATTCAGAAGCATACCCACTAAAAGATGATCAAAGCTGGGTGGATAGTGGAGAAGCAAGACACATACTAGATTATCTTTTTGGAGTAAACATCTCAAAATCCATGACAGACTCTGTTTTAAATGTAACAAACAGATACGTTCAATTATCAGCAGGTAGAGTACAAACACCTACCCTAGCAATATTAGCAGAAAGAGAAAAAGAAATAAAAAAATTTATTCCAGAACCATACTGGCTAATAAAAGCTAAAATCGAAAAAGGAATCATAGCAGACCATAAAAAAGGCAAGATATTCGACAAAAAAGAAGTAGACACAATCCTCGAAAAATGTAAAGGCAAAGATGCAAAAGTAACCAAAATCACAAACAGAAAAACCAAAAAAGCCCTACCATATCCATTCGAATTAGGAACACTTCAATCAGAAGCATATGCACAATTTGGATTCACACCAAGAAAAACCCAACAAATAGCACAAAACCTTTATGTAGAAGGATACACATCATATCCAAGAACATCATCACAAAAATTACCAGAATCACTAGGATTATCAAACATACTAAAAGATCTATCCAAAAATCCTAAATATAAAGATAAAATAGATCAACTAAAAGCTCCACTAAAACCTAATGAAGGTAAAAAAACAGACGAAGCACACCCTGCTATACACCCAACCGGAACATTACCTAAAGACATCTCAGAAGACTACCAGAAAATATATGATTTAATAACATACAGATTCATAAGTCTATTCGGACAACCAGCCGAAATAGAATCAATCAAAGTGGACTTAGAAATTGGAGAAGAACCATTTGCATTTTCAAGACAAAGAATATCCAAAGAAGGATGGTTATCATTAGATCCATATCAATATAAAAAAGTTAAAAATGAAGAATTTCCGGATATAAAAGAAGGAGAAACAACAAAAGCTAAAGTAAAAAGTGAAGAAAAAGAAACCAAACCACCAGCAAGATATAATCAAGCATCAATTATCAAAGAACTAGAAAAACGAGGACTAGGAACAAAATCAACAAGAGCAAACATAGTATCCATATTATACACAAGAAAATACGTGGAAGGAAATAAGATTACAGTTAACGAACTTGGAGAACACATGATAGATACATTATCCAAATACTCTGAAAGAATAACTAGTGAACAAATGACTCGAGAATTTGAAGATGATTTATCCAATATAAAAGATAACAAAATAACAGAAGTCAACGTAATAGATGATGCTAAAAAAGAATTAGATGGAATACTGGATTCTATTGACAAAAATCAGGAAAACATAGGAAAAGAACTATTTGAAGCATACGAACAAAGTCGTATTGTAGGAAAATGTGACTGTGGAGGAAACTTAATCATAATATCCTCACCTAAAGGAGGAAAATTTGTAGGATGTACCAAATATCCGGATTGTAAAAAAACATACTCCTTACCTGCAGGAGCAAATGTACTTAAAACAACATGTGAAAAATGTGGACTACCATTAATATCCTATGGAAAACCTAGACAAAGAGCATGTTTAAACTTTGAATGTGCAAATGGCGGTCAAAAATCATCAAACGAAATAGTAGGTAAATGTCCTGACTGTGGGGAAGACTTAATAAAAAGAATGGGTAGATTTGGTGAATTTATTGGATGCACAGGTTTTCCTAAATGCCGATTCACTTCATCCATAGCAGATTATGAAAAATCACAAAAAGAGGAAAGTAAATAATTACTTATCCTAAACTCTCTCTCTATTTACTATTTTTTAGAATTAGAAATTATCTCATTCAATTCTTTTAATATAATCAAGGTACCCTCCTTACTTAAATGTTTGTCTTCGCTCTGATTTTGCGAACTGTAAATACATGCAGGACATCCATCATCACATTCACAATCCCTAACCAGCTCATAACTCATTTTAATAATATCTCCAAATAATTTAAAAGCTTTACGAGTAAGTCCAATACCTCCTTCAAAACCATCATATATGAAAATAGTTGCATTCATGGTATTCTCATGATATTCTTTAGATACTCCACCTAAATCATAACTATCACACATAACATGGAATGGGGCAACAGAAATTAATACATTTTCAACTCCTTGCAAACAACCTTTAAACACGTCTTTAAACTTAGCATCACTAACTATTTTCTCTTCCAACAATTCCTTAATATAAAATGGCACAGTAAACCATAAGCCCTTAGTTTTAAAATTTAAAGGAGGAAGATTTAATTTCTTAGAAGCACTAATTTTACTAAATTTAATTAAATTGTACCTATCATACTTTTCAGTAACATTTACTCTACCATAACATAAGGTAATGTCACCAATTTTTTCTTCTTTTTCTTTTTTAAGTTCTTTTACATCAACTTCTTTTAAAGCTTGCGTATAATAATTCAAATTTTGCTTTTTAACATACACTCGTTTTTCTTTAATGTCCATTTCTCTAACTAAATAAGTTTCCCCATTATGTATTAACACAGCATTTTCATGAGCTTCTCTAAAAGCTTGTTTTTCACTCATTTCCTCTAAAAACTTATTACCATTAAAAACCTTGTATGGTTCACTCATAACATCACTAAGATTTACTTCAAAATTAGGGCTCTTATCCTGCTTAAGTAAGTTAATGTCATTATAATGCCATTCTCCATCACGATATTTGATTATTCCCTCATTTTCCAGTTCATCTATTTCATCAATCACAATACCTTCATCATCAAATCCAAAACTTTCAATTTCACCAAGCTTTAAGGGTATTTCGTATGCAGCACATTTAAGATGTCCACTTAGAATTTGCTGATTATTTAAATCAATTATTGCATGTTCATGCGTTTTATTAAAAAATATTTCTGGATGTTTCATGAAATACTGGTCCAATGGATTTTGGAAAGATATCATTGTAATAATTGATTGTTGATTTTTTCTTCCTGCACGACCAGCCTGTTGCCAAGTAGAAATTAATGTTCCGGGATATCCTGAAATAATAACACTATCTAATGAACCAATATTAATTCCCAACTCTAGGGCATTAGTTGTGACAATACCTTTGAGTTTTCCATTTTTAAGATTATCTTCAATTTTTTTACGTTCATCCACAGTATATCCTGCACGGTATGCTGTTATTTTATCAGCTAATTCAGGATTCTTTACGGTTAATTCTTTTTTTGATCGTAAAGCTATGACTTCTGCCATTTTCCTGGAAATTTCAAAACATATTGTTTGAAAATCATTTTGTACAAAAGTATTAAACAATTTTAATGTATCATTATGTATTGATGGGTTTTTTGATTCAATAGCATATGGATTGAAGAATATAAAATATTTTTTTCCTGATGGGGAACCATTATCATCAATAATTTCTGATTTAAGTCCTGTTAATTTTTCTCCAAATTCTTCAGGATTTGCTAATGTTGCTGTTGAAATAATAAATTGTGGTTCACTTCCATAGTATTTGCATATTCGTTTCAATCTGCGTATTAAAAAGGCCATATTTGAACCGAAAACTCCCCTGTACTGGTGTGCTTCATCTATGATTATATATTTTATATTTTCAAAAAAACGTTTCCATTGACTATGCCATGGCAATATATAATGTAATTCATATGGGTTTGTAATTACTAATCTTGATTTACGTTTTATTTCAGGTCTTTTAGATTTTGGGGTGTCTCCATCATATTTTTCAGGATAAATACCCAAATCACATTCTTTATCAATACTCAGTAAACTTTTTAGTTGATCATTTGCTAATGCTTTGGTAGGATAAATATATAATGCAGTGTTGTTTTTGTTAATTGTCAAATCTTCTATAACAGGTAATGTGAATGATAATGTTTTTCCACTTGCTGTTGGTGTTGTGATAATTACATTTTTTCCTTTACGTACTTCATTTAGAGTTTTATATTGATGTGTGTATAATCTTATTTCATGTTTGTCTAGGTAATCTTCTAATGGTTTTGGTAATTCTACTTTATCTTGTGAGTATCTAGCACGTCTTGCAGGTATTTCTTCTATATGTTCTATCCTATCTCTGAACCATTTCTTATTCTGAAAATAATTTAAAATTTCTTCAACCATATTCATTACCCATTTAGCTCTAAATAATAAAAATTATTAATATATACTTATTTTAGTATGTTCTCAAATTATATATTTATTTATATAGGACATTTTTCAAGGATTCCTAATGTTAAATCACATATTTTGTAATGTTTACAATGTTTTAATTTTTTTATAGAATTAAATATTTTTACTATAATCATTTTTAATAGATTTTTTTTTCTAATAATTTAAATATATCTTTAAACTTAAATCTTAATAAGGATAGTTAATAAAAAATATGTAAATAAATAAGATTAATTATATTTTATTATATATTCTCGATTGAAAATTTTTTTAATTTAATTAAACAATCATAGAAAAAGATATGGAATATATAGCTATTCATATCGAACAATTGGAGGTCAAAGGAGATTCAGACATGGTCAATAAAAATATAAAAAAAATAGCGCCTATTCTAATAGCTATACTATTGGTATTTGTTGTTTTTGCTATTCGTGCAGAAACAGTTGAATTGGGTGCTATAAGCAATCCAGAATTAAAGGCATTGTATCAAGATGAAAGTGGAATGCCATATTTTACAGAGTTAGATTCATACTACAACTATCGTTTAACCGAGAATTATTTAAAAACTGGTCATTTGGGTGATACTCAAGTAAATGGTACTGACTGGGATTCGTTATCAACGTCGCCTCATGGTAGGGAAGCGAATTATCAACCTGTTATCATTATGTTAGCAGCATGGGTATATAATTTTGTAAATATGTTTACTAAAGTTTCTTTAACACAAGTTGCTTTCTGGTTAGGTCCTATTGTAGGGTCATTAGCAGTTTTACCTGCATTTTATATTGTTAGAAGGGCAACTGGAAGTACTTGGGGGGCAATTATTGCTGGTGTAATTGCTGGTGCAGCTCCGGCATATTTCTCTCACACATATGGTGGGTTCTTCGATACAGATATGTTCAACGTACTCTTACCATTGATGATAGTCCTATTCTTATCAGAAAGTGTCTATGCAAAAAAACCATTATTTAAAGGAATATTTGCAGCAATTTCTGCATTGTTCTTAGGATTGTTCTCATTAACATGGAGTGGGTACGCTTATATGGTACTATTAACCTTTGGTACTTTAATATTGTACTTCCCAGCATCATACATTATGGATAAAAGGGATGGCTTGGATTTATCCGACAAAAAGCAGTGGTTAATGAATAATCCTGCATTTATACCATTAATAGTATTTGCTATTGTAGCTATCATAACTTTAGCTATAACTGTTGGAAGTAAAATGTTTGAGACAATACTTATGGTAGTAGGAATGTCAACCAGTTTACAAAGTGCTACTGCAGGTTCAGCATACCCTAATGTATATGTATCTGTTGGTGAGATGCAAATTCCACAGGTTATTGATATAATCAGGAATACTGGTGGAGAATTCCCAATTATATATGCTATAATAGGTTTTGTTTTAATGGCATATGCCTTATTGAAAAAAGCCAAAAGCGAAGAAAAAGAAATTGAAGAAGAAGTTGTTGAAGAAGATAAAAAACTTAAAACAAGACGTTATAAACCAAAAACTAAAAAAGCTGAAGAAATTTCACACGCTCACGAAAATAGGTTTATTCCGGGTAAATTTGAATGGACACAAGATGAAAAATATAACAATCTATTCCTATTTGTACTCTTAATATTATGGACAGTAGGTATAGCAGTAATGTTAACTCAGGGTACTAGGTTTATAGAACAGTTTGAGGTACCAATTGCTTTGATGGCAGGTATATCTGTAGCTATTTTGCTTAAATATGCTGATTTAAAAATTGAAAATAAATCATATGTTAAATTTATAGCAATAGTTCTTGTGTTACTGGCAGTAGTCAGTCCGTTATATGCGGATCATCTTGTATCTTCTCAATCTGTAGGAAGTACAAATGACGATATGTATAATACATTGACATGGGTAAAAGCTAACACTCCTGAAAATGCAGTACTAGCATCCTGGTGGGACTTCGGGCACTTGTTTACAGCAGTAGCTCATAGACAAGTGGTATTTGATGGAGGTTCACAGAACAATATGAGAGCATATTGGATAGGTCGTTCGTTATCAACATCTAATGAAGATTTATCTGCAGGTATCTTAAGAATGTTAGCAAATAGTGGTGAAGATGCATCTAATGTATTAGACTTATACACTAACGATACTAGTAAAACAGTAAAAATATTAAATGAAATATTACCTATGGATAGAAATCAAGCAAGTTCAACTTTAACTGGAACTTATGGTTTAAACCAACAACAAACCAATTCTGTTCTAGATTTAACACACCCTGCTAATACAAAACCAATATATCTTATATTAAGTTCAGATATGTTATCAAAAGCAGCATGGTGGTCATACTTTGGTAATTGGAACTTTGAAAATGCTTCATCTAATCACACTTCCTATTATTCAGCACAAAGTGCTGCTGAAAATATAAATGGTAAAGAATTTACACTTGGTTCAGAGAATGGAGTGGTTGGAGTTGCATCTACAAGCAATGAAACAAACGGTTCTTCAATGAACTTCGCATATCTTGATCAAAGTAAATTAAATAAAACAGTAGGTAATTTCACAACAGAAGATAAACAACGTGTAGCAAATGAATTATCAGAAGGAACAGGTAATGAATTAATTAAACCACATAAATTAATTATGGTTGAAAATAATCAATTAACAGAAAGAATAGTGAATAATAATAGTGACATGTCTATTATGGTATTCCATCAATCAGATGGATCATATTTCACAGTACTATTTGACAAATTCTTAGAAGATTCTGTATTTACCAAATTGTACTTAGAAAGTGGTTATAATACAACTCGTTTCCATTTCGAACATTCCGAACCTGGAATAAGTGTATGGAACGTTTATGAATATCCAAATTCACAAGCTACTAATGCAACACGTGTATCAAATAACACTACTTCATAATCTCCTTCTTTTAACTTTTTTTTAAGCATTGTTGATTGATGTATCTTAAACATTTTATATTATAAAAAACAAATAAACTACTAGAATAATCTATAAAATGGGAGATACTTAATTGAAAAAGCTTTCAGATTTAAATCATTCATCTTTGATATCTACTAATTCATCATTAGATAAATTACTTGGTGGAGGAATAGAGAAAGGGGCTATAACTCAGTTTTATGGTCCGCCAGGTTGTGGAAAAACAAATATTGCTCTTAAAATTTTATATGAATCTACCAAAAACGGTTCTAAAGCTATTTTTATGGATACTGAGGGTGGTTTATCATTAGAAAGAATTCAACAAATTGCATCATCAGATTTTGATAAAATTGCTACAAATATTTATTTATTGGAGCCAAAAACATTTGATGAGCAACAATTAGATATTCAAAGTATAGAAGACGTTCTGAAAGAAGATAATTCTATAGATATTTTAATCATAGACTCTATTGTTGCATTATATAGGGTTGAAGATGGCGATCCAACTGAGATTAATAAGAGATTAGGGCGGATGATGGCTAAATTATTAACTTTAAGTAGAGAATATAATATAGCTATAGTAATTACTAATCAGATATATTCACCATTTGATTCTGATGATTTAATAGTTGAACCAATTGGTGGAACAGTATTAAAATATTGGAGTAAAATTATAATAGAAATTGAAAGAGATATTGGTTCTTTAACAAGAACAGCAATACTTCAAAGACACAAAAATAAATCACCAGGTCAAACAATTTCGTTTGAAATTAATGATAGAGGCATTTCCTAAAGTAGGATGGGGAGTTTAATCATGGTATTTAAAAAGAAAGAAAAAAAAGTTCCAACAGGATTTAATTTTATAAATGAATTTTTCGATTACTTATATAAAAAAGAAGATTTAATTTGGATGGGACAAAACACTAATCATTTACAAAAAGATAAACATATTGAAAATGCATTAATTGAAGCAGCACGTAAAAGAAATTATTGTAAATATCCTCCACCTGAAGGTTTTCCTGAATTAAAAGAATTAATACTGGATGATCTTGATTTAAACGTGGAAGACTATGATATTCAGATTACTGCCAGTGCAACTGAAGCATTATACTTGGCTATAAGCACAACATTACATCACACTACTAATACAATTGCATCAGATCCTGGTTATCTAATAATAAATAATTTCTGTAATAGGTTTGGACATCATGTTAAAGAAGTACCTATTTACAATGAGGAATGTGGCTACAAATTAACTCCTAAGTTAATTAAAGAAAATATAGATATGCAAACAAAAATGATAGTATTAATTGATCCTATGAATCCTATGGGATTTACTTATACAGAGGATGAAATTAAAGAAATTGCCGAAATTGCTAAAGAAAATAACATTTTTGTTTTGCATGATATAACTTACAAAGATTTTGCCAGAGAACATCACTTAGTAGCACATTATGCACCAGAACATACAATTACTATATACAGTTTCTCAAAAATTTTTGGAATGGCAGGACTTAGAATTGGTTCAGTAATTAGTTCACCAGAATTAATAAGAAAAATGAGGGCTAGTGTAATAAATGATTTAGGAACTAACTCTTTAGCTCAAGAAGCAGGAATTGCAGGACTACAAAGTAAAGAAGAATGGATAAATGATGTGAGAGATATATCATTTCATAATCAGGAAATAATAAAAGAAGCAATAGATGAAACACCTGGCGCATTTTTACCAATATATCCAGTTGATTCCAATATGATGACAATTGATGTTTCAGAAACAGGAGTAACTCCTGAAGAAATATCAGAATATTTATTGAAAGAGAAAAATATTTTTGTTCGAGAAGGTAATTATACTAGTAAACTATTCGGTGATAAATATATTAGGGTAAGTTTTTCCATACCTACAGAAGAAATAGAAAAATTTAGGGATGAATTTCCTAAAGCTATAAAATTTTTGAAAGAAGAAAAAGGTAATTAATATCCTTATTTTTCTTCTATATCCTTTGGATTAATAATTTCTACATCAGGAATATCATCTTCTTTTTTTAATGATATGTCTGATTTTGAAATATTTAATATAATATAATCTCCAACTGTTAAAATATCGGTGGGATTAACTTCATATTTTTCTTTTCTTATATTAAGTTCACCTGAATTTACTATTATTACTTTATTAATGCTACTTGACTTTAGTTCCAAATCAATTTCTTGAACTTTTCCTATTTCATTAGCATTATTATCTAAAACTTTTTTACCTATTATTTCGGTAGTTTTCATTATAAGTCACCTTTATACAATTAGTATGTAATTATAAAACAATATTTGTTATGGTATAAAATTAAAGGAGTGTTGGAATATGGAAGAAGCATGTAGATTAATTATTAAAAAAGCCATAGAAAATCAGATATCTACTAAACGGGATTTAGAAAAATTAAAAATTCAAACATGCAGAGAATTAAATTTACCCGGATTTATGAGTAATTCCAAAATATTACAATATGCAAAACCTGAAGAAATGGAAATATTAAGGCCATTGCTCATGAAAAAGCCCTCACGAACAATATCCGGAGTAGCTATTGTAGCAGTAATGTGTAGTCCACATAAATGTCCTCATGGAAGATGTAAATATTGTCCGGAAAGTAGTATTGCACCACCAAGTTATACTGGTGAAGAACCAGCAGCCTTAAGGGCAAGAATGTTTGAATTCCATCCATACATTCAAACTTTTAATAGATTATACCAATTAAATAACATTGGACATTCAATTGACAAAGTAGAATTAATAATTATGGGAGGAACATTTGCTTCTAGAACACTAGATTATCAGGAATGGTTTGTTACACAATGTCTACGAGCCATGAATGATTTTGAAAAAATAAATTCTCAAATTCCTAAAAATCAGAGAGAAATTGAAATCATACCACCCTCTGATTTCATGTATCTTAAAGATGTTCAAAAAATTAATGAACATAGTAAAGTTCGATGTATAGGATTAACTTTCGAAACAAGACCTGATTATTCAAAAAATGAAGAAATTCATAGGATGTTAAGTTATGGTGTTACACGGGTTGAATTAGGTGTTCAAACATTATACAATTATCGTTATAAAAGAGTTGACCGAGGCCATACAATACAAGATGTTATACAAGCAAATCAATTATTAAGGGATTCTGGTATTAAAGTTGCTATGCATATGATGCCTGGTTTATTCTCAACTTTTGAAAGTGATTTAAACATGTTCAAACGTTTATTTACAGAATCATCTTTTTCACCGGATATGTTGAAGATTTATCCCTGCCTGGTTACAGAAGGATCCGAATTTTATGAAATGTGGAAAAAAGGAGAATATGAACCATACACCTCAGAACAGGCAGTAGATTTAATAGTGGAAATAAAAAAAATATTGCCTAAATGGGTAAGAACGATGCGTATTCAAAGGGATATTCCGGCTACATTAATTGATGCAGGAGTAAAAAAATCTAATCTTGGTGAACTGGTCTATAATAGATTAGAAGAAGAAAATGTGCAATGTCAATGTATAAGATGTAGGGAAGTTGGACACAAAAAAGCTCATGGTATTGAACCAGATTATTCAAATATAGAATTATTGCGAACAGACTATGAAGCCACTGGTGGTAAAGAAATATTCCTGTCCTATGAAGATAAAATAAACGATATTCTCATAGGATTTACTCGTCTTAGAATACCTTCAAACAACATCATACGTCCCGAAATAACTTCTACTAGTGCATTAATAAGGGAATTGCATGTTTATGGTCAAATGCAAGAAATAGGAAAAAATGATAATCAGTTATGGCAACACAGGGGATATGGTGCAGAATTATTAAAAGAAGCAGAAAGAATAGCCAAAAACGAATTTAATAAAGATAAGATGTTAATAATTAGTGGTATTGGAGTAAGGGATTATTATAGGAAATTAGGATATCACAAAGATGGTCCATATATGTCAAAATTCATTTAATCTTATTTACTTCACTCTTTTCATTTTCTTTTTTTTTCCTATAAAAAAATACTATAATGATATTTTATAAACATAAATATAGTATATAAATTTTTTACAAAACAGATAGGTTGTATTATTTTGAAAATAGAAACTTCAGCAAGATTACATTTATCTTTAATAGATCTTAACGGTTCAGAAGGTCGTTTAGATGGAGGTATAGGAATAACACTTGAACAACCATCATTAAGTATCGATTTTAAAGAAAGTAAGGAAGATACAAAAGTCCTATTTCAAGATTCTTCTAATCTAAAAAATAAAGAAGTTTATGAATCAAAAATTATGGAAGCAACCCATAAAATGAATAACTATTTAAATACAGATACAAACTATGTTTACAAGATAAATAATATTTATCCCATACATCATGGTTTAGGTTTAGGAACCCAACTAGCATTGTCTGTTGCTAAATTAATTTCAACACATCATCACAAAAACTTAAGCACATTAGAACTAGCTAAAATTATTCAAAGAGGAGGAACTAGTGGTGTTGGAGTATATTCATTTGATCAAGGTGGAATAATCATTGATGGTGGTCATAAAAAATCTTTAAAAAAAGATTTTCTACCCTCATCAGCTTCACATGTAGCCCCACCACCATTACTTGCAAGATATGAATTTCCAGAAGAATGGAATATTCTACTTATTACACCAAATACTAATGAAGGAGCATCAGGTAAAAATGAAATAAACATCTTTCAACAATACTCACCAATAAGCATTGAGGATGTTCAAAAAATTAGCTATTTAACCTTAATGAAATTAATGCCATCAGTTCTAGAAAAAGATATTTATAATTTTGGGGATGCTGTAAATAAAATTCAATCATTAGGTTTTAAAAAAATAGAAAGAAACTTACAAAATTCTCAAATAAATGATATAATCAATTCAATGCATCAATTGAATATATCTGCAGTGGGAATGAGTTCATTTGGACCAACTTGTTTTGGAATAACGGATGAAAACCCTAAATATTTGGTAAAAGAATTGAAGAATATCTTAAATGATAATATAAAAATTATTACAACAAAGGGAAAAAATCATGGTTCTACAATAAAAAAATAGGAGATAAATTATGGACATAATGAAAGGTAAAGTATGGAAATTTAGGGATAGTATAGATACCGATGTAATTATAGCAGGCCGTTATCTTAGAACATTCAATCCTGAAGATTTAGCAGAGCATGTGATGGAAGCAGAAGATCCTGAATTTTCACAAAAAGTCAATAAAGGTGATATAATTGTAGCTGGTTGGAATTTTGGTTGTGGTTCTTCACGTGAACAAGCACCAGTAGCAATTAAAACTGCAGGTATATCCGTAGTTATTGCTAAATCATTTGCCAGAATATTCTATAGAAATGCTATAAATATAGGATTGCCTGTTATCACAGCAGACATAACTGTTGATGAAGGGGATATAATAGAAGTAAATGTAAAAGAAGGAATAATAAATAATATTACTAAAAATACAACAGTTAAAATAAAGCCATTTGATCCAGCTATGTTAAATATTTTAGAAAATGGTGGATTAGTAGAACAATACTTGAAAAATAAGAAGGAGGAAAAATAATGGTTTGTCCAGTATGTGGTTTTGAAGAATATGAAATATTAAAATCTAAAGGGAAAAAAAATAAAGAATTATTAGTAAAATGTGATGAATGTAATCATGTATATCATGAAACAGCACCTGAAGAAGCATATGAAATTCAAGTTCGGGTTGTGATAAGTGAATTTGAAACTTCCTGGAAAACAAATATAACTTTATACTCTGATGAGTACTTAGAAACAGGTACTTTATTATATATTGATGATAAAGATGTCGAAGTTACTTCTATAGAAAATAATGAGGGAAATCGAGTATTTGAATGTCCTGTTGTAGATATACAAACTATTTGGGCAAAATCATTAGATACTCTCTCAAGAATAGGTTTCTCAATTGATAATTCAGGTAATGTTATTTCTTATAAAGTAGAATTAGAACGCGAATTTCCAATAGCAATTGGTGATGTTGGGGAAATAAATGGATTAAAATTCCGAGTATATGGTATCAAAACATTAGAAAGAAATATGAAAAAAGGATTCGCATATGCTAGAGTAATTAAAAGGGTTTATGGAAAATTATTATCATCTAAAGATAAATCTAAATTAAAATATGATTTATCCGAATATGTTGTTAAAGTAACCTCTAAAGAAAAAAATTATAATTAATACAAGTGGTATAATGAAAGTATATTTAGAAACTCATGGTTGTACATTTAACCAAGCCGATGGGGAACTTATGGCGGCAATATTGGAAGAAACTCATGATATTGTGGACACTATTGATGAAGCTGACGTGGTTATCTTAAATACTTGTTATGTTAAATTACCTACAGAACAAAAAATGATTACTAAGATTAATAAAATTAAAAATGAATATTCTGATAAAAAGTTAATCATTACTGGTTGTATGGTTGAGGTTGATCCAATTAGGTTAAATAAATTTGCAGGTAATGCTTGTTGGGTTGGTCCACACAAAATAGATAAAATTGGTGAAATTGTTGATAAGGCTGTTCGTGGAGAAATTGTTCATGAATATGGAAAAACAGCTATTGTTAAAGCAGGTATATTAAATAAACGTTTTGATTCATTAACTCATATTCTTCAAATTTGTGAGGGCTGTAATGGTGCATGTACTTTTTGTTGTACTAAAATTGCTAGGGGAAATTTAATTAGTTATCCGATTAAAGTTATTGTTGAAGAGGCTGAAGAAGCTGTTAAAAATGGTTGTAAGGAATTACAAGTCACAGCACAAGATTCTGCTTGTTATGGTTTAGATACTGGTGAATCATTTGCTGATTTATTGAATGAAATCTCTTCTATTGAAGGTGATTTTCGTATTAGGGTGGGTATGATGCATCCTAAAAGTCTTAAAGGTCAGTTGGATGATGTAATCTCAGTTTTTAAAAATAATGAGAAAATATATAATTTTGTGCATATTCCTATTCAAACTGGAAGTTCTAAAGTTTTAGAGGAAATGAATAGATTACATTCTTTAAATGAATTTAAATCTATGATTAATAAATTTAAGAAAGAAATACCTGATTTATCTATTGCAACGGATATTATTGTTGGTTATCCTACTGAAACTGAAGAAGATTTTCAACAAACGTTGGACTTATTATATGAAATTAAACCTGATATTATTCATATTTCAAAATATATGCATAGACCGGGTGCAAAATCTAATTCTTTGAAAGAAATAGATCATAAGGTCATGAAGGATCGTTCTCATAGAATTAATAAAGTTAAAACTGAGGTCATGTTGGAAAATAATAAATTGTATGAAGGTTCGATTCAAAAAGTTTTAATTACTGGTGAAGGTTCTTCTGGCGGTTTTGTTGGTTATACTAATTCATATAAAAATGTTATTGTGGATGATGTTAAAATAGGTACTTTTGTTGATGTAAAAATACTTGAAGGTAATAGAACTTATTTAAAAGCAATAAAAGTAAATAAATAATAGGGTAAAATATATATTTGTTAAAGAAATAATAAAGAATTGATAATTATGAGTTACATAGTATGTCGAAATTGTAAAAAATTTGTTAAAGTTGATGAAAATATTCCGTTAAACTTTGATAAATGTGAAAATTGTGGACATATTCTAGAATTTGCAGGAACGGATAGTGATTTGAATATTATTTTAAATGATATTAAAGTTCCTAAAATTTCGGATAATAAAATTTGTTTATCTTGTCATGGTATTAATCCTAGAGAAACTGGGGCTTGTTTACATTGTGGGTCTACAAATTTACATTTTCAATATGATTTGGAAAGTTTTCAAGATTTTCAGGAAGCTAATGGAATTTCGAATGATTTGGGTATGGATCGGCCAGGTAAAACAATTATTATTCAAGCTAATCCAAAGTTTAATCCAAAAAATAGTGTGATTTTTAGGATTTTTTCTTTAATGATTGGTTTAATTGATTTTTTCTTCTTTACATTTGTAGGAGTTCAATTAGTTTTAGGTTCTTCAGAAATTCCTTCTGATATAATGGCTTTTGTTACTCAAAATTTATATTCTTTAACATCAATAATGGTTGTTTCGTTGATTTTGGCTGGTTTGATGTCTGTAATGATTATTCCAAGGATGAGTTATAGGGATTCTTTAGAGACGTCTTCAACTATTGGTATTGTTGTAGGATTAATAACTCTGTTTGTTTCTAAGGATTTGTTAATGCTTTTTGTATCAATTTTAGTTTGTGGTTTTTTAACTGGTATTGGTGGATTGATTGGTGAGTATATTATTCATAAATTAACTAACAATTAATCTTTTTTCGTAACCGTTAAGTATATATACTATGAATGTAAGATATAGTATTAGTGTTTAGAAATATATTTCTGGGCCGATGGTCTAGAGGTATGATACCTCCTTGACGTGGAGGGGATCGCGAGTTCGAATCTCGTTCGGCCCATAATTATTTTTAATTGCCGTGATAGTTCAGTTGGGAGAACGCCAGACTGAAGATCTGGATGTCGCTGGTTCAAGTCCGGCTCACGGCATATAACTTTTTATATAAAATACTATTTTTTTTAATTTTCACAACATTATTATAATTAAATGAATATATTTACTATTACTGATTAATCATTTGTGGGGATTTTACTATGGATTTAGATAATTCTATCGAAAAAACATTGGATAAAATACAAAAAGTAATGAACACGGATAGTGTAGTTGGCAAACCTATTGTCACTAAAGATAAAACAATTATTCCTATTTCTAAGACTGCTTTAGGTTTTGGTGTGGGAGTTGCAAATAATTCTGCAGAAAGTAAAACCGATGTAGGTGGTGCTGGTGGTGGAGGTTCTATTGATCCTATTGCTTTATTAATTGTTTATAATGATATTCCTGGACCTCAGGGTGTTGAGTTAGTTCGTGTCGATAATGCAGGTACTACTTTGGAAGATGTTTTGAGTACTGTTGGTAGTGCTGTGTTTGGATTACTTGATAACTCTAATGTAAAACCTGCTACTGAAGTGCCTGTAGAAGGTAATATTGATAAAATTAAAACTAAAATAAAACCAAAAAAAGATAAAGATTAATACTTTGTATACAACTATAATAATATTTAAAATATGATTATTTAAATTGGAATGATTATTTATGATTGCTGAAATTATAATTGTATTTTTAATTATTATTATGGTTATTATTTTTTTACTATTTTTCAAGTCATGGTATATACATGTAACATTTAAAAATTATAATTTAGATTATAATTTATCTTTAATTGTTAATTATTTAATATTTCAAATGACATTAACTAAACAATCTTTAACTACCATAATATTTAATCTAAATATATTCTCTCATACTATTAAAATATATGAACTTGAACTGAAATCAAACAATAATGAAGATGAAAATTCTGAAAAAGATTCTAAATCATCCCATCAAACAGAACATGAAGAAAAACAAAATATAAATGATAAAGAGCAACAGTTATATAAAATAAAAGAGATTTGTGAATTATTATTTGCTTCTAGAGAGGACTTATATAAAATAGTTATTTTAGCTATGCAGATAATTAAATTCAAAAATTCAAATGTTTTAATGAAGTTAGGTCTAAGTGACAACAATTTAACAATAAAATTCTGTAATTTATTATGGTCATTAACTTCACCATTATATCCATTACATTTTTATTTCACATTAACTCCACAAATAAACACATTGAATTTGGAATCAGAGGCTAATATAACATTAAATATGAAACTATTTAATACACTAAAAATACTTCTGATCATAGTAAAAAATAGAAATTTAATTAATGTAATAAAAAAAACTAGGGATTTTTTTATATGAAAACAAAAAAATTTTTTCAGTTAGAATCAATAAAAACTGGTAATAGGATTATATATCCTATTGCTATTTTAAAAATCGCATCATTTAAAAATACTTTTTTTGATTTACAATATGAAATATCTGCATTTAAAATAATAGAAAATAAAAAAATTTATTATAAAAATTTAAATTTAAATCAAGATGAATTAGATTATGTGATTAATTCTTTTAAAAATTAAAATACCATTTTATAGGCAGCTTCAATATCTTGAGCTTTTAAAGTTTTTCTACCTTCTTTTTTAGCATTTTCTAAAGCTAATTCTGCAATATCTTGTGATATGTCCTCAAGAAAATCTGCTAAAGCAATTTTGGCATCTTCACTAACTCTTTCAGCACCACCACTTTTAATTATCCTTCCTAGTGGTGTCAAGGGTAATTCACTCATTGTTTTACCTCCAATTAACGTATTTTTTTATTCTAAAAATTTATTTTAATACTTCGGTATAATTATTGATTGGTTATAATTATTCGTATTAAATATTTTTTTTTTAAAAATTTGTTATTTCTCTATTCTATTCATGTTGTAATAGTTTTTTACCTATTAAAATATGTATTTACTTTATTTCTTATACTATTAATATATTATGTGATTTTCAATTATTAGAGTTAATCCATTTAATGATAGAATAAAAAAACAATTATTTGCTTTTTAATGAGATAAACTGTGAATAATTTTAATTAAGGAGATATTTTATTTATATTTTTATTTAGTTTAAAATAATTGATTAAAAATATACTTTTTTTTTTTTACATCTGTTATGGTTGGGTATTACTTCTTAAATTTAAAAAAAGTTTAAATTAAAATTGTCCCTTATTTGTTTTGATAATTCAGGTAAATAATATAATAATTTTAATATTTTTTTTTAAAAAAAGTGTGGGGGGGTGATAGAAAATTTTTAATTATTTTTTCATATTTTCCAATTTAGCTTTTTGAATATTGGCTAATATTTCTTTAGCTCTGTCGGATTCTATAGGGATATTAAATTTTTCTTCTATACTTTCTCTATAAATATTGTTCATAGAACAGAAAGGAATGATTCTGCCATCTGGTGTAGCATAATGGATTACACATCTACGTACTCTGTCTTGATCAAAGTTAAATGGATCCATAAAGTGCATGCATGAAATTAACAAAGCATTTAAATGGAAATCACCTAATGCATCATAATCTTGTTTTATAAATATGTTCTTTAATAAATCCACAATATTTATAAATGATGGGGATTTTTTAGTATCAACAGTTTTTGGTAATTCTTTTAATGCCCTTGCAATTGTCTTTGTTTTGGCTATTTTTGAATTTTTTTGTATATCTGGAATACTTTTTTCAATTAATTTAAGGAATTTGTCTACATCAATGAAATCAGTAATTGGTATGACTGATCCGTCTTCTTCTTTAAAAACATAAGTACCTATACCACAATGTTCATGGCAGGTTAGTGTAACTTCTGCTTCTGTTCCACTCATGGCTGCAATTAAATCGGATATTGGTGCAACTGTTGATGCAGAGTAGAATGCATCTTCTGTAATGTTGAAATCAGTTTGTTTTTCCACATTTTTCATGAAGTCATCAATTGTAATTCTTTGTTCTTCAACTTTGTCTGATGGTGTTCTACCAGCAAAAGATACTGGTTGGAAGTTAACTCCTCTTATAATATCTATATTGTCTAAAGCAAATTTAATTATTTGACCTATTTGGTCATTATTTATTCCTTTTACTAATGTAGGAACTAATACAATTCCTAATTTTGCTTTTCTACAATTTTCTATAGCTTCTATTTTTTTATTAAAAATGTTTGCGTTACGTGTTTTTATGTATGGTTCTTCGGTAACTCCATCGAACTGTAAATAAACAGTATTTAAACCAGCTTCTTTAAGTTCTTTTGCTAAATTTTCATTATTTGCTAAGGCTATTCCATTAGTAGCAATTTGTGTGTGGGTAAATCCTTCTTCTTTAGCAATTTTTATTAATTCTACAATATCATCTCTTACTGTTGGTTCTCCTCCGGAGTATTGTATTGCAGGTGTTGCTACTGGATGGTTTTTTCTTAAATTTCTTAGCATTTGTCTTATTTCATCTTGTGATGGTTCATATAATGTTCCGCTTGTTGCTGCATTTGCAAAACATATTGGACATCTTAAATTACATCTGTTTGTAACATCTATTAATCCTAAGATTGTTTGACTTTCATGTTCTTTACATAAACCACAATTTGATGGGCAATCACCACTTACTTCTTGACTTAAATTTGTTAATTGGTGTGGTTTTGCTACGTATTTTAATGCTTTGTTGTATGCTTCTTCATCATGCCAGTAACTGTTGTTAAATGAACCATGTTCTGGACATGTTTTTTTAATGTATATGCTATTATTTTCTGCATATACTTCAGCATCTAAAATTTTTAAACATTCTGGACATAAACTTTTTGTTTTAGAGATTGTAGTAATATTAATCCCTCCCCTATAATAATGGTATTCATAATGATTTTTTATGATATTTTTTTTATTATTAAATAATTAATTATATATAATTATGTAGTTTATAGAATATACTTTTTATTTATGGTATTATTAATTAAAAATAGTATAAGTATTATGTTTTGATGATGTAAAGAAATATTTAAATATAATTAGTATTTTTATATTTATTTTTCAATTTAGTTTATTAAGATAATTATTTATAGATTAATCTTTAGATATATCATATGTTTATAATGTAAATGGGTGTTACTATGGATTTTTTAACATTAATTTTTTATTCGATTTATCTGATGATTCCTGCATATTTTGCTAATGGTTCAGCATTAGTTTTTGGGGGTGGAACACCTATTGATTTCGGTAAAAATGCTTGGGATGGACGTCGAATTACGGGTGATGGTTGCACATGGAGAGGTTTAATAGGTGGTGGATTACTAGGTATGGTAGTTGGTGGACTGCTTGGTCTGATAGCAGATTATGGTATATTAACCACATTATTTAATATATATGCTTCTCAAATAACCATTGTTTCTGGTAATATTTTTAAAGGGCTGTTGGTTGGTGCTCTTTTAGGTTTTGGGGCATTAATTGGGGATATTATTGGAAGTTTTATAAAAAGAAGACTTAATTTTGAACGAGGAAAACCAGTACCATTACTAGATCAATTAGATTTTGTAATAGTGTCTTTAATATTCGTTTCATTAGTAATTAATTTAACTTGGGAAGTTATTATAATAATATTGATATTAAGTATATTCTTCCATTTAGCAGCTAACATGTTTGCATATGCAATAAATCTAAAAGATGTATGGTATTAACCATACTAAATATTTTCTATCAAAACACACTTCTCATCTAAAGTATCTAAAAACATTTGTATAGCACCAAGTGATGTAAGAACATTACTTGCTTTTTTTGAAATATATTTGTCTAACGATATAATATTAAGTTTTAAATTTTTAGCAGCTTTTTCACATAAATTGCCCTTACCTATAGAAACTATTACAACTGTGTCTATTTTTGTTCTTTCAACAACTTCACTCAATGCGGTTGTAATTTGATCTAACTGTTTTTTATAAATATACTCTGCTAAATTAATTATTTCTTCATCTTTTAATGTATCTAAATCTGCACAAACTAATCTGGATATTCTTCTTTTACAAGAAAGTATGTCTTTTTTATTTCCATCGGGTGTATTGCACGTATAATCTTCTTCAGTTATATTTCCTAATACTCTATGAATATCTGCACTAATGCTAAAAAGTTCACTACTTACTCGTGTATTTCTACCATATACTGGTACTGTATGTACTATTGAAGCTAAATTTGTTCTTAACATACCAGTATAAACTAGTTCTCCAGTACTTAAACGTTCAAGATCACTATGACCTAAAGCTGATTCTTTGAATTCTTTAATAGGTATTATGTCTGTAGTAGTAGAACCCATATCCATAAAAATACAATTGTCACATATGTACTTTATTAAATCAACTGTTCCAATCCAATTTGCTGCTGCAGCACTAAGTAAATCTTTTTGTAATTCTTCATAAGTTTTTAAACCATTAAAAGTAACAAAAAATACTTTTTTATCTTCAAATACTTCCATTACTTTATCTGAAATATCTTTTACTCCTTCTTTTTTACTTTCATAACCATCTGCTAATTCTGCAGTCATAGAAACACACACTATTTCTATGTCAGAATCATTTTTACAAAAATTTTTTAAACATTTTTGAAGTTTATCATTATTTTTCCACATGGGGAAGTATTCTCTATAATTTTTCATAGAAATGATTTTATTTTCTTTAATTTCTACTATGGAACAATCTGTATTTGCTCCTCCAATATCTAATCCTATAATTTTCATATTATTCTTCCTTACAAAAACTTCCACTATTTTTAAAGCTTATTTTTTTTCTTTTTTTATTTATTAATAATTCAATTATATTTTCTATTAAGTTATCATTACATTGTTTTTGTAAAACAATGAAGGGGGTTGTAATTCTCGCATTAACTTCAACAAAATAAATTTTATCCTCATTAATTATGTAATCAATACCAACAAAACCCTTTAAATTAGGTATACTTTTAATAATTCTTTCAGATATTTGGAATAACTCATTTTTATATTCATGTTCTATAGGAGTAACACATCCTATATATGTAATTTTATTATTCTCAGTTCGTATTTCCTGAGAATTAATACTTATACAATTAACGAAACTATCATCACATATTATACTAACACTCACAGAATCTCCAGAAATATATTCTTGTAACAAAACATCATCCACATCTTCTTTTTCATATAATTCTAAAATTTCTTTAAATTCATTTTCATTGTTAACATGAAATATTAAATTAGACGAAGTTCTATTATCAGGTTTGACAATAAAATCAAAAGATTTAAAATGATTTTCTATTACCGAAAAATCCACATCATTTGAATTAATTTTTAAAGTATCAATTTTTAATTCTTCTGGAACATATTTATATGTTAAAAATTTACTAGAACAAATAAAGGATGCATTAGAACTAGAACCTAAAATAGACACATTATTTTCTTCTAAAATTTTACAAATCTTATACTGAATTAAATTATCTTCCGGTGCCACAAACAAACAATAATCAAATTCTTCAGAATATTTTTTTAACCATAAACCTATTTCATCTTCTAAGTAAATAGGTGAACAATTCTTAAAATTTAATTTAGGTAACTTTTTATTAATTAAAAAATAAGTATCAAAAAAAGAGATGTTTTCAAGATTATCCAACATACCTTTAAGCATATTAAATCCTTCATTTATCAAATAATTATCTAAGCATACAGTTGAATATTCAAAAACTAATAATTTCATATGAAAACCTATTATGTATTTAATATTGAAATATAATAATTAACATCTCTATTTTGCATTATTAATGTTTTGAAAAAATATTTAGATGTATGTTAATTTAATTATTTTATAATTAATTTTTAACATATACTTCCTTACATAAAAAATCTTTTATTTTACTCTTATGTTATCGATAGGGAGTTATTTATTTTAAATTTGCTTTTCAAATTCTTTAACAATAATAATTTTACCTTTTAAACCAGTTTCGTCTTCAATAAGCTCAGGAACATTGTTATTAAAAATTTGTTCAATAAAATGATATTTGTTAATATTTTCAAATTCTTTAACATTTATGTCCTCAGCAATTTCTTTAATATAATATCCTTTAAAGTCTAAAATTTCATTTGACTCTTTAATTTGAACAGAATTATTTTCAAAACTTTTTTCAATAATATTTAATATCTTTTGAGAGCTAGTTCCATCACCATAAGGATTCTTAGCATTAACCATGGAATCATATATTTCCTTATCATTCAATATTTTTTCAATATTTCCTCTGATTTCCTCTTCATTAGTTCCAGCTAACACATTTCCGCCTGCAGAAATAGTTTCAGGTCTTTCAGTATTGTATCTAAGTGTTACACAAGGAATGTCTAAAGTAATAGCTTCTTCCTGAACACCACCAGAATCGGTTAATATTAATTGACTGTGAGAAAGTAAGTATAAGAAATCAAGATAACCTAATGGTTTTGTAATTTGTATGTGCTTAGCACTTGATATTTTTTCATATAAGTTATTGTTTTCTAATGATTTTCTAGTGTGGGGATGTAATGGAAAAACAATATTGTGCTTTAAATTTAACAAACTATTCACAATATTTTTTAAACGCTCTGGATTATCCACGTTCTCTGCTCTATGTAAAGTTAAAGTTATATATTTTTCATATTTTATCATACTAGAAACATTACTTTTTTCAATAGCGATATCTAAATTTCTTTGACATGCATCAACAATAGTGTTACCTGTTACATGAATCATTTTATGATTTATGCCTTCATTTTGCAAATTAATTGCAGTTTCATCAGTTGGAACAAAAAATAAATTAGAACAGTTATCGGCTAATATTCTATTAGTTTCTTCTGGCATATCTTTATCAAAGGATCTAAGACCGGCTTCTACGTGACCTACAGGAATTTTAAGTTTATTTGCAGCTAAAGCTCCTGCTAAAACAGCATTAGTATCTCCTTGAACTAAAACAATATCAATATTTTCTTTGATTAATATTTCTTCTAGTTCAACAATAATTTTACTAATTTGTTGTAAAGCTGTATTTGATCCAATTCCAATATTATAATTAGGTAATGGTAAGTTTAAATCGATAAAAAATTGTTTTGACATTTCTATATCATAATGTTGTCCGGTATGGATTAGAATACATTCATTTTCGCTATGTTGAATTTCATCTATAATGGATGACATTTTAATTATTTCAGGCCTAGTACCTAATACAATTCCAATTTTCATTATAATCACTATTATATTTGTTTTAGGATTTTCATCATTTTATTATCAGTAAACTTCTCCTGATTATGATAAATATATTGTTTTTCTAATTCTTCTATTAATTTATTTTTAGAATATTCACAATCTGTAAATTTAATATTCTTATAATTCATATCACTTAATATGAGTCCATTGGCTGGAGCAGGCTGTAATCGTATAGTTTCTCTTAAATCGATAGGTTGCAACAATTTTTCAATATCTGAAAGTTCAAGTTTACCTTTTCCAACTAATAATAATGAAGTAACCATTTTTCTTACCATATTCCAAAGGAAACTTTCTCCTTCTACTTTGAATATTAACAAATTATCTTCAACACTTAAATTCATATCAATAATTTTCCTATTGGGATTTTTTTCGTTTCGTTTTGAAAAATTTCTAAAGTTATGTTCTCCAATCATATATTGCATCGCAGTTCTCATATCCTCATAATTTAATTCATAATCTTCAAATGGATTTAATGGTTGTACATAAGTATAAGTTCTAGATAATGGAAATCTAACTTTAAAACCATATGGAACACGTGCTTCACCAATTATTTTAACATCTCGTGGTAACAATCCGTTTAAATAATTTAATCTTATCTCTTCATCAGTGATAAAAGATATGACATTACATGTTGAATGAACACCTTTATCAGTACGTCCAGCAACTGAATAATGAGCTTTCCAGGTATCTGTTATAACCCCTGCTTCAAAAAATACTTTTAAAAGTTCTCCTTCCACGGTTCTATAATCTGGTTGTCGTTGATATCCATGAAATTTAGTTCCTATATATGCTATTTTCAATGCAACTCTTCTCATTAATTACCATTCTCAATATTATTTAATTATTAATAAATATGTATTTCATATTTAAATTAATTAATGATTCATTAGAAAATTAATAAGTAATGAAATTAACATATTAAATATTAAATAACTAATTCATAAAGAGTTGATTCTATGATAATAATACCTGCAGTAGATTTAAAAAATGGAAAATGTGTACAGTTAGTTCAAGGAAAACCAGGCACTGAACAAATTGTATTAAACAATCCTGAAGATGTAGCATTACAATGGATTTCTAAAGGAGCAAAAAGATTACATATAGTTGATTTGGATGGTGCATTAGGTAGTGGAGAAAATCTGGATATTGTTAAAAAAATCATTAACAAATCAGAAGTACCTATACAGATGGGTGGTGGAATACGTACAATTGGAGATGCAAAAAAATTACTTGACATAGGAGTTACAACAGTAATCATTGGAACTATGGCTATAAAACATCCAGAATATATTACAGAATTATCCGAAGAATACGGTTCAGAAAGGATATGTGTATCATTAGACAGTAAAGATAATAAAGTAGTTACTCACGGTTGGACAGAATATACAGATAAAACACCTGTTGAATATGCAAAAATTTTTGAAGAAAAAGGTGCTGGATCCATACTATTTACAAATGTGGATGTAGAAGGTTTATTATCTGGTGTTGACTTAAAACCTATAAAAGAATTATTATCAGAAGTAAACATTCCTATTATATACTCCGGAGGAATAACATCCTTGGATGATCTGAAGGTTTTATCTGAATTAAATACAGATTATGTGGTAATTGGTTCTGCATTATATAAAGGACTAATTGCATTTGAAGATACATTGCAGTTTCAACACTAAAAAGGGGTGGATATTATTAGAGTAATGGCTTCAGGAACATTTGATATTCTTCATCCGGGACATGTTTTTTATTTAGAAGAAGCAAAAAAATTAGGCGGACAAAATGCTGAATTATTTGTTGTAATAGCAACAGATAAAACAGTAGAAAAACATAAAAGAATCCCAATAATGTCTCAACAACAACGTGCAGAACTAATATCAAAATTAAGTGTGGTCGATGAAGTTTATGTTGGAAACGAAGGCGATCCATTTAAAATTGTAAAAGAAAAACAACCTGATATTATAGCAATAGGACCTGATCAAAAATTTTCTCCCAAAAAACTTCAAACTCAATTAAAAAACATAGGAATCAATGTCCAAGTAACCAAAATTAAAGATTATAAAAAATTTGAATTAGATAGTACTTGTAAAATCATCAGGAAAATAAAAAGAACTCATTTTGATGAGAATGTCTTTGATGATTGTGATTGAAATTTTCACAAAAATTAATATACTTTGTTTGATATAAATATATTTAATATATTTTTACGATAATTTAAGGAGATATCTTCATGGTAGCAAAAAAATATTATGATACATTATTAAAAATTACAGATATAATGAACGAAAAAGGTGCTGGTGATGACGATAAGCCAGGAATTATATATATTCGTAACGAAGCAGAATGTTACACAATAGGTACTCGTTTTTACGATGAAGAAATTGCTAAATACTTAGATGAAGTAGTTGATAATTGGACTGGTGAAGAATCTACTCTTAAAAAGAAATCTAAAAAACGATCCAAAAAACAAGACAAAGTTGAAGAATTATATTATTTATGGAAATTACATTTACCAGAATAATTTCCAATTTTTTAACCTTTTTTTCTCAATTAAACTCTTTTTACACAATTTATTTTAACTATAATACTTAAACATTATAATAGATATATTGTTTAGGGAATGATTTAATGCTTGATGAGATATATAACAAATCATTAGATAATGATATAACTCCCGATATTGCTTTGGAATTAGTTAATTCAACAAATCAATTTGAATTGTTTGATACTGCAGATAATTTAAGGAAGAACATTGTTGGGGATACAGTAACATATGTTGTTAATAAAGCCATAGATATTACAGATCAGTGTATGATTGGTTGTAAATTTTGTTCTTTTAGAAATCATGAAAATTATGAAATGACTCAAGACGAAATCTTGGATAGTATCAAACAAGCAAAATCTGTAGGTGCTACAGAAATTTGTTTATTTGGTGGAATAACAAAAGATATGGATATTAATTACTATTGTGATTTAATTAAAACTATTAAAGATAACTATGACATCTGTTTACATGCTCTAAGTCCTAGTGAAGTATATCAAACAGCATTAAATTCAGGTATTTCTACCATGGATGCTTTAAAATTATTAAAAGATGCAGGTATGGATACTATGACTGGAGCTTCTGCCGAAATATTGGTAGATTCTATTCGTGAACAAATATGTCCAAAAAAATTATCAACAAATGAATGGTCTAAAGTAATTAAAGAAGCTCATCAATTAGGTATTCCAACTACTTCTACAATAATGTATGGAAGTATAGAATCATGGGAAGATAGAATTAAGCATATGTTTATCCTTAAAGAAATTCAAGAAGAAACACATGGATTTACAGAATTTGTTCAATTAACATTTCTGGGGGCAAATAATGAATTAGGTAAAATAACTAATGAAGCCTCAGGAATTGAAGACTTAAAATTGCATGCAATATCTAGAATAATTTTTGGTGAGGTTTTACCAAATATTCAAGTTTCTTGGGTTAAATTAGGATTAAAAATGACACAGGTAGCATTATCCTGTGGTGCAAATGATATTGGTGGAACTATGATTGAAGATAAAATATCCACTGCTGCAGGTGCTAATTATGGTGATTATTTGCCTGTTGAAAAAATTAAACAATTAATATTGGATATTGGTAGGATTCCACAGCAACGTTCTACTAAATATGAATTATTATAACTTTTTTCTTTTTCTATAAAAACAAGATTTTTTTTTAAATGGGGTTTATTGGGTTGAATAAACTATAATTGTTTATTCAACATTTTTGTTTTTTCTTGTGATGTTAATTGATCAACAATTTCTTCAGGTTTTCCATGATCTAATAATTTACCGTCTCTCATTAATGCTGCACTATCACAACATTCTAATACAAAGTCCATATCGTGTGAAATAATTATGAATGTTTGGTCTAATTCTTCACGAGCATTTAATATGGATTCGGTTACATGTCTTCTAGTTATTGGATCCATAGTTCCTGTTGGTTCATCTAATATTACAATGTTAGGTTCTTTGATAAGAACTTGAGCTATTGCAACTCTGTGACGTTCTCCTCCACTCATTTGGTCGGGATATTTTTCTAAAAGTGATGAAGCTTCTTCTTCTTTAAAACCTACTGCTGTTAACACGTGTAATGATTTCATTTTTGCAAATTCGGATGGTAGATCTAAACTTATTGCATCAGTTAAGTTTCCTAAAATTGTTTTATATGGATATAAACTGAAATCTTGGTGTAATAATCCAATGTGTGGTGTTACACGACCTCTATGTTGTGGGCCTTTTTTAGAAATATCAATCCATTCGTCACCTAATCTGACTTCGATTTCTCCATCACTTGGTTCTACTAAACCTGCAATTACTTTGGATAATGTGGTTTTTCCTGCACCACTTAATCCTACAATACTGGCTATTTCACCTTCATTGATTGTTAAAGTTACTCCATCTACTGATTTAACAACTCCTCGTGATACTGAGAAATAATACTTTTTCAAGTCATTCATTTTTATTAGAGGATCTCCTAAAGTGACGGTTTCGTGTTTTGGAGGTAATGGTATTTCTTCTACAAATTCTGCAACAATTTTGGAAGGTTCTCCTTCTTCTTTTATTTCTCCATTTTCTAACCAGATTACTCTATCGGATAAATCTTCTATTACTTCTGGCCAGTGGGAGTTAATAATCATTGTAATGTTTTTATCTTTAACTCCATTTAACAAAGCATTGTGGAGTAATGTTGCAGTTTTTGGATCTAATGTTCCTGTTGGTTCATCTGCTAAAAATAGCATAGGGTTCTTAGCTAATTGTCGTGCAAGAACAATTCTTTGTTTTTCTCCACCACTTAAATCACGGGCAACGTGTGTAGTTCTATGTTCCATTCGTGTCATTTTAAGTAAATTGATTGCTTTGTTGATGTTATCGGGATCTCTTTGATCTTCGAATGATTTCATAATGTTTTCAATTACTGTTTCTTCTTCATATAAAGCAAAAGTTCGTTGTAACATGATGGATATACGTCTTTTTATTGCTGCAAATTCGTCTCTTGTACTTTTCCATAAGTTTATTTCATGTTCTTTTAATCTTCCACCACAAGAACATGGGGTATTTGCTTTTGAAGGAGCATCCACATAGTTACAGTCTGAACATATAGCAACATGGTATATGATTTCTCCTTCGTCTGGTTCATATTCTGGTATTCCTCTTAACATGTTAAGTAGTACTGATTTACCTGAACCACTTCTACCGAGAACTCCTAATACTTCTCCCTCATTAATTTCTAGATTAATTTTCTTTAATACGGGCGTATTATCAAAATTCTTCGTAATATTTTTTACTTCTATAAAACTCATTAATCGCACCTAATCTATTTTTTGGGTAAATTATATTTTTAATAAGGTTTTTTTTTTGATTAAATATATGTAGTTATATATCATTTTTTTAAATATTATATCTTTTGAATTCGTAGTAATTTATCATTATTTATCATAACATTTTTATTATATTCTAGATATATAGTTATATTACATAGTATTTTTAATTAAAGACTATAGTTAATTTTCACATAATTTTATATTAAGGTGGTAACATTGCTTACTTCTGTACAAAAAGAGATATTACAAAGTTTAATTAATTTATATAGGAAATCTAAATGTACCTCTGTTAAATGTGAAAGTATAGCTGATTTAATGGGTCGTAATGCAGGTACGATAAGGAATCAAATGCAATCTTTACGTAGTTTAGGTTTAGTTCAGGGAGTACCTGGGCCTAGGGGAGGTTATAAGCCTACTTTAGAAGCTTATCATACATTGAATATCGAAAATGATCCTTGTGAAATTCATGTACCTATATATGTTAATGGTAATTCTATTTCTGATATTTCAGTTAATAAAATAGAATTTACGAATATATTAAGACCAGGTGCATGTGAAGCAACAATATCAGTATTGGGAGATATTAAACAATTAGATTTGGATAATCAAATAAAAATTGGTCCAACTCCTGTCAATAATTTAACAGTATATGGTACTATTATTGGAAGAGATGATGTTGATAATGCATTGCTACTTAAAACAGAAGCAATAATCAGTATCCCAAATATTCAAATTAAAGAGTTATCAACACCAATAAAGTGTACAATAAATTATGACATGTCATTAACAGAAGTTAGTCAATTAATGATTGAACACAATGTTAAAGGAATACCAGTTCTTGTTGATGATGAAATAAAGGGTATAGTTAAATATTCGGATATTATGGAAATGATTGCTCAAAATAAATTTGATGCAAAAGTAAAAGATTTTATGGATGAAAATATTGCTATAGCTAAAGAAACAAATACATTAATGCATAGTATGGATACTTTATACCAGAATGATGTTTCTATGTTAGTTTTAGTTAATAAAGATGGTAAACTTTCTGGTATGGTTACTTTTACTTATGTTTTACGCAGATTAGTTAGTTTTACTAGTTAATCAATTTATTTTTTTTTAAA
>ODAI011169526.1_pt1 | contig 44300 bp, 41 predicted proteins | sample 1539321 | NCBI WGS metagenome assembly ODAI01 (sample SAMN02144231, study PRJEB22623) | gut metagenome | biome: sheep rumen | host: Ovis aries | place: New Zealand
CGGAGCAACCGGAGACGGCCAGGGTGGCCGCCACGAGAAGAAAAAGGACCTTTATGGAACGGAATGCTCTCATCTTACAACTTACAAAGATAACATTTTTTTCCTATCTTTGCGTCAGTATCATGCCCGCAGCCACCCGTCATATCAGTTGGTTCGTCGTCATCACAAGGTGGGGGCAGTGGAAAAAGATATCGGAACGACTCACCTCACTGAAAATCCGGTTCTTCATCCCCAAGACCTACCCCACCCTCCTTTTCCTCCGCACCGAGAAAGATCGGGCGCTGAACCTGGTCAATGCCGGCGAAATCCGAGGCCGGTTCATCGTGGACCACGGCACAAAAACGCTGCTGGAAGTTCCCGACAAACAGATGGACGCTTTCATCCGCGTGATGACGGAGTATCCGGACACGCCCATATCCTCCGACGTCCCCATCAGCAAGGGAACGAAGGTCAGAGTGGTCCGCGGACCACTCAAAGGCATCGAAGGAGAAGTGGAGGAAACCCCGAACGGCGTTTCCCTGATCGTCGCTATCCAGTCCCTCATCTGCACCCGGATCACGATCACGCGGGGGGACGTGGTGGCGGTGGAAGGGGCTACAGATACCCCTTGAACCAGCGCCAGATATACTGGCTTACGCGGGCGAAGGGCGACCAGATGACTTCGCGGGGGTAGAAGCGGAGGTTGGAGAAGACGCGGCGGTTCTTGCGCATGAAACGGGCCCATTTGCCCTCCCCTTCCCGCTCATAGTTCCGCTCGTCCATCACGCCGAAGTTGCCCATGACAAGCACGTCCTTGACCAGCCTCTTTCCGCGCTTCTCGTCCGGAGGACAGAGGAGACTGTGCTTATCCAGCCCGAAGCAGGTCTTCATCAGATACATGACAGCGGCCGTGAACTTTCCCATGCCAAGCCGCTTCAGCGTCTTCATGACCGGCTTCTTGAAGGTGCGGGGCAGATCCTGGAGGATATAGTAATAATCCCACATCTGACGCATCCCGATCCCCCCTTCCAGGTAATGGCGGAACATATGGGCCATGCAGAAGACCGCGTTGAAGCGGGCACTCGGATAGGTGATGGGCACATCGTCCCGGATCGGGGAATTCTCTTCAAAGAACCGCTGCAGGCGGGCATTGGAGAAGGGATTGTACATCTTGCTGGGGTGGAAATGGATTTCCACCTCCGTGTCCAGGAAAACACCGGCCTTGCACTCCTGGTAGATGATATCATAGATGGGAATATCCGCATTCTCAAAGGCTTCGATGATATCGTCGCGCTTCCCCTTGATCCAGAGGTCGATATCCCCGCACATCCGCCGTTCCGGATTCGGATACAGACGAGCCAGTCCGGTCCCTTTCAGGATGCAGCCATGCAGCCCCAGTCGGGTAAGCAAAGCTTCCAGTTCCTTGGCATGTTCTTCGTGCAGGTGATAGATCCGGCCGATTTTCGCCGTGTTTTCATCCCATTCCCGGAGCAGTGCCTCCGGCGGCGTCTGGTCCGCATGCAAGCGATGGACGGTATCGTTCAAAACACCCACGAGCGCCTGCTGACGGGACAACTGGTACATTTCGCGCCAATCCCGTGGCGACGGGTCCTTCCGGAAGGAAGTGGCCTGCCCCATGGTAATCAGAATCAGTTTACGGAAAGGAAGCATATCTTATCTGCGGTCGTCCCAACCAAATGGATGATGGGCCAGCGGGAGTTTGGCAAGCGGATGGTAGTCGCCCACCAACCCCACAGGCGTGGCGTTGCGGATCTGACTGACAATCTCGATGCAGGGACGGGCTTCGCCGATGCGGAATCCTTCCCCGGAGAGGATCTTCCGGTAGCTCTCGGTGTGAAGTTCCGTAAAGCCCTGCGAGAACTCAAATTCACTGCCATCGATGGAGAGTGTCCGGTAGGTGCGCTTCTCCCCCTCCACTGCATTCGGCGGAAGGCAATCGGCATTGATGCTCAGGAAGTAACGAACCCGCGCCTTCTTGAGACCCAGATAGCCGGCCACCCGGTCGAAGCTCATGACATGGACAATGTTCTCCTGCACGGGGCCGAAGATCCATTGGAGCATGTCATAAAAATGGACACCGATGTTGGTGGCGATTCCACCGCTCTTATGGATATCCCCCTTCCAGGACGTGTAATACCATTTACCCCGGGAGGTGATGTAGGTCAGATCCACGTCATAGACCTTATCGGCAGGACCTTCGTCCACCTTCTTCTTAAGGGCGACGATGGAATCGTGCAAACGGAGCTGAAGGATATTGTAGGCCTTGTGACCGGTCTCTTCCTCCACCTTCTGGAGAGCGTCGATATTGTGCGGATTCAGGACCACCGGCTTCTCGCAGATGACATCGCAGCCCAAACGAAGGCCGTAGCGGATGAAGGCATCATGCGTGTAGTTGGGGGTGCAAATGCTCATCCACTCAAGCGGTTCCGACGTCTGCTTCTGCTTGGAGCAAAAGCGGTCGAAGAGTTCGTGCTCCGTAAAGAAGGAGCAGTCCGGGAAGAAACTGTCCAAACGCCCCATGCTGTCAAACTTGTCGTAAGCCGCCAGCAGGTTGTTCCCCGTATCCTTGATCGCCTTAATATGACGGGGGGCGATGTAACCCGCCGCCCCGATCAATGCAAAATTAGCCATAAACTGCTAGATATCGTCGTCTTCGGAATCCTGAGACTTGTGATGATGCTTTTTCTTCTTCTTGCCCTTCTTATCCTCATCATCGTCGTTGCCGTATCCGTAGCCATAGCCATAACCGTAGCCGTAACCATAGCCATAACCATAGCCGTAACCATAGCCGTAGCCATAGCCGTAGCCATAGCCGCCGTAGCCGCGATGTTTCTTGAACTGGATACCGTTCAGGATGATCATCATGTTCGGGAAGGTATTCCTATCCTTGAGTTCCTGCAGGTCAGGCAGCATACGCTTGTCCACCAGGTTGGAACGGAGGACGAAGACGCTCACGTCGGCAAAGCGGCTGAGGATGGTGGCATCGGCCACGATACCTGCCGGAACAGCATCGATGATAATGACATCATACTGCTGACGGAGCTGCTCCATGAGCGCATCCAGCCGCTTGCTGGACAACAGTTCAGCCGGGTTCGGCGGAAGCGGACCGGAAAGGATCGTATCCACGCCCGGAGCAAACACGTCATGCGAGATAATCTCATCAACGGCGTCCGTCTTGCCGGAAAGATAGTTGGACATACCGGCCTTCTTCCGGGAAGCGATATTGTGCGTCAACGTACCCTTACGAAGGTCAAGGTCCAGCAGGATGACTTTCTTCTCCACCTGCGCCAAGCTGGCCGCCAGATTCGTAGTAATGAAAGTCTTACCGGATCCTGCCATCAGGGACAGGAACAGATAGGTCGTCGCCTTCTGATCGGTTTCCTTGGTGAATTCAATATTGCTTCGGAGAATACGGAACGCCTCCGTCATCATGTCACGACCCTTGTCGGTAACAACCAGACTGCGCGTATCCTTCTTGTCCTTGGACGGGATTTCACCGAGGATAGGAATGTTGGTGTAGGCTTCGACATCCTTGCGGAAACGGACCTTGGTGTCAAGAATGCGGCGGAGGAAGAAGATAACTATCGGGATTAGCAAACCGATGAGAATACCCAGCAAAACGTTTTTCCTTGTATCCGGGGAAACAGGAACTTTATTGACAAGAGCCTTATCAATTACTTTGGCATTACCCGTCAAAGAAGGCTGACTAATTAGCAATTCCTCACGACGACTAAGGAGGTTCACATATAACTGCTCTTTAATCCCTTGGACGCGAGACAAGTTGTCAATATAAATCTGACCACTAGGGACCTCTCGAATCTTGTCTGCCGCCACCTGGCTAAGGGCTTCTACGCCACCAATTCGCTGCTGAATGGAGCCGATATACGCTATCAGTAACTGGTTCAAGTTACTCTTTAGTGAAGACATCTCCGTTAACATATCCTTGACAACTGGGTTGTTGGTGGTACCCGTTTCCCTGTATTTGTCAAGTTTAAGAACGAGATCATTGAAATGACGAATTGAACTTTTAATATGATCGTCATTAATGTTTACCGATACAGGGAATAGCTTATTCTCCGTATTGGATGCCACAAGATCGAGAAGGTATTGAGCATGAGAAATCTGGGCATTGAGTCTCTCCATCTCCTCTCTAGTCTCAATACTCTGATTTAAATAAGACTTGCCATAATCATTGAGATTCAAAATCTGGTTTTCGCGCTTAAATGTCGCAATCTGAGACTCCTTAGCGCCTAAATCACTATCTAACTGAGAAATACGATCATTGATAAACTCTGATGTTTGACGAATAATCTCTTTTTTCTCTTCAATAGTATTCTCATTATAAACAGCAATCATCTCATTCAAGATATCTGCCGCCCGTTGGGGAGAAGTATCATGAAGAGAAAAATTTATTATTCCATCAGATACACTATTGCGACTGACTTTTACACGAGTCCGATATCTCTCTGCAATATTACGAATATTATGGTGTTTGACTGTAATAGGATTCCCATAGTACAGATCTCGAAGAGCCCATGTCGGCATAACCGAGATACGCCCCAAACCAGTGGAAACCGTATCTCCCAAATGTCCCTTAATCGGTTCATACTCCCCAATTTGAAGGACAAAGGTTGAATCCTTATTGATTGTAATAATTACGGTCGCATTGTCTTCGTCGCTCAAATCCATCATACGGACATTGATAGGAGCCTCACCATACAAATCCCGCTGTCGCTTGACTAATTTAGTTTGGTATGAATAAGATGTGCCTAAATCAAGTCGTTTTGCTACTTCAAGCATTGGAGTTTCGGATCGAAGGACTATAATCTCATCATTGATTGCGTTCATGGTAATTGCTACACGTCTGTTGGTAATACTCTCAAGTGTAGAGATACCACTTTCCAGTCGACTCCGTGTAACCGATGTCAATCGGACCTTCGCATGACTTTCATAAATACGATCTTGACTATCACTCTGATAATACGCAGCAGCACCACATATCAGAGCACATAAAAGGAGCCAATGGAGATTCCGAAGGATGGTAAAAAAGATATCCTTTCCAGAAAGGGAATTTGCATCCTTTTTCTCAAGGAAAGAGAGATCGCTGTCTTGGCTTGCCATAATTTTTACTTATTGGAATTTGTATAGGCTCTAATTGCAAAGTATGATGTCGCCAAACTTGTGATAGTGGTGACAACTGAAAGAATTGTACCAAACTGAGAGTAAGATTGCTGGAAGGTACGATATCCCGTGTTCCTCGTAATAATAAAGTCGTTCTGCTGTAGCATGAAGAATGGATCATCAAACACTTTGGAAGAACGCGGGTCCAAATATCTTGATACCATCTTTCCATCAACTTCACGAACCACCATGATCTTGTCGCGATTAGTATAAAGACTCATATCCCCTGACATCGCTAGAGCCTCAAGAAAAGTGCAACGCTCATTTGAAATACTAATAGCTTTTCCTCCATTAGCTCCCAAAAAGAAAATCTTATAGCTTCGAAATCTGACAAGAACGAAAGGATCGCTGATGTATCCTCCTGAAATAAGCATATCCTTGATACGTTCCTGTAGTTTCAACCTGGTAAGACCAGCGGCATGAATCTTTCCTAAGACTGGAAGCTCAATGTTGCCATATACATCTACGAGATAAGCCAGGCCAGTTCGCATGCTATAGTTAGCATTATTGGTACTCCTAAGATTAAATGGACGAGCCAATTCAGAATCAAAACTGGTAATCATAACATCCAATTCATCATAAGGACATATAACTGCCTCAAACTTATCTTCCAACTCGATCTGCGTATTATGCTTCATATCCTGCAGATAGGCCACCTTTCTGTTGGTTACACAGGAAACCGCTGATACGGCAACCAGCGAAATGACGATGCACGCCCGGAAAGTCCTCGTAAGTTTCATAATCAACGAAGTTTTTACAATCTCACAAAGATAATATTTTATTTTAACTTTTCTACAATTCTCGGACACGCTTTCCCGTCTCCATAAGGATTTACTGCATGACTCATGGTATCATACACTGCCGGGTCATCCAAAAGCGAAGACACTTCCGAGACAATCCGGTCATAATCCGTGCCCACTAGCTTGACCGTTCCAGCCTCCAATGCTTCAGGACGCTCCGTCGTATCCCGCATCACCAACACCGGTTTTCCCAGCCCGGGCGCCTCTTCCTGAATACCGCCTGAATCCGTCAATACGATATAGCTCCGGGACATCAGATACACGAAATCCAAATAATCCAGCGGTTCGATGAAGTACAGATTCTTTTCCTTGTCATTCTGAGCGGAGCGAAGAATCTCACTGCCGAATACTTCTCCAACCGCCTTCCTTACATTCGGATTCAAATGCATCGGATACACGAAATCCACCTCCGGATACTTCCGGGCCAAATCCCGTATCGCTGTGCACATACTGATGAATCCTTCCCCAAAATTCTCCCGCCGATGGCCAGTAATCAGGACCTTGCGTTTGTCATCCTGAAGGAGCGCAGCAACTGAAGGATCTTTCGGTTGGTATCCTTTCGCTAACACATTCTCCACCACCCAATGCAACGCATCGATGACCGTATTCCCCGTCACCGTAATTCTCTCCTCTGGAACCCCTTCATTCAACAGATTCTGCCGGCTAAGCGGCGTGGGAGCAAAGTCAAACTTCGCAATCCGTCCTGTAACCTGCCGATTCATCTCTTCCGGCCATGGGCTATACAGGTTATGCGTCCGGAGACCAGCCTCCACATGTCCCACGGGAATCTGCCGATAGAAGGCAGCCATCGCTGCAGCCATCGAGGTAGTCGTGTCCCCATGGACCAATACGACATCGGGTTTGACCTCATCCAGTACATCCCGCATCCCGGTCAGAACTCGGGCTGTAACATCATACAGGTCTTGCCCCTGCTTCATGATGTTCAGGTCGTAATCCGGCTTCACGCCGAAAATCTCCAGCACCTGGTCTAGCATCTCCCGATGCTGTCCTGTCACACAGACAACGGTCTCAAAATCATTAGGGTACTTCTGGAACTCCTTGACGAGCGGGCACATCTTGATGGCCTCGGGCCGGGTACCAAAAACGAGTAAAATCTTCTTCTTTGTCATTCTGAGCGAAGCGAAAGAATCTAAATATGATACACTCCCTCCAGTGGACAAATGTTATGGCAATCCAGGATAACTTTGCCTTTCAATTTGTCCCAGCACCCCTTGATCTGGTCATGCTTCACCATGATTACGACCATGTCCACGTCTTTCAAGAAGGCCCCGAAGTCATGATACTGGTTCTTGACAATGTCCTTTTCAATCAGCGGATCATACACCTTCAATGGCTCGGCCAGATGTTTCTCCTGACACTCAAGCAGTTGCAGCGTCGGACTTTCGCGAACATCATCGACATTCTCCTTATAGGTCAAGCCATACAAGCCAACCCGACGAGTATCCGTGATGCCATTCTCCTTCATAATTTCGTGGATCCGATTCAAAACGAAGGCCGGCTGGCCATCATTGGTCCTCATAGATTCGTCAATGACCTTCGCCAAGGACGGGTAATCCCCAACCAGGAACCACGGGTCCACGCTGATGCAGTGGCCGCCCACACCAGGACCAGGCTGGAGTATATTCACCCGCGGGTGCATATTGCAGATCCGGATGATCTCATAAACGTCCATGTTGTCGTGGCGGCAGATACGGGCGAGTTCGTTGGCAAAAGCAATGTTCACAGCTCGGAACGTGTTCTCGACGACCTTCGTCATTTCGGCCGTACGGATGTCCGTAACCACGATTTCACCCTGGCAGAAGCTGGCGTAGCAGGCCTTGACCTTCTCCCCTATCGTCTTGTCATCGGCACCAATCGTACGGTTGTTATGCAGGAGTTCATAGACCATATTGCCCGGGATGATGCGCTCGGGAGCATGGACCAGGTTCACCTGCTTGCCGCTCTCGGCAATAACCGGACGGACGGACTTGTCGATGGTCCCCGGAGAGATGGTGGACTCAATCACCACCGTCGCTCCCTCAGGACAAACCGCCAGCACCTGCTTCACCGCCGCTACCACATAGCAAGGGTCCACTTTCTTGGAGAACTTGTCATACGGAGTAGGGACGGAAACAATGTACATGTCCGTCTTCTGGTACTCCGTCGTAAACTTGATTCCGCCCTTAACAGCAGCTGCAAACAGCTCATCCAGACCATCTTCCTTAAACGTGGTCTTTCCGGCATTGAGCGTTGCCACCAACTCCTTATTGTAATCCGTTCCAATGACCTCCACCCCATGGGAAGCCAGCATGAGGGCCGTAGGAAGGCCGATATAGCCGAGGCCGATAACGTTGATCATTTATTCTTGATAATTACTCTTTTAACTATATTCTTTGCATTCTGTAGTATCATCTCCTTGCACCAGGTCATTCCGAAAGGGTTCCAGCGCTGGGGATGGACCGTAATCATAAGATTCTTTGGAATCCGTCCGGTACGGAGTCCATCAATAACATCGTCTGTAGTATGAAAAGTCAATCCTTTCGCCGTCCACTCGTCTTGATACCGAGGAATCTTGTCACGCACGCTCACCTTGTATCCATCCCATCTACGTCCCGTATCAGTGAGATAGAATGTCTTTGAGAAATCCGTATCCAGGTAAGGTTCGTTCTCGATACCAAGGGCATGATAATCATACTTTTTCCAGATGTCCTTACTGTCGTAAGGGGACCGGGGGCTTCCGTGCATGCAAATGCTCCGAACAGGGACCAACTTGCGCAGAGCCTCCAAATTCTTACAGAAATCGGCATAGGCCATGTCAACATCGCCGTCGCATGTTGTCAAGGATTCATAATGATATCCAACTTCATGGCCTAAGGCAGCAATCTCGCATATGATTCCTTCATCCCAACTTTCCGGAACCGCCCGGAAATAGTAGATGCCGAACATCCCCTTCTCCGCCTCCATACGCGCTGTCCGAAGAGAATTCCCAGGCAATAAATCCACATCATGACGAAGGATTAATGTCTTAAAATCATAGGATTTCAAGGCATCCAACAGAACATTATATTGATCTAATGAGAAATCCATCATTTAAACCTGATTTGATAATCCGGATTCTCTTTCATGATCCGCACACTCTCCGGATAAGACTCAATGAACCAAGTAAGGAATTGAGCGTAGTCTATTTTCTCAGAAAGCATTCGTTGACGGCGCTCTTCACATATTCTCTTTCGATCCTGCATTTTCAACCAAAGTTGAATGGACTCATAAAAACCATCAACATCGTCAGTTTTATGTCCAAATCCTAAAAGGTAGGTACGCTCCAGTTCATTCAGATAAGACAGTCGGCCAACAAAGTCATTAAAACGAACAAAGGGTGTTCCTAAAACTCCAGCTTCCGCTGCCATAGTCTGGCTGTCACCGATATATAACGAAGCAAAGGCCATTACATGGTGCATATCCAATGGGTCGATATGAATCCGATACGGTTCGAACTGAGGTTCCAACGGCCGCTCAGAGGTAATATAGATCTTGCCATGAGGATGCAGCATACCGATCACATGCTCCGCTATTTCGGTATTTATGCCGTGGATACCGACATCGTGGTGAGCAGTCAACTGGGCAAATCGGATTAGAATGTATGGCTGTTGCGTGTCGATTCCATACTGTTCCACTCTTGCACGGTTCGGAACAAACTGGTTCGGATGGAGATAACCGAGTTCATGATAGGACCTGTATCCCGTTTTCTTCTCTGACCACTTCCCGGCACTACAGCACTCTGGGCAAACAAGACCAGTATAGATAGGGAAAAACAGTTTTGCATAAAGCGCGATGGCCTCGGCGTCATCCTCAAAGCACTCGAATGAAGGCTTACCGATTAGTTTACCGACCACGGCCAAAACCCCATCAGATCCTACCAGTATGTCCGGCTTTTCTTTACGGGCTATTTTCCAAACCTCAAAAATCTTTTCAATCAAAAACAAGCCCAATCCAAACATTCCCCATTTCTTGGGCCGGTCCTTGACCTTGATAACCGGCATTCCGGCATTTACGCACAGTTGCTCCAATACATCTTTTGGGCGGATGACCGTCACCACCTGATGACCATCCTTTTGCAGGTTGTCTATGGTATACCGGAACATATGGAAATGCGCCGGATGGCTAATCATGAACAGTACTTTCATTCTAGTTCGTTAAATTAATAGGTCGGTACCATCAAAAGATGGTGCAAAAGAGACTCTGTCCAAGGACAGTAGCCCTCTTTATAGCCAAATGCTTTCGCCCAGTCAATACAATGTTTGAAATGGGTTGCCGTTTCGATGCCCAACTTTCGCATATGCATTTTGACAACACCAATATCTTCACATTCAACGATGGCCATAAAGCCATTGACACTATCTTCCAAAACACGTTTAACCCCAGGAAGATCGCACAATAAAACGTTCATCTTGGCCCATTTCTTTCTTCGTTTCGCAATATCTTCCGGGAGTGTAACCATGGCACTATCATATAAAGCCCGTATTCCTTTGCTCATCTTGCGGGGAACGACATCTTCCACGCCGGAAAAAGGCTTTCGCCTACTCTTTATGAAACAGGTAACTAAAGAATAGACAAAGGGGACATATGACAAGGACTTAGTCCACATTACAAGGCTCTGTCTGAGTCTTCCCTTCCAAGAATACGTGGGCAAGTCCATGTAAATACAGGAAACTGGTTCGACATATTTACGGTTAATGACAAATAGGATTCCACCATCTCCAAGTGAAGGCAGTTTCCCTTGTCCAATACTGAACACGGCAAAATCGCCACGAAACCGATCCAGACCATAAGCATGTGCGCAATCTTCGATAATCGGTAAATCCGGACAGATCTTTCGAATGGAATCCATATCGTTGACTATGCCAAACAAATGTGTTACAACAAGAGCCTTGATTGCTCTTTTTTTCTTTGCCAAGTCATCCAAATCAAGGACAAGCGCGTCTGTAACATCCAAGAAAACAGGTTGATAACCCGCTTGGTGCACAGCGTTGAACACAGTATGGCAGTTATAAACCATGACACCGACTCCACTACCCAAAGGAAGGGCAAGCGCTTGGAGAGCGAGCAAAATGCCACTGCGCGCATGGTTAAGCAAAAACTCACCTTGAGCAGGTTCGTATGGCTTGCCCATCCAAAAAGACCATTGACTCTTCAGCGGGAATCTGATTTCTAGACGAGGTTTCATCTTCTTTTCAAAATGGAAACGCCCAGTTTCCCGAGGGTATACAAAACTGGATTACATACGTATTTGAATCGGCCATATTCAACGAGCTCTCCACCAAATTTGGCTTTAAATTCCCGAACGCCATAACCGCCATCACCAGGGGCCCCGGCTCCCATCATGTCAAACCGCCTTCGCCCGCTCTCGGCAGCGAAACGAATACCGGACCATGTTGCCAAGGTTGATGGGAAAATATTCTTGTAAAGGCCATCTTTCCCGCATGCAAACCACTCATAAACAGTATCATCATCATAAACACATACGGTCCCGCCAATAATTTCATCTCTATACCGAACCAAGAAAAACTTGCTGAACCCGGAATGATAAAGTGCCAAGAAGAAGTTAAACGGGAAAAGAGGAGTACCAATCTTGTTTTCATACAGATTCTTCAGGATAGCGTAAAAAGCTCCGATCTGCGCTTCTGTCGGGGTCGCCACAACATCAGCACCATCTCGCAGGGAGGTCCGAATATCACGTTTACGGCTCTTGCCTAGATTTGCCTCCGCGACTTCCAAACTATCCGTATTGATTATGAAATCGTAATGCGGTTCATAAACAAAACCGCAATGTTCAAACATATCCCTATACTGGGAATAGTCTCTGAAGTTCCTCGTCTCAATATAAATCGCCTTTTTATGCAAGGAATTCTTACATTGCTCCAGAAGAGATTTTATATCTTGATCTGTCACATTATCAGTGAAATATGGTCCCCCATTTACGATAGCACGCCTGGAGAAAAAACGTTTGAGCCAACCACCATCTTTCTGTACATACCCTTGAATAATAGCAATTTCATTCGAATCTCTTTCCACCGAAAACCTAAAGGGCTCAAGAAAACCAGTTTCTTGTAAGAAAAGGTTATACTCCACCGACTGAAAAAGATCTCTCATCTTCTCTCCTTAATTCCTCGATAAATCTCCAAAACTCTCCCGGCAATCACTTCATTGGACAGTCCCTTCTCTTCGATAATCTTCCTCCCTTCCGTTCTTCTGCCAGACACCAATACGCTCTGTAGGGCATTCGCTACTGATTCAGCATCCCTTTCCACCATAAAGCAGCCGGAAACATCGCCCGTCAACTCTTTGACATCTCCAACATCTACACTGACAATTGGACATCCGCAGGCGAGGGCTTCCTTGATGACTTGCGGGGATCCTTCTGTCAAGGAAGTCATTAACAAGGCGTCAGCCGCAGACATCAAAGCAGCAACTTCTGCGCGTGAATACCCCTTCAATTCAATTAATGTCACGGACATAAGATGAGAAATGGCCTCCTTTGCAAGCGACGCATTCTTAACTGAATTGTTAAAAGCACCTGAAAAAAGGACATACTTCCCTGTAGCTGCTAAATGCATTTGGAGCCGTGCTTGACGTTTGTTCATTTTCGGGTAATCGTACAGATTGATACCGCATGGAATCAATGCGAACTTGTCATGCGGGGAAATAATATCGAGGGTCTTCTGTGATACGAAAATATTGAAAGCAGATAAATAAACGGATAGACGGGATAAAGGACGAACCTTCCTATCATTGATATCGCTACCATGATATGTCGTTACAACTGGGACTTGACGCTGTAGATTAGCTAAAAGGCCACATAGACCATAATGGGCATGAATCAAGTCCGGGTGATAGGCAGAAATGGCCCGTCTTAAACTGTCCAAATGTGACAAATAGCCCCAAACACCACTTTTATTCACCGGGAAAAACTGGCACTCCACACCAAGAGCCTGCAGTGCCGTCACTTGCTCCGTAATAAACGGAGCGTACTGTCCATCTTTGCACCGAGCGACAACCAGTACTTTCATTCCCCTAGAACAAACCTCGGCTGCCAAGTTTAAAGAAGGCCCAGGCGAATTCCATGGCAACTACGACAACGCACCATGGTGTAAACAACTTATAAGTCTGTTTACGAAGCACTGAAACGCCATATGCCCACATCATGATAAGACACGGTAGCCCCGGTAGAAGGAAACGCTCTGAATTGCTGAATCCACTTAACGAAACGACGCCCAGATATGCGATTACAAAGGCTCCGATTAAAGAGAAGTCTCTCCACTTTTTCCAACGAAACGCCTCATAGATGGCAATGAGAGCGAAAAAGCCCATGAAATTGCGGATAAAATTACCACCGTGTTTTGTTTGCTGGGCATATTGTTGATCAACATCAACCATGGTCGAGAACGGTAAAACAAAAGCCATCGGTGCCATAACGACTCCGGTAGCGTAGTGAGCCCACTGGTTACCGGCTAATGTTTGATCCAATCTTTTATTTGTGACATTCTCATTTCGCCCCTCCCAATAACTCTCGATCTCCGTAATGATGGTCCCTCCACTCGCAATTAACAGGCATAGGATTCCCCACCCGATAAGTGCAGTTCTTCTCCATCCTCTTCTCATCGTTGGTGTTGATGAGAATAGAACAGCTGTAACAAATGCAAAAATAGCAGCTGCACCAAGGACAGTCCTGAAGAGAAAAAGGCTCACAGCGAGAAAGGATGCAACTAAGACATTTCCAAAAGACACTTGCTTACTTCTGAGAAGATAATCCGTTCTTTCCAAAAAGGCCACAGAAAGGAATATCATCTCTATTTCTTTCAAATGATATCCGCAATAAATGATCAAATTGGGCATTAATGCAGTCATGATGCCTGCCATTCTTCCTGTGGATTCTTCAAAGGTCCGCGACGAAAGCCGATAGATCAATATACATGTATAAGAACCAATAAAAGCCTTAAAGACTCGTGGAATGATGATACTCGGTCCAAAAATGCTATAGATCAATGTCAAATACAAAGGATATCCTGCATCAGAGATACCGCGAAAGGCGCTTCCGAAATAATAGTTCCAAGTATATGACCATCCTTCTTCCACTAGCCATTGCGCCTCTTCGTGATAACCGAGAGCATCACCAGTATCTATCTCAAAAGGTCTCCCGGTCACTTGGATGTAATAGTAATAAGAAGCTATCACCCAAACGAGACGCAATGAAACCGCAAGAATGAACAAATACTTAAGGAATTGTTTTGAAGAGATGTTTCTCCAATCGCGGCTCCACGTACTTGTCAATAAAAAGAAACCACACACACACACCATTCCCAGCGCCATATACCAAAGATTCATGGCGAATGACAAAAAGGACACGCTAACCAGCGCAAGTGAAATCAGATATACTGCGATGGCACGATGAGAAATCTGTTTCGGGAAAAAAGGTACCATATCTTATCCCAAGATTATGCGTTTCAGCTTTATTAACATGGTCAATACTTTAGGGCCAAACAATCTACCAATTAGACTTACCTTCTTAGAATCTCCCCAAGACCCCATAAAATGATGGTCACAGTAAGTATTGTCTGTCATGATAATTTCTCCTGTAGTTTGCCGTGGGCAAAAAAAATCAACGGGGAAAATATACATATCTTTATAAACCTGTTTTTCCCCATTCGGAACGAATCCGCCCGCCATCATAATACGAGTAATACGGACCGTATTGGTTGTTGTGTCCATTGTTCCATCTGGTAAATGGAAATGGGCTCCTTTGTACGAATCGAGTTGTTCCTTTACCCATACATTTCGAGGCTCACTCGCTATCGTTCCAGTTACAGGAGGTAAATACTTGCTACCCTCATATCCGGTAAATCCAGATAGCCCCAAAAGATCATCATAAGGCTTAAGGACCTCAACATCTGTGTCCATATAAATTCCTCCCTCCGTAAACAAAGCATATAGACGTACATAGTCCGTCACGAAGGCGAACTTGCGTGCCTCGTAAGCTTCTTTGACATAGGGAACGCTATTGACATCAAAGGAATCCTCATTCCACAACCGATATTCATAATCTGGCATGAATCTATGCCAAGACTCAATACATTTCAACACCAATTCCGGCATCGGTCCCCGACCAAACCAACAGTAGTGTATTATTCTAGGAATCATCTTCTTGTATCCTTAAAATGAATCACCCGGCAATATATAGATGGATTAATATTAATTATTGACAGTTTTACTTTATTTACGAGCGAGCATTTGGACTTTGAAAGAGGAAAGACTCCATGTTGTCTCAATTCTGTTAGATAACCACCTCTATTATCAAAATCAGCCTGAGCAACCAATGTCAATAAAGACAAAACGCAATGAGAAATCATCCTGTCGTACCATTTGGACGCATCAACGTTTCCTAATACCCGTTTCTGTCGAAGCAGTTCCTTAATCAAAAAGCGATGTCCATCCATCTTTCTAACGATACTCTGGTTAGAAGTAGACTGAACCAGTGAATTCATCCGAATCAGGTAGAAATACCTTTTAAAGTCTATTGAGTCCACTCTACCCGCAAACGAAAGAACTCTGGGAAGCCAGGGCGTATCATCAAAATAATCTCCCTCATAGAAGTACAAGTCATTATCCTTCAACAAGGTTGTCTTGAAAAAGAAAGACCATACATAACATGCAATACCTAGTCTTTCTGCCAGAAATGTACATCCACTCATTACTTGGGATGAATAGTCTGGAGACTCTGGATTCTTACAGGACGCCGTCGGTTGGTACTGTTCATCAACCTCGATATATCCGAACCGTAGGACATCCAAATTCTGTTCTTCCATTCTCCGAATAGGAACAGAAAAACTGTTCTGGAGAATAAAATCATCCGGATCCACGAAACATATATATTTCCCACAAGCCCGGCGAATTCCTGTATTCCGGGCACCGGAAGTTCCTTTGTTGGCCTGCGTTAAAACGATGATATTTGAATGGCGCGAGGCATACTCTTCAGCTATTTCCCGACTGCTGTCAGGACTCCCGTCATCAACAAGGATCAATTCGTAGTCCTGTTCCGGAATATCTTGTCTCAAGAGCGAGTCAAGACATTTCGGCAAATATTTCTCCGAATTGTATAACGGGACGATAATACTAAGCGTCAGCATCTTCACCAATCACAACGTAAATGATTGCCCTGATTACAAGGGATAACAACCCCCGTGATACAATTCGAGGCGTCCGAGAGCAGGAATGTGGCGACCTCGGCCACTTCCTCAGGCATAATAAACCGTTGCCCACAAGAATACTTCCTGTACAGATCATCCTTAGTCACATCGGAGGCTTCATTTGATAGGACACCGGGTGCGATGGCATTCACCCGAATACCTTCATTGACATACCTTCGCGCAAGACCCTCTACCAAACTATTAAGGGAAGCTTTCCCAAACCCATATGGAACATCGCTACAATACAACCCCATCTCAGATGAAATAAAAAGTAGATTAGCCGGTTTTATGGCCGCATCCATCAGATACCTGATAAAAAACTGCGAAAGGAAAAACGGAGCTTTCAGATTTGTCTCAAACTGACGGTCGAAACCATCCTGCGTCACCTCCATACCACTATGCTCATGAAGATAGAGCGAAGCATTATACACAAGACTGTCTACATGCTGTCCGTTCAGTAGAGAATCCACTTGATTGATTAGTCCATGCAAGTTCCCTAAGTCAGTAATATCGTACTGGATATACTTGCAATCGTCCATCTGTGAGGATGCTTTCTGAAGCGTTTCTTCATTCCGTCCGATGATAACGATTTCCGCGCCGCAATCCTGACATTTTCTGGCGATATGGAGACCGACACCTCTCGTCCCTCCGACTATGATAATCCGCTTCCCCTTCAACCTCTCCGAATCGGTAGTGAAAGCGATTTGGGGCGTTACCTTAATTACGGGGACGCCCTTATACAGCCACTGGAATAATCTGTAAAGTCTTTTTCTCATAGCTTGACAACTTCTTTGCACTTCCGCTTATCAATCTGGAATAGGCACCTTTCAACAAACCTGACAACCTTGAACGCTAATGGATATCTCATCAGCCGCTTAACCATGTCGACAGACGAATACCACTTGTCGTAGTCAGCCAGAATTCCGGAAGGGATCATCTCCTTCAACAAAGTAGACCTTTCGCATTCAAGCAGATCCTTGTTGGTTTCGCTGATACCTGTCATATCAAACAATGTAACGTCCACATCCACATATACTGGTCTCTCGGCCCCAAGTACAATGGATGTAACATACCATTTCCAGTCCGAGCAAATGCGAAGTGTCTCATCGTACAATCCATATCTCTCGAACAGAGCCCTTCCAATATAAGCGGGAGAATGGTTTAGGCATCCATGATACATCCCGTGGAGGGTAATATCCTCACCAGCAAAACAACGGTCTCTTAGAATCCGACCATCGGGCATGCTTTTGAGCATATTTCCATAAAGGATTGGAGGATTACCTTTCTGTTCCAACTTGTCAATCATCTTCTCAACCACGTTATCATCAACCAGACAATCACCGCTGTTCAGAAACTCAAGATAATCCCCTTGAGCCTTCGTGACCCCTTTGTTCATCGCATTATAGATTCCTTTGTCCGGTTCTGATGTCCAGCGTAACCTTTCACCAAAACCTTTCTCAAAGCGTTTGATGACACCTATACTGCCATCCTTGCTTCCACCATCGACAACAATATACTCAAAGTCCTTGCAAGTCTGGGATAAAACGCTCTGCATCGTTTTCTCCAGACCGGCTGCATTATTAAAATTGATTGTGATGATTGTTAGAATCATACTGCCACAAAGATTTATTCGTGCAAGAATTTATCTGGTTCCCAGAAAAAACGTTCTACCCGTTTATACTCGTCAATGCCTTTATCCCACCATTGGGATTCCAGCAGTTCCGCAATGGTTTTTTCATCAAAACGAAATTTCTTAACCTCGGCTGGAACCCCGACGGCCACCGCGTAAGGAGGGATGTCTTTCGTTACGACGGCTCCAGCGCCAATGACCGCACCGTCTCCAATTCGCACACCGTCAAGAATCGTCACATTGGCCCCGATGAAAACGTCGTTGCCGATAAACGTCTTCTTTGATTCGGCCACCTTGTTTTCCAAGCACAGGGTCATTCCATTCTGCCTGGCCGTTGAATAAAACATCGGAGAAGTGGAGATGCCGTCCGTCGGATGAATTCCCAATCCGCAACAGAAATTCGGGCCGATGGAGCAGAACTTGCCAATCGAGCAATGGCTGATGCTGCTGTTTTTCGCGATATAGGAATAGTCCCCCAATTCCACTTCGTGCAAATAAAACGGTGGATACACTCTTGTCGATACCCCATATATCACTTTGGACCTGTCCGAACGGCTCATCGAATACCCTACCGTTTTTCCTTCCGGAATAACGGGAGCGTCAAAGAGGCCTCCAAAGACCTTTTGGAGGAAATACTTGAAACGATTCATCGGGAAATGAACAAACTCTTGATGGCGTTGAGCAGTTTTCTTCTATTGCGTTTGCTATACCAATAGCCTTGATAGAAATGCCGGATTGCATTCCTGCCTTTGCGGTCTTCCTTAAGCGGAATACGTCTTACCTGAACATGGTCGGCAAGGATGCCATTGGAAAAACTGCCGCTCGTAGAGCAATGCTCCCCTGTTCCATCCATCCCGATATTGTCAACCAGCGAAACACCCGGGAAAAGAGCTAGACCATCACGGAACAAAACGCTTGAATGCCACTTAACAAACCATGTACGGATAACACCCATGACGTTGTCTTCCAATTGTTTCTGAAGGATATTCCCACCGAAAACGTTGAACCGGTCCCAGAGCCCGTTCTTTTCATAATAGTCGATCCACTTCCGTGCGTCATCTTCAAAGAATCGCCAGGCCCGTTTCCATGTAGCCCACCCCCAACATAAAGGGAGCGCACAAAAAAAGGTGTCAGGAAGTTTACCCTTATGCGGATACATGTAGCCGGAAACATGCATGACCCGCTCATCGGACTCATACAAATCCAAGGCGGCATTCATATACTTTAAAAAGCCCCGGGAGGTAACGATATCGTCCTCGAGAACAATGACCCGACCAAACTCTTCAACAACGGAAGTCACGCCAGCAATAATCGAATTGGCGAGGCCTTTATTCTGTTCCGACTCGATGACGGTGACGTTCTTGCACCATTGTTTTTCGTGCGCAACATGTCGGACCTCTTGGATTGCCGACAACTGCACCTCTGACGCACCCTCTTTGGGGCCATCACAGAAGATGGTCAATTCACTCTGATCGGCGAGATCGTTTTTAGACAACGCCTCCAACGTATTCCGAAGGTGATCGGGGCGGTTATAGGCAAATACGATGATGGGTGCACGCATTTTAATCCTCTTTGTATTTATTCAGCAATTCCTTCAACAACCAGGGTTTGTAATTAGTCATGATATTGCCTGCGGGCGTAAAAGTCATCTCACTGAAAACAGGCTCATTATCTATTTCGAACAGATCCACGCGTACATAGTCAATCCCACGGCTCAAATCCTCGGCAATACGCAACATCCTGTCAAGTGACGCCGGCCTTGGTATCGGTCTGCGATGCACATGGGCGCGAGGGTTAATTCCTTCCGTCAAAGCCCAGTCGGGGGTGTAATAATCCAAATTCGCATGATGGGATTCAGGATCTCTGTCATAGCAGACCAAGATTCCAGCAACTTTCCCATGAAGGCAGTGGAACTTGTAGTCTATCAAAGAGACATTCTCTCCCAGCGAACTTAAATACTTCTCGGCTATAATCCGAGGCTTGATGGCGGAATAATGCCATTCTGCCGCCTTCAACCCAAAATGTGAAGAATCCGCAATCCACCCCTTGAGCATTATCCTCAATGCAGCATAATCAAGGCATGTCTTATCCTTGCAAATGTAATTCTGGCCACATCCGTTTGTCAACTTGAGGACAAACTGCATCGGCAACTTGTCAAAGTCGATATCCTCCGCCGACTCATAGACGCCATAACACTCATTCAAGATTGACCCCAGGCCTCTTTCTTCCACGTAACCCCGGACCTCGTACTTATCGGCACAACGGATTCGTACAGCCCGTTCCTTATCATCTCCATACGCATGAAGATTGATGGAAAGCAATTGCTCATTGAAGTTACTCGGACGTCTGAGGTTTGGAAATAATCCGATACGGGAAAGATACCACAAGACAGTCACCCCTTTAGGATAATCATAAAAAGAATCAGGTTTCATCCGTGCCAGAATCCAGGAAGAAAAATGCCTGGTCTGAGACCTAACGGCCCTTTTAATTCTTCTGGAAATATCTATAGCCATGATGTACCTTTCTTCTGATTCTGCTTTCTATGCTTTTTGATTTCACTTGCATTCTTCAGCATAAAAGTCAAATCATCCCACTGGCCGATACACTCTTTCGTCCTTAAACGAAAAAGACTCCGTACCCACTTCCAACTATAATGACTAAGATACTCACCCACGCGAAACGGGTGATTCAAGTCCATATATTCTGCCAACATGGATTGACGATGACGATACCGGGCAGCTTCGGGAGACTGAACACGATTATGATGGTCATGAACAATCCGGGCATCAGGACATACACCGATTTTCATTCGATGATACCGAAGCCTGTTCAAATAATCATCGTCTTCCGCATAGTGATGGAAAATCGGATCGAAACCACCTATGGTTTGCAGGGTTTGCTTTGGGAGCAGCCACGCGGCAGCGTGAATATATTGCGTATCATAGACATCTGACAGCTGGTTCAGATACAGATCAGTAATCAGTTTCTCATTGTTGGGCTGTCTGCAAAAAAACTTCATGACTAGACCGGTCCTGTCCACATTCAGATGCATCGGGCTCAACAAGCCATATTCGGGATGCTTTTGGTGGATAGAGACTAGTATTTCTAAAGCATCAGAATCGATCCACGCATCTTGATTCAGCAGAAAAACATAATCAGCACCATGGTCCAATGCATACCGGATGCCCATGTTGTTGGCTTTTCCGAATCCCAGATTCTCGGGCGACTGGATGACCACGATTTCCGGGAATTCTTTTCGGATAAAATCAATCGTTCCGTCATGGGAATCATTATCAACAACGATGGTCGTAACGGGAATGGTAGACAACCGGAAAGAGGAGAAACACCGTTCATACCACTCCATCCCGTTATAAGTGACGACAACGACAAATACCCTATCCATTCTTGATCAGTTTCCTAAATGGTTTCAAGATGGCATTTCCAAGCCGATAGGATTTCGACAACCGCGCTTTCCTGATTTCCCTTCGATAATCGTTGACTCTCCCGGCCAGTTTACAAATGTCCTCAAAACAAGCCCCCTTTGACGAGAAGAACGCTTCCGCTTCTTGCAGGAAATCCATATTCCCGACTCGCAACGCAAAAGGAAGAAGAGATAGGAACTTGTCGAACTTGATTCGTGTAGCCAAAGATTCTTCCCCATATTTTTCCGCATAGAAAACCTGTTCTTTAAAGACCCTGTATTCGTACGAAAATTTACTCTTCAAGTCCGTTTTATGGCTTGCACTACCCGGGTGGATGACATGTACCGCTGAAACAGAATCGATATAACCTACTTTACTATTATGAAAGAATTCTAAAGCCAATCCGAAAGACCAATCTCCGATACCTATCGGAACATCCATTTGCTCCGAGAGATCTCTTCTGTATACCCAAGTCATCGGAGCGATATAGCCTTGTGACAAAAGATGTTCTTCAAAACTTTCCGGCCGTTTCAGTCCGTTTGAGAAACAGGAAGGAGCAATAATGTGCAGGCTTTTATCAGCCCTGCTATAGTCGGTATAACAAAGTCCTACATCCGGATGTGTCTCCAGAAAATCAACTTGTTTTTGTAATTTAGAAGGATCAGTCCAATAATCATCTCCTTCACAGATCGCCAGATACTTTGCATCCTGATCATATGGCACAAAGAAACCTCTTTTGGTTTTCTTTTGAGAATGATAGTTCTCTTCAAGACAGATAGCCTTGATAATATCAGGATACCGTTTCTCGTAATCACGAACAATTGATGCCGTCTTGTCCGAAGAGCAATCGTCTATTACGACCGCGATGAAAGGAAAAGACGTCTTCTGCATCACAAAACCTTGAAGCGCACGCTCAATATAAGGCTCGTGATTAAATGTCAAACAATGAATGCAGACATATATGGAAGAATAATCAGCCAATGCTATAATTTTGTCTCAATGAAATCAAATTTTGGTGTAATGTCTCCTGGTTCACGCCCCATATATCCGCCGATAGCGACTTGTCTGTTTCCTACCGTGAAGGAAATCAGATCACTTTCGTTTGCTAACGGCAGCAAATGACGATCACGCGTAAATGCCAAAAAATCAATAGAATAATTCCCCCAATTCAAGAAATTTGCCGGAATAATGCAATACTGTTCGTATTCCCCGGCTTCGTGATATAGATCATAGCAACGTCCCCCGCCACCAAAAGAAAAAACCCTATTTCCTTGATCGTTCTTCAAATGCATGGTAATCCAAAAACGTTCGAAATCATTTTTCAATCGATAGCGGATAACAACTTCCATTTCATGATCCATCCTAATCGTATCGGAGAAATCGGCGCCTTTTTTCCGAATACCAAATTCCAATAACTCGAAACCATTTGTTCCGATTTCGGGCTCTTGCCATGATTTATAATTATCAACAGCACTATCACCTCTCAAATAGTGTGTGACAATCGGGTCTATTTCACCCTGATCAACTAATAGCCCGTTCTGAAGAATAATACCATGCTTGCACAAAGCACGTATGCTAGTCATATTGTGGCTAACAAAAAGAACTGTCCGTCCTTCAGTTGAACTAACATCCCTCATTTTTCCAATGGCCTTCTTCTGGAATTCAGCATCACCCACAGCCAAGACCTCATCTACAACGAGTATCTCCGGTTCGAGATGAGCAGCCACCGCAAAGCCTAATCGTACTTTCATACCGCTAGAATACCGTTTTACAGGCGTATCAATATATCTTTCACAACCTGAAAAATCTATGATTTCGTCAAGCTTCGAAGCAATCTCCTGCTTGTTCATGCCCATTATGGCGCCATTCATATAGATATTCTCTCGGCCTGTCAATTCGGAATGGAATCCAGTTCCCACCTCAAGCAAAGCGCCAATCCTACCACGGGCACGAATGGTTCCCACAGTTGGGCCCGTAACCTTGGATAGGAGTTTTAATAAAGTGCTCTTCCCGGCCCCATTCTTACCAATAATACCGACCACATCTCCTTGTTCCACTTTAAAATCTATGTCTCGCAATGCCCATACATATTCACTATCTCCTGCAACTGTACGATCGTTTGTTTCCCCAACCAAAAGATAAGGATCCTCTTTCTTAAGAACAGCAGTTTGCCACCACCTATCTAAATCGTGAGACAAGGTTCTTGTGGAGACAAGACCTAATCTATATTGTTTTCCTACATGATTAAATTCTATTGCAGTTGCCATACGAAAACTGACTAAAAGTACAAAGAAAAATTATTCAATTCCACGTTTCAAATGAATCAGTCGTTTGATTGTATAAGCTGGATACTTAATAAAACAAACGAATAAAGAAGACACCATTCTGAACCATCTTTTTTCCTTTCGGTAAGCCATAAAAACCGAGAAATACATCCATCCGGATTCTTTTAAATAATTTGAATACTCCGATGGCAGGACCTCAGACAACGATTTGCAGATGGTCAAGTTTGCTTTAGCGCGTCCAACCCGGTCGACAACATGCGTCGAACTGGTCGGATTGATACGATACGCACTTGTGACCTTATCCAAATAGAAGAAATCTCCAAAAGAGTGAAGAATCGCCCATAAAGTCCAATCACCTAAATACTTATTATGTGTATGTGACATCATTCTATGAACCTCAGAGCTATGATTGTTCCGAAATACGACCGTCGCCGTTGGATAGTGATGGACGTTCCGAAAAAAATCGTGGAGCGTGTATCGTCCTTCGATATTGTTGGGAACTATATTTACCATTTGATTCAAGAGAACAGCACCTTCTTTATCAACAACCATGGAATTAGTTACAACAGCCATAAGGTCCTGATTCTTTTCCAAAATGGAGACTTGTTTTTGTAGTTTATCCGAATCAATCCAATAATCATCCCCCTCACAATAGGCGATATACTCTGAATTATCAATCCAACGACGTAGATATGGTCTTTTGCTCTTCCCTCTGCTATAATGATTATCCTTAAGCAAGACAATCGCAAAAAAGCAATTCGGATTCATACGATGATTCGAAAACAATACTGTTCCATAATCAGCTTCTTCTCGATATGCAGTAGAAGAATTCTCCGTATTAAAATACGTATAAAAGTAGTCAGTTATAATCTGAGAAGTTCCATCAGTTGACGCATCATCGACAATAAGGGCAACAAAGGGGAAGCGAGTATTTTGAATCACAAAGCCGTTCATAGCATCCTCAATATAATGAGAATGGTTATATGTATAACTTCGAATACAAACTCTAAACATAAAAAGGTTCCTATCGTTTTAACTGCGTATCTATTAATTACTGCATTCTGATTGGCTCGTTAATTATTCTTCCGTATTGACCTTTGAATACTATCTTACAATAATACTCTTGTCTATCCATTTTGGGCAACATAATGAACCCTTGTTCCTTATCAGCAGTGGATAGATTATAATAGTAAAAGGAGTTCCCAACCGAATCACAAAATGTAGCGTAAACAGGATTTGAAGATGATCGGAAGTTAACAACTATGCAATCATCGGAATTACCATCAGATAAAAAAACACTTGTATCAATAACTTCAAACGATACCTCTGCCGACTTTTCAGAACCATTCTTAAGCAAAACAGAGTACATACCGGGTTGCAAATTAGTGAACATGAAATCATCTCCATCAACTGCAAATGAAGCAGTCTCTTTCGTTGTTTCATTTGTCAACACAATCCTATCATAACTGGGATTAAAGATATTGATGATAATGTTATCCGTCGATCTATACACAGACTTGTCACCTTTTGACGGGCAGAGATCATCATTATAAGAAACTGGACCCAACCGCCTGTAGACTGTACTCTCCTCTGAGTATTTGAGATTTAAGTATCTATAGCCGACATATCGGTATTTATTCCACATCTCCTTGAACTGTTCTTTTGTATAACTAGAAAGATGAGCGCTCCTCCCAGAAGATTCGAAAGTTGTTATTCGAAACAACGTATCAGCCTGATGCTCTACATCGAAGACCAATTGGACATGGCCGGATTTTGCAATCACATCACAAACCCTCAAAGAGTCAATCTCTTGATTATCGATTCTCTCCATTGATGGAAGCCTAATTATTTGGCTCACATAATATGGAGTGGAAATTCCGAGAGCGTACATTACAGCAGAACTGCATACTGCACCATAATAGGGAGCACAATTCTTTCCGTGATAGGGCGCGTGGCTGATATTTTCCGTATATAAAACACTCCTTGGATTGTGTACTGCTGTCATAAAAGTATAATAGGAAACATCCTGAAAAAGATAGGTGTTTATCTCTTTCACAGATGAATACGGAACTCCTTTCACAGTCTGGCCTTTGGAATAAAACCTCCCCCCTTCCATCGGAACCGGATTAACTGGAGTCCATTCCATAGTTGCCATCTGGAACGCCCGTTCCAAAACATCGTTACTCATTACAATGTCGAGCGAATCTGGCAAAAAAGGAGGATAATCCTGGAGAATAACATCCGATGGAGTCCATTCTGAATCCGATGGACTCCATTCTAGTTTCTCACATCCCCAAAGAATAACTAAGACAAACAGATATGGGAACCGCATACAATTACAATGAGATCATACACTTATCACAATCAATAATCACTATATCTCAATTAGATTGGTCCTATTATAAAAATCCTCCACTGTCTGTATAATCGCCATCGATGTTGTGGGCTGAATGTAGTGACTAGGACGTCCACTCTCTATGGCCTTAACAAACGACACCAATTCATAACGGATACCCTCACCCTCCAATTGATAGAAATAGCGACGATTGCGATTACTATCCTCGTAGCGCAACTCGAAATAATCCATCTTCCACCATGGGGCCGGGACATAAACATATCCCTGGGTACCACTGATAATAAGTTCACCTTCACTCTTCACACCCTTTCCAACCATAATGGATGCTACTGCATGCTCATACACAAAGGCAATCTTCGAAAAAATGTCAAAATGCAGTTCCCGATCAATAAAACTGCTGGTGATGACCTTGCTCCTGCAATTTGAGCCAAGCAACTGAAACACGGGCAAAAGAGCCGTCGGCCCCCAAGCGCAGATACTGTTCCACTTATTGTCCAAGTTCTTGTAGTCACTACTCTGTAAATCTTGCAAACTAGTACAGACCGCATCCACGGAAACTATGCGACCTATCTTACCACCCTTTAGCAATAAGATTAATCGATTATATGCCATCCCATAGGCGGTCTTGATCGCATCCATCAATACTAGTCCCTTTTCCAGAGCAAACGCAGTCAATTCCTCGTACTGGTTCACATTCAAAACAACAGGCGACTCACACAACACATGTTTTCCTTTTCTCAACGCCTTGAGGACTAGCATATAATGCTGAGATGGATGAGATACGATATAGACAGCATCCACCTTATCCAATAGTTCGTCATAGTTATCGGCCATAAACGGAGCATCTGGGAACTCTTTGATAAATCGTTCCTTGTCGTCAACCAAGACACCCTCCACATCCAAACCATTCACATACAAACTCTCCGCCATATACTTGCGAATCCCACTGTAACGTCCCACCAACCCTAGCCGGATGGCGTTGCGCTTTGTACGGAGTTCCGTACTGGACACACCTTGTGTGCGATCAAGATACACTACTTCGCAATACTCCTTCAGATAGTCGAACTTACCCAGCCAATCACTTCCGATGGCAAAGATATCTACATCATAACGCTGGATATCATCTATTTTTTGTCCCTCATACTCCTCGACGATGACTTCATCAGCCAGACCACTGTTCTTTATGGCTTCGATCCGTTCCATCAGGCTTTGCTCGACATTGATCTTGCCGCGTGCCTTATCGAAATCATCCGCAGTAACGCCAACTATTAAGTAATCGCCCAAAGCCTTAGCTCTTTCAAGAAGCCGACGATGTCCGTAATGGAATAAATCGTATGTCCCGTATGTTATTACTTTTTTCATGATAATTCATTCAAATAGCCACCTCTCTCCATGGGATTTCCGTATCAATAATGGCCAATTCATGCCTCGACCCATTCTCTACAGGCACATGCCAATCACCGTATTGTTTGTCAAGCACCTTCTCGAACTCCGCGGGGCAACGGATCGTCGTATTCTCGAACGGAAGATCAACATAAGATTCATAAAGCTTTGAATCCCACATCAGAGAAGGTAAATGGACTCTTGAGGATGTCGCACCAACCTCCTTCGTATCCCCGTCTGCCATGGCGCAAGCATAAAGATAAGCCCACTTGATGTCAACCATGCTCATATATTTGCAGACGCTGTCATAATAAGGAATATACTGGACATAATCATCGTTGACCTTCCCCCTCTTCATCTGAGCTAGAGCATTCCCACCGCGCATACACTTCCAGAAGAACATGACCGTCTCTTTCTGGATGCTCCGCTCATGCTCCGAATCCGGGACCTTAAAGAGTGGGAAAATATCAATAAAAACACCTCTGTTATACTCTGGTCCGACGTTCTCTTGCTCCCACAACGTGTATCCTGTCGTGTCGCTTCTGCGCAATCGGCAAGCACTCGCCTCTCCTTCCGTCTCGGTTAAAAAACTTTGAAAAAAATATGGATATTGACACTCTTGCGGAGCTACGGCCAGTAGTTTCTTGTAGTCCTCCCACGGCAAGAATACATCAATGTCATCATCCCATGGAATAAAACCCTTATGCCGGGCCGCGCCGAGTAGCGTCCCGGAAGACGCACAATAACTGAGATCGTATTTCTTGCAGATGTCTTTGAACTTCTCAAGCAAGTCAAGCTCCACACCCCAAATCTTCCTCAGTGATTCTTTATCCATATGTTTCTAACTGTTGATTACAATCTTCGACCATTCGCAAACCTCAAAAAAGCCGATATGCTTATGGAGCCTTCTGGACACTTCCGAATAATAAAACGAATATACCTCCTTCTCCTCCGACAGAAGATCGCTACAAATGCTCCTCATTATCTCTGAGGCATAGCCCCTCCCTCTGTACTCTTCTCTGACAAGCAACTCGGCAATTACCGATACCTTTCCGAATTCGGCATTTGTACAGACATGGGCAATGACCAAACCGTCATTCTTGATCACAAGGTTTCTGGCATATCCTTCCTTGTTGCGCTCCACCAACTGCCTGGCCAGATCGTCATAAATATAGGATCTTCCGATATCCTCATCCTCATAAATCAGCTTTACGATCTGTACAAAATCGTCATTCTGTGCCGGGATGGATAATCCTTTAGGCTCCCTGTCGACGTTCTTTATCCGTGCGACCCAACCTTTTGAAATAGCAGCATCCTTAGAAATGGAGCCAGGGAGAGCAGAGAACAAGCGGCATCCCGTTTCAGCTGTGGAATACAGCATAGTAAAACCATTGTCCGCAAAGAAGGAGCCAATCTCGTCCGCATTGAAGATGCCGTCTCGCGAATACACATGAAGGCAGGTATAATACTTCAGCATCACCGCCGTCACAAGATTTCCTACTTCTTGAAGGTATACTTCAATGATGTCCGAATCCATACCATATTTCTGTAGATTCAGATAAAGGTAAAGGCATTGAGAATAATCCGATCCGATATAAGAGAGCACCGTCTGCCCGTCATCTCTTCCACATTTAACAATCATAATGAGCCTCTTTATTCGTTTGGAAATTCAATCTCCGAAAAAGGAGAGTGTTGTTCACGCCCTTTGCTGTCCGGTAATTTCATATAATCTCCATAAATATATTTCAACACCGTATCATAATCTCGCGATCCATAAAACATCTTTCCTTCAAATAAGTACTCGGTCCGATCGGTAAACCAAGATTTCGGCATCCCATATCTCTCCGAGAGGGGGTTCTTTTTATACAATGTCCCCGTCGCGGGAAATGAAAGACATCTGACTCTATTGGGTGAACTATTCTTGCTTTTCCGAGAATACCTTTCATATCCGGAAAACGGAATGCTCACAGATATCTTTGACAATAAAGAGAACCACAACTTCCAGAATCCCTTCGAATTGACCCTCGCGACTTCGGACCAGAGTATTTTCCTCAAGCAATAACAATGTATATCCTGAAGAATCTGTCCAGGGACGCTTAATGGGATGTCATCCATAGGGAACACATCTACAAATATCCCTGTCTTGCATTTCAAGTGCTCCTGTCCGACACGGATATACTTGGTCCCTGTCCTGCGAAGTTTCCCATAACCCCAGCGGTATTCTGGATCCGTCTCATGATCTTGGAAATAACAGAGGTCCGGATCCATCTCATTCATATGCTTTTTGAACAGATCGTAATCCTCACGAAGCATCCCAATATCAGCATCATCGTCCCAAGGGATATAACCCTTGTGCCGAACCGCTCCAAGGAGGCTCCCTCCGAACAAGACATAGCAGATACCGTTCTTCCTGCAGACCCGATCAAACTCGACAAGCATTTCCAGTTCGATCAACTGCATCTTTCTGAATTGCTCTGGTGTTAATTCCTTTGCCTTGCTCATCATCGAATAACAACGCTATTCAAATTCGTGAATTCTGGAAGCCAATAGTTCCAGTTCATCATCTGTCTGCAACCCCATGTGAGACACGCGGTAAAAACCAGGCACAGAACTAGGCATAATGAAAGTATCGTACTTTTCAATCAATCCCTTGAAAACTCTTCGATCTGCCGTATCCCTGGTCTGAAAACCCGTCACGGCCATGGATGGATTCTCCGCGGGCACCTCCCAGCCATATTTCTTACAAAGCTCACGAAAATAAAAAGCGCGGTGCTTAACTTCCTTTATATTCTTCCACTCTCCTCCTTCAGCCTGCAGTTGTTTCAAACGAGCATGTAATTGCAAATATAAGATCGTAGCTGGACTGAATGGTGTTTGTCCACGTATCAGATTGCTGAAGTTATCATCAAAATCCCAATAATAGCCCCTGTGATTGAACTTATAACCGTCAAGATTCTTGCTAAAGAAGAGAACGGAAAGACCAGGGGGAATATTTAATCCCTTTTGTGTACTCGTAACACAAATATCTATATCAAGTTTATCCATACTTAACTCTTCAGCCAGAAAAGTGCTGATGACGTCCACGACCAGAGACACGTTGAATTTATGACAAATGCGGCTTATCTCTTTCAAATTAAACAGTTGTCCCGTACTCGTCTCATGATGCTGGCACAGAAATACGTCCGGTTGCTCAACGGACACTCTCCTCTCCAAGTCCGTATAGTCGATATCTTTGGCGAATGGAACGATGTAATCAACCACAGGAACGCCATAATACTCACACAATTGGAACCAGCGGTGTCCAAATGAACCGCCATCAATTACAAAGGCTTTTCTCTTTGTCGTACAATAATTCTCGACAACGGCACTCATAGCTCCCGTGCCCGACCCTGTATAAATAATGGTTCTTCCTCCTGAACAGTGAATCAAATCAAGAAGAATCTTTTCTGACTCCTTGTTAATCTCTGAGAACGCATCGGTTCTCATATACATGAACGGCTGAGCGCCAATGGCCATTATCGATTCATCGATGTTGCCAGGAAAAACATATGACTGCATATCGTTCTAGATTTCAATTCCTTGTTCACGCAAATAGACTTTATATGGTTTGTCTGCATCGAATACTGTACCGGCATGCCAAATCCCTCGTTTTTCTATTGGAGGCAACTGCATATAATCACCATACCAGACTCTCAGCAGATGGTCAAAACCACTCGGGACCATGACCTCTATTCCTTCGAATTCCATAGGTATCGCCTTTTCAAAAGCAGAAGCATTCAGGAGCTTTCCCGGATAGCTTCCTTGAGTAATAACAGCCGTCATTACATATTTACTATCAGGATTCTTGCAGGATTGAGCAAGTCGCTGAATTTCCTCATAATCTCTCATCGGGTTTCCATGGTAGGCCGCCACACGTGCCTTGTTGACTTCATCCAAATCAGGATTCCCGATACGCATATAGGTAGAACAATCCTTGACCAATCTTCTGATTTCCTCATAGCGAGCAATACCACCGTTGTCATCCCATTTGTCCAAGGGGAAAATCGAGAGCCATATGCCCTGATTGAAGCCCGCATACTTGAACATTTCTACAACGGCTGTAGTATTGCTATTTCTTATTCTAGCTGGTGTGTAGAAATAACCTTTGTCTGTGTATGGTGTCTGGAGAAAGAGAGGACGCGAAAACTCTTCTCCCAGTTTAATAAACTCTTCATAATCTTCTCTTGGCATGGCGACATCTATATCATCATCCCAAGGAATGAAGCCTTTGTGTCTAATGGCTCCCAACAAAGAACCATATAACATATAATAAGTCAGATCATGCCTTTTGCAGACCCTGTCGAATTCAACCATCAAATCCAACAATACAGCCCACAGTTTCTTTCGATTTCTATCAACAAAAAAGTCACACATGACCTCTTCTTTGAGGAAATCTTCGGCAATGATCCCTTTATTAATTATTCTTTCGCATTCTGTCATATTATGACCCAATTTTACTTATAAACATTTTTTCAAGCATCATGCTTTTTGATATTGTAGGAAACCAACCTGTTTGGTTTTTCAAAAGAGAACAATCCATACAGATGGCGAATTCCTTACCAGAATCTTCAACGACGATGCTTGTAGGAGCATATCCAAAGGTCTTGCCTATTTCGTTGGCCAAGTGAGCATATATAAGAATCGAATACTGGACTCCGGGTCCAAGATTATAGATTTCATTTCGTCGTCCCTCTTCTAAATCGACCACCGATACTATTCCCTTTACTGCATCTGAAACATCCATAATCGATGCATATTGATTAGGGGCCGTAATGGTGATCTGTCTATGGGAAATCACGCATTCGACAAAATAATCGAGGAAACGGGCATTTGCACTCAAACTAGCCATCCGGATGTTTGTATAATGCTTCTTACATCCGATTCTCAGCATATTCTCCACCGCCCACTTAGCAAGTCCATAGGCAGTATTGGGACTAATAATGCCGTCCTCGGCGACCCTGTCTCCAGGCTTTAGTCCTTGATACAGTCCCTGAGTGGAAATGTTTATCAGCGAGTCGACATCTTGCTCATTAACGAACTCGATAACTTTTCTGGACAATTCGATAGATGCTGTCAATCCCGACAGATTGTCTCCTCTTGAAAAAGCCGTATGAATGAGCGTGTCAATGTGGCCGAAGTCAGTAGTGAACAATTCAGAACAAGGATAAATAGTGAGATTCTTGCTATGAGGAAGGTCGTTTGCTTTATCCTCAGGGCGGCCAAGAACAGCTATTACCTGCATTTCGCCCTTTTCAAGAAGCTTTGCTATAAGGTTTGATCCCAAAAAACCCGAGGCTCCGGTAATCAGTATTCTTTTCATAGTCAATGCCTTTAAAAGACAAATCCTTCAATATCCCCATACTCTATTCCCGGCAACAAGAGTTGTTCTCCATTCTTACCGATAATATGAATGGAGTTGCCTATCCGCTGCATGGTGGGCAGAAGGTCCTCCTTTGCCGCAACCGAACCCAATACCCTCACGGTTATCTGAGTGAGCAGACCACGCATCTGCTCCATGATGGGCTCTCCCGGGGAATGCGCAACTACGACATCCTCCACTTCCGGCATATTCTTTACAACATCAACTCCGGTAATTGACTTGATGGTTCCCGGAGCACATAGACATGAAACATTGAATGCCGGTGTCTTGAACTCAGGAACTGCTTTATCGGCAATGCTTTCCTCCCCCATCTTTCCTGTCAAAGCAAAATGAATCATCATCTCCAATGGATTGTAACCGCACACGCGTTCCAATATCTTGTATTCCAGAGAACCGGTCAGACGATAACCGAGGTCATATACATAGCATCTGCCGTCCTCAACCTTGCACTGCATGAACATCATTCCATCCCTCAGACCCAAATGCTGAAACATACGTTTACAATTCTCCTCAACCTCTTTCCTGTATCGAGGCAAGAATACCGAGGGGAAAGTATATCCAACCGGCAACGGGATGACATCATCGCCCTGATTGTGTTTCACATGCCGATTTGCCAGTGCGGACAGATAGTAATTGCCATCCTGAAATGTCCAGAATACCGTCACCTCCCGGCCGTCCATATACCGTTCGATGATGATCTTTCCTTTTTTGGAAGCCGCCTTTCCTATATGAACGGCTTTCTCCAACTCCTGCCGATTGTGACAAATCGAGATTCCACGGGACCCGCTATTGTCAACGGGTTTTACGAGAACCGGGTACTTGATTGCCTCATCCAGTACATCATACTCAAGGATGGTCGGGACATCGAACCTACGGCACAATTCCTTGTACCTATCCTTGGCAATCAGCGTCTCAAACTGCTCCTTCGTACCATAGCAAGGCAATCCACACTTTTGACAAATCTCGGCATAATAGGGCAGAAGCATATCATTGAACCCCACAATTACCCCATCGATGGCGTTCTTCTTCACATAAGATACCACTGCCTCCACGTCAATCACACTGAGGTCAACAGTTTCATCAGCTATCTGCTTGCCTGGAGAATCCTCAACTTTGTTGTAATCAGCAACAATTGTATGAACCCCCATCTCTCTTGCTTTATGGACAATCTCACAAGAGAGACGCATTCCGCCTAAGATGAGCAAACGTTTTCCTTTCAATGCTTCACTCATGTCACTTCCAATAATTCCACGATTCTTTCCAAATCCTCTTCCTGGTATCTTTGGTCACAAGGAATCGAGACAATCTGATTACTCATGAGAAACTCCGTTTTGTGGATACCGTCATCCATTACATTCGGCCAGTACTTGGCGACAAAGACCTTCCCTTCAATCAATCTCCGGCGGAGTCGTTCTCCATCCTCAACCATGTACGGGTAAACCATCGGACAGGCAAAACTATCCAAGCTAGGCAAAGACAAATGATTCTTTTCCTGAAGCCGGGAATGAAGATACTGCCAATTTGCCCGTCGGCGATTCACGACCATCTCATAATCGATATGACCTAGAATTCCCTTGGTCTTGACTGACATAGAGCGTATCGGCTGGTTATCGAGTTTTCGTTCATTATTCTGGAACTCCTTGAAACCGGCTTCGGCTCCAAACTCTTTTCTGGTATAAAGATGACTGTCGTGATCCGATGTGTTATCTTCAGGAAAATCGACACTGCCCACAGACGTTCCGACATATGCAACACCTCCGTCCGCCACACCGACAAACTTACGGCAACTATAAAATGACTTGACTCCTGGCAACGGTTCAGCGAAGAGAGCCTGGGCGCAATCGATGATCAAACGATCTCCATAGATTGAAGCAAGCGTACGAATATAGGCATCTTTAAGTCCAAAATAGTTGTTGACTATCAGATACTCGTCTTCCCCAAGTTCTGTTTGGTCCGTCATCTCCAAATTCAGGTCAATGGCATAGAAAGACCAGGGAATCGATAGTTTCATCAAAGGTTCAAGGACAACCTCACAAGTGTAATACGGCAAATAAATCCGACGAACTTGTCCAATGGAGCAAAGAATGAATTCCAATGCATTCCGGCCAGTATTAAAAAGGAAACCCTTGTGATGAGGGAATAGTCCGCACTCACAATAATCAGCCAATTCGAAATAACCACCGATGGGATTCATTTACACAACGTTTATCTGAAGCCAGTCTTGCTGATGAGTAACGTAGAACTCCATCTCATCCGGATCATTAAATCTTAACACAAGAGTACCAATGGCATCATTCGCACCGTCAAATGAATGGACCTTGTCACCCGGAGATACCCACAGGTCTCTTTCCACAATTTCGGCTGGGAGAGTATCAGCAATGTCCATGGATTCAAAACGACCGCTCTTTTCTGCATGAAGGATAATCTCCGCCCAATGTCCGTCGTAGGGCATTTGCTTTATTTCAGGGACACTGTCGCCTACACTGTAGCGGGTCATGGCAGTAATCATATCAACACCGGTCGCATAGCGCAACATCTCACAGAGACGGTTACCACCTCCGCGAGGAGTCAGTTCCATGATATACGGCTTGCCATCGGTTCCAACCCGGGTTTCGATATTATAGACATTGGTCTTCATCCCCAATAAAGAAATAAGGCGCTGAATCTCTTGGGTCAAATAAGCCTCTTGATCTTTCGTAAAGGTAGAAGGCCAAGTATATGCGGCCGGAGTATAAGGATTGGATGCCCCTACATCAAATCGCTGGGCACAAAAGCTCACGAACTTCAGTTTTCCATTTTCCGAAAAACTGTCCGTATCTGAAGAACAGCCTTGTTTTTCAATGAAGCTCTCGATGATAATATGACCGGAAATTGACTTATCAAAAGCATGACGTACGGCCACATCCATTTGATTCGAGTTGTCTACCCGGGTGACACCTTTGCTCCCAGCGGAATCCGTGGGCTTCACTATTACGGGGTACTCCCATTCCGCCACTTCGGACATGACAGCATCGATACTGGAATAACCTTTGGCTTTAGGAACATGAAACCCGTTTTCGGATAAGAATGCCCTGAACTTGTCCTTATTCTGAAGAATATCCACCGACTTGTAAGGTCCGCATGCAGGAAGTCCCATTTGCTCCTGAACATAGGCGGCAGAAACGACACCCGGATCCACGCCGAAGGACATGATTCCATCTATCTGTTTCTCTCGGGCGACCTTGAGAACTGCTTCTTTGTCTACGATGCTGACATTGACATACTCATCACTATACTTATGTGCTATGTTGTCCGGAAGATAATCGGCAGTTATCACATAATACCCTTGTTCGTGCGCAACTTTAATAACCGGCAACAGATATCTGATGCCCCCCAGAAGCATGAGCCGTTTCTGTCCCATCTACCGTTTGTTTACAACGATATCCAATATCCTCTCCAAATCTTCTCCACTCAATTCGTGATGCATCGGAAGACAAATGACCGTATTCGCCATCTTGTGTGCTTTCGGGAGATTATCCGGAGTTGCACTCGGAAGTCCACGATAGGTGCTGAAAGTACTGATGAGCGGATAAAAATATCGACGTCCAAGGACATTATGGCTTTTCATCAAAGCATATAATTCATCTCGAGTCATCCCATACTCTTCGGCATCAACGAAAATCGGGAAATAACTGTAATTATGCTTGACACCTGGCATGTCATCCCAGAATGAAATACCATCGACAGATCGAAGGGTATTTCTGTAGGTAATGGCAACCTGATGCCTTGCCTTGATAGCCGCATCCACCTGCTGGAGATTCAACAGCCCATAAGCAGATCGGACCTCGTCCATCTTGCTGTTGATACCAGGGCCGACGACCTCCGTCTCACCGGCAAATCCAAAGTTCTTGAGATAGTCAATGCGTTTTTTCGTCTCGGCGTCATGCATAACCATGGCTCCACCTTCGATAGTATTGAAAACCTTGGTCGCATGGAAACTGAGGGTGGAAAGATCTCCAGCGTTCAAAACACTCTCGCCGTTTACCTCAACACCAAAGGCATGTGCCGCATCATAAATAACCTTCAAGCCATACTTGTCGGCAATCTCCTGAATCCGCTTTGTATCGCACGGTTTCCCATAGACATGCACAGGCATGATGGCACTGGTCTTAGGAGTAATGGCTGCCTCTATCCGGTCAGGATCAATGTTTCCCGTGGAAGGATCGATATCGACGAAAACCGGCTTGCAATTGTTCCACCAAATGGAATGCGTTGTCGCCACGAAACTGTAGGGTGTCGTAATCACCTCTCCAGTAATCCGAAGCGCCTGCAAAGCTGTTAGTAGAGGAAGTGTCCCATTGGTAAACAAGCTGATAAATGGGACTTTAAGATACTCGCAAAGCGCCACCTCCAACTTCTTATGGAAAGAGCCGTTATTTGTAATCCACTTACTATCCCAAATCTCTTGTAGAACTTGATTGAACTCATTCAAGTCCGGAAGCAAGGGGGACGTAACCGTTATCTGATTCTTACTAACCATTTTTACCATCTTTTACACTGTGTCCATAAAACTCTTCTGTACTTTGTTGAACACAACAATTCCAATGGCGAGGAGAACGATCATGAAAACAAAGCTATAAATAAGCCAGCGCCACCCAACAAATTCGCCACAACCCAGGAAGCCGTACTTGAACGTCTCGATAACCGGAGTAACAGGATTAATACACATCAGTTTATGTACGGGGATTCCGAAGTAAGTCATACTCTTAGTCTGACTCAATGGATAGACGATAGGTGTGGCATACATCCACAAAGAAACCAAGAATGAGAATAGAACTTGTAAATCGCGATATTTTGTCGTCATAGAAGAAATAATCGTACCAAACCCAAGTGCAAGACCCGCCATCATAAAGATAAGAAGTGGGAGTAAAAGAGCATACCATGTGAGATGAGCATGACAGTTCGGGTCGACAATGGTGTATACAACATATACTATTGCAAAGAACCCGAACTGGATGCCTAGCCGGAGCAAATTGCTAGTTACCGACGCGAGAGGCATCACAAGCCGAGGGAAGTAAACCTTTCCGAAAATACCAGAATTACTGACAAATGTATTTGATGTACTTGTGAGGCACGATGAAAAATAGGTCCACATACTTGTGCCAGCCAAATAGAATAAAGGTCTCGGCACACCATCAGTAGGGATACCCGCAATTCCGCCGAAAACAATCATGTACATGAGAACAGTCAATGCCGGCTGAATAACAAACCATGCAGGGCCCAAAATGGTTTGCTTGTATTGAGTGATGATGTTACGTTTGACAAATAGGGTATACAAATCCTTATATGCCCAGAGTTCCTTGAAATCCACCGAGAAGAGCTTATCCTTCGGTTTGATGACGATGTCCCACTTTTCCTCCTGCGGGGAGGTTTTCGCTTCTGCCATATGTTAATGCGATCTCTTGTGCTTGAATAGAATGTTACCAACGGTACCCCAGAAATAGCGCCAATCGGTGGCGAAGGGGTGCTGATGGTAGGCTTCGATGTATCTCTTCTCCGAAGCCTGGACGTCCTCCAGGGTTTCGGGTGTCATTTCATCGTAATAGAACGGAGGGAGCAGGCCCGGTTTTACGCTCACATGCAGCTTCTGCATCTCTGGCGTGTACATCCCGAAATACTGCCGGCTCAGCGGCCGAACCCCCACGAGCTTCATCTGCCCCTTCAGCAGATTTATAAGCATGGGCAACTCATCCAGCCAGCTGCTACGCAACTTGCGTCCCCAATAATTGACCCGGTAATCGTGCGCAAACTTCCCGCCTTTCTGCAGACCTTCGTGCTCCAGGATGTAAGGCTGCAGATACTCCGAATAGGGGTACATCGTGCGAAATTTGTACACGCCGATCATGTTTCCTTTGTATCCCACGCGGTTGAGCTTAACAAGGGCACCATAAGTGGGATCGTCATCCCAGATAGGCGCACGAAACTTCTGTCCCAGAATAAAATACTCGCCTTGATGGAAACACTCGTCTACAACTTCGAATCCGGCCCGATACATCCGTCCCAACAGTTCCACACGGCTGTAAGTACGGTTTTTCCCATCCGTCACCCACATATAAAACCAGCGGGTCCACCTCATACGGGCGCATACCCGATGCCAGAAATAATGCATCGCATAGATCGCCTTCCCCATAAAACCGGGATGAGACCGGAGAATGATTTCCTTTTTCAGTCCTGACGTCCGGGAATGACACCACACGAATCCACCATCCTCCAGATTCTCGTTCGCCTTGTTCAAAAAAGTATTGAGGTGCCGGATCCGGGTAAGTCCCATCTTATTGATAATGAGGCGGGGATGGTGTCCACGCAAGATGTCCAACGCCTTTCCGTCATCTGTGTAAATGACATATGTACTTCCGTCAAATTCCTCCTGATGCGCATCCAGCCAATCCATGAAGTTGGCCAATCCGAGGGATTTCGTCGCGGTATGGATCCGCTGCAGGTCCACATTCTTGACCAACTGCTCTTCCAGCTTCGCCCCAGTCTCGACGCCCCGCTCGGAGTAGTCCTTCGGAATGAACTCTTCCTCGTGCTGGAGATCGACCCAGGGTTTCTTGCGCTTGAAAAGACTCATCGAAGTGCGTCAATAATCGCCAAGCACACGGTCTCCATCTGTTCTTCCGTCAGATACGGGTGCATGGGCAGAGATAGTACGCGGTCGCAGAGGCTCGTTGCCACGGGGCAAATAGATTCTTCGATGCGCAGAGAATGACAAGTCGAGAACGCCGTCTGGAGGTGCATCGGCTTCGGGTAATAAACCATGGACGGAATACCCAAGGCTTTGAGTTCCCGCTGCAGAACATCCCGCTGCTCCCGGTTCTGAAGCCGGATCGTGTATTGCGCCCAACTGGAACGATAGCCATCCGGGATCACCGGCGTCTGGACATGACCTGCAAGACGTTCCGTATAATAAGCTGCCGCCTTATTCACCGCATCCAGTTCATAATCGGCAAAGGCCTTGAGCTTTACCTGCAACACAACCGCCTGGACCGTATCCAGTCGGGAATTCAGGCCGATCCGGACGTTGTCATACTTGAACTGGCCTTTTCCATGGACCCGGTAGGACTCGATGAGCGCGGCCCATTCGTCATTGTCGGTGAAAACGGCGCCGCCGTCACCATAGCAGCCCACCGGCTTGGCCGGGAAGAAAGAGGTGGTGGAGATGTTGCCGAAACTGCAGGCACGCTCCCCTTCTACAAAACCGCCAAAACCTTGCGCACCGTCTTCCAGAATCAGAAGGCTGAACTTGTCAGCCACAGCCCGAATAGCCTGATAGTCAGCGGGAAGGCCGAAAAGGTCAACGGAAACGATAACCCGCGGTTTGAGCTTTCCTTCAGCAACAATCTGCTGCACAGCCCGTTCCAAATCCGCAGCATCCATATTGAACGTTTCCTCGTGAACATCCACAAACACCGGAGTGGCGCCTTCCAGAGAAACCACCTCAGCAGAAGAGAAGAACGTGAAATCCGGCACAAACACTGCATCGCCAGGACCGATACCCCAAGCCTTCAAAGCCAAGGTCAAAGCATCCGTTCCGTTCGCACAGGTCAGGCAGTGCTTAACACCCACATACTCTGCCAACTGCTTCTCCAATTCTTTCACCTGCGGGCCCATGATATAGGCGCCACTGGCGACAGCTCCCAGAATGGCCTGGTCCATCTCCTCCCGGAGGACTTGATATTGATGCTTGAGATCTCTGAATTCCATTAGATTCTTTCGCTACGCTCAGAATGACAATAAAGGCTTCGCCATTGCTCGTCCCGATGAAAGAAGAGCAAGAGATTGATTCTGAGATTCTTCGGCAGTCTTTCGACTCCCTCGGAATGACATTTATTGGCCGACCTGTTCGAGGTTCCCCTCCACAAGCCGATAGCTGCGCCCACAAGGGCAACGAAGGCTGTCATCCAGCTTTCGTCCACACTCACACACCCACCCGATCTGTCGGGCCGGTACGCCGGCCATCAGTGCGTAATCTTTCACATCCTTGGTCACAACGGCGCCTGCTGCTATCATTGCGCTGCGCCCAATTGTATGACCGCAAACGATCGTGCAATTCGCTCCGAGCGATGCGCCCTCGCGCACGCGCGTACGCGCGTAAACTCCATGCACCGGGAAGTGCGCCCGCGGAGTATTGACGTTCGTAAAAACACAGGAGGGGCCGCAAAATACATGATCCTCCAGCTCCACCCCTTCGTAAATAGAGACATTGTTCTGGATCCGGACCCCATTGCCGATGCGGACATTGTTCGCCACATTGACATTCTGGCCCAGGGAACAGTTCTCCCCTATCACCGCCCCACGTTGCACGTGGCAGAAATGCCAGATCTTGGTGCCAGAGCCAATCTGCACATTATCATCGACATAGCTGCTTTCGTGTATAAAAGGGGCAGACATGTTTCTTTTTTGAAACATAGCCGGAGCAGTTAATACCCCGGCTATGTTAAGACAATATGATTTCCGGAAGGAATTATTCCTTGATGGAGGTGATCATGGTGCAGCGGCTGAGTTCCTTCATGTTGTAGAACATGTAGTCCACACCGCCCTTGTAATCCATCACGAGCTGATCAGGATTCACACCGAACTCGTTCACGAGAGCGTTGTACACGGCCTTCGCACGATTCTCGGAGAGCATCAGGTTGTGAGCCGGGGTAGCCGTCTGCTTGTCGGCATAACCGCAAACCAGGTACTTGGTGTTCGGGGTGCTGTTGATGAGGTCAGCAATCGCGTGGATGTTGATGAGCTCCTTCTTGGAGATGTCCCAGCGGTCCACCACGAAATTGATATGGAACCAAACCTCCGGATTCTCGTTCACATAGACGATCTTCTCGCCACCATCGACAACTTCCTTGACGATCTTCTCCACCGTCTCCTTGTCGTACTGGTACACGCTGCTGCGCTCGGCAAGACGCCACTTGCTGGCTTCCTTACCAATGTTCCAGGTCAGGCCGAGGGTGGCACCAAACTGGCCGTCGAACTTGTGATTAGCCAGCCAGTGAGCCTTAGTAGGCTCCTCGGTATAAACCTCACCATCGAAAGCATCACCAATCAGGGCGCCTCGAATATTGAGCAAGAGACGAAGCCGTTCGGTCAGACGGAGGGTATTCATGAGACCGGCATTGAAAGTAGCATCGTGAACATTGCCAGATTCAGCAAAACCGAAGATGACACCACCACCGGCATAAGCATCAATATCGAAGACGCGGTTGGGCTTGTAACCACCGAACATATTGAACAGATCAACATGAGCAAGAGCAAAGAGATTAAGATAGCTACCACCGTCTTGCACAGCAAGCTTCTGATCGGCATATTTACTGTCGGCCTTATCATAAAAGACAACTTTATCAGCAAGGAAGTTCCCGTTGGCATAACGGGCGCCGTTTGGATCTGCCGCATTTCGAACAGCAGTCTGATATAAACCCTTGAACTTGCTCCAGTTAGCACCGAGGCCAACACCGAAGCTCGGGGAGGCCCACTTGGTCAGATAAAGGTCGATGGCCGGGAAGGTGAACATCTCGGGAACCTTCTTGGCAACCTTCCAGTCGTTGTCACCATAGTACATCTGGGTACCCAGACCGGCGCTGAGCTGCCAGTTGTGCCAGAAGCCGTTCGTGAACACGGAGTTCTTCTCCATGGTGGTGGTCGTGACGATCTTACCGTTCGCGGTAGGAGTTTCCTCGACGATCGTGATGGTGTTGTTGTCCTCAGTCCGGGTGACGGTAGGCTCCTGGGCGAAGACACTGGCCGGCACGATGAAAGCGGCCGCAGCGATCAGAACAAATAATTTTTTCATATTCTTAAGAAAATTGATTAATCTTATCCTACTTTATCAGAGAGCAAATTTACATCACAGATTTATAATAAGCAAATTTTTTTGTAAAAAAGGCGCACCCTTATTCGCCAAAACGCGTTTTAGGTAGTAAAAAAGCAAATCGCGGCCGCAGGGTTACGCAACTGAAATTATTTGACTTAAATAATTTATCTTGCATAATCTCCTGAATCCGTTCATCCTTTCTCCGATCATTCCTGACGATTACTTCTGCGATCGGCAGGCGGAGACAGAATCGCTTGTCCGCCAAATCACAAACGGAAACAATGTCTTGCTGATTTCTCCTCGCCGAATGGGAAAATCCGGATTGATTCTCCATACATTTGAAAGGCAGGAGATCAAGAAATCGTACTATACCTTTTTCATAGACATTTATGAGACAGCGTCCTTGGAGGAACTAATCCAGAAACTGGGGCAGGAAATCGTTGGCAAACTGTCCCGAAGAGGACATGGCGCGCTGACAGAGTTCTTCAGATCATTAGCCTCCCTCCGAGGCGTTTTCTCGATGGACCCGACGACAGGGATGCCCGGCTTTTCAGTCGGCATCGGCGAAATCAAGCGACCGGAAAATACGCTCGATGAAATCTTCGCATATCTTGAAAAAGCCGATAAACCATGTATTGTCGCCATCGATGAGTTTCAGAAGATCGCTTCCTACGAACAAAAAAACGTCGAAGCCGTATTGAGGTCCCGCATCCAACTTCTTAAGAATACGGGTTTCATCTTCTCAGGGAGCGAGCGCTCGGTCCTGGCACAGATGTTTGGTTCGGCATCCAGACCTTTTTACCAAAGCACATCCATGATGAGCCTCGGGCCCATCGACAAGGACGTCTATGCCGATTTCGCTGTTGACATGTTCCAGAAATACGGGAAAAAGCTAGATCGAAATGCCGTCCTGGACCTCTATGATCTGCTTCAAGGATATACCTATTATTTACAAAGGACAATGAACGAGGCCTTCGCCCTATTGCCGGCGAACGCCATCTGTGACCGTGACTTCCTCTTCGGGAGAATCGACGAAATTCTGACATCCAACACCGATGCCTACAAGGACCTCCTCTCCGCATTGACAACGAACCAGCGGGCTCTTCTCTCATCGGTGGCCCAAGAAGGTAGAGCAACAAATCTGACATCATCGGATTTCATCTCCCGGTACGGTCTAGTCTCCGCCAGTTCCGTGCAGTCTGCCGCCAGAGCCCTCCTGAAAAGACAATTACTGACCCGAACGCCCGATAAGCATTATTACATGGACGACAAATTCCTGGAACTCTGGCTCGCCCGCCCCAGAGGGATCACGTTGGAAAGAAAGCTGGAACAGATGAAAAGTTGAAGACAAGGAATCTGCCTTGTAGCGCGTATATCCTCGATTGCCGCTCTTTAGCCCTTTACTTGCGGGAGGCTAAAGAGCGGCAATCGGCATTTCGTGGTCTGCATGGACGATCGGTGCTTTTCAAGTTTTCACGGCCTTCATTTCCCGTTCCCATATAGGTTTTTCGGCGAGCCGAAAAATAGGATATTTTGCCCTATCAGAAAACCTGGTTATTCCCAGCTGATTAAACACAATCCTTGGACTAATTGGTTTCTCATAACTGGCATTATAGGAAGTTGATACATAACTAGTTGAGTATTTAACAATTAATAGTAATAGCAATGATTCGCCGTAACAGAAAAACACGGAAGTACCACGCCCCATCCGCGAAGGTGACGCAGATGGCGCTGGA
>ODAI011775767.1_pt1 | contig 44292 bp, 25 predicted proteins | sample 1539321 | NCBI WGS metagenome assembly ODAI01 (sample SAMN02144231, study PRJEB22623) | gut metagenome | biome: sheep rumen | host: Ovis aries | place: New Zealand
CCCTCCGTGGGGCCGCCATCTTAATAGTTTTTTACTATATTACTGTAAGTAGTAATTTCCACTGAAGTCAAAACAGCACCCTCTTTCTTGTCGGTAAACCACACTCTACCCCAACCACCGTTGTACTTGCTATTTGTGGTTAGCACAGCAGAGGCCGCTGTGGAAGCATCGGAGCCACTAACAATCACACGCGATGTGCCATTTTCCGTGTCAAGCGCATCACCTGTGGCCAAGTCAGGGCCTTCAACTGTGCCGATTTGATAGATGGCATTACCCTGAATGGCGTTTGCCCAAGAGGAACCATCGCGTTTACCGGCGCCATCCGGAGTGACATAAAGCACTGTGCCACCCTTCGGAAGACGTTGAGTTTCAATAGCTCCAATGTCCGGGTCGCCACCATAGTCACGCGTACCCAAGGCAATATCATAACCCATGAATTTAGCCCAATCCGCACTGCCACTACCGGCGCCCGTTCCCGAGTCTTCTCCTGCCAAAGCATTGGCTGCATTGACAATCGGGTTCATCGGCAACGGTTCGTAGTTGACCGCACCACCGTAGAACGACTTATCATCCGTAGTCGAGTGACCTACGTTACGGGACGGATTCACAAAGTCAGGATAACGTGCCAAAATCTCTGTTGCCGGAGTCGTACCCCAAGCACCTTGCTGAGTACCATCATCCACACGTGTTTGACGCGTCGTATTGTTCTCACTCTTGGTATGAGTAAGAATACGATAGATATGGTTCTCTTCAAAGGTTGCAACCAAATCAGCAGGGAACAGTACATCGTAGCCCATGTACAAGTACTTACCCGTCACGTTGTACCAACTCTCCTTCGGGCAGAAGACAGTACTGCTAATGTTAGCGCGGTCGGCATGAATACGCAGACCATTACTGAATATCACCGAGTTATACACCTCTATATGACCTGCATCGGTATTCTCGGTAATAGCGCCGGGAGTATAAGGTGTGGGGATAATATCTGCCGGAGTGCACTTGAAGGGGAAACCGCAGTTGTTCATCAGGTCGCTGTTGCGCACAATAATCTTGGCTTCAGAACCATTTGCAACTACTATGCCATACAACGAAATCTGCATGGTTTCCGGTGTGTCGTCTTCTTTCGCAACATATCGGTCAGGGTCATCCCATGTATCACCGGCCGTACAGTTACGGATAACGGTATTCACTACCGTCAGCTCGGCTATACACTTACGCTTGCCTTTAGAGGGATCGTCATCAATATATTTGCTTCCATGCTCGGCATCACCGTTCACGAAGATAGCGGCTCCCTCCGTAGCCGCACAATTGGCAATCACGCAGTTACGCAATATATTACCCGTCATGTCACGAGGGAACGTCTCTCTGGAGTTGTTCATCGCCACACCGCCACCGTTGGCCACAGAGTTGTACAGAGCTATTTCCTCGGCATAATCCTTGTCACTCATTTGTGCCGGATCGGGTTTCGCGATATTACCGTTACCACCAATCATACGGAAACCATCGATGATGACATCGTGCATATTAGCAATGGAGAACACGTGTACGGAGTGGTCATTGAAGTCACCACCCGTCACATCCGCACGCACCTCGGACTTGTACTTATATGGCTGACGACCGGTGATTATAGGGACAAGTTTGTCATCTTTAGTTATGTCCTTTTGGGCACTCGGATAACCACCGTACAAACGCATCTTGCTGACGGGGCGCACCGCTGCCGTACGGATATGGCCCGTCAGGTATGCCCCTCGACCCGCTACGTTCGTCGAACCCTCTTTCATGAGAATCTGTACGTTGGGATAGTGAGTTTCGTCGTATATTATATTTCCTGCACCATCCCTTTGTATATGGCCTTCAGAATCCAGTGACGGCAAACGATAATAAGCATACTCCGGATGATCTACATAACTCTCCTTCGTGTTATGAGTCTCTATCGGATCCACCAAGTACTGACTGAAGAAAAATACAGCATCCTGCAGGTTGTTGAGAGCATAGGTCCAGTTGGCTCCCAACGCTTGGTCTTCTTTGTATCCCACATTACCTTCGCCACTCTCTGCTGCCTTGGCAACAATGGTCGGGTCCACAAAGATAGTCGGGATATTGGTGGTTTCAGTGGTCGTACGTCCTTCTTGTTGTTCCAAGGAGGGCATGAGGCAGAAGTTCACATCGTGGTAACTATTTGTGATGGCACCGCAGACCGACACACTCTCAAACTTGATACCCAACAAGTCTTGTGTGGCATTGGCGTGCATCAACTCCACCCTGGAAGCCACGGTGACATCGACAATCTGCTTACCCTTACCACGCATACTGGACATACCTAACGGGTGCCAGTTGTACGCATCCTGATAGGCGCTACCCGCTTCGGTGTTCGACGGATTCACTACGCCATTATCATGCTGAATACCGGCGCTGGAGGATGGATGCTCAAACATAGCAAAGTTACCCGTGTTGAAAGAAGCAGTCGGGTAGTTATCATCATTCAGGTTAATCACGGCTTTGCGGACCACTGCCGACCAGTCGGAGATATCCCCCTTGGAGAACGCACTATGGTCCACCGAGATATTGAAATAGTCTTCTTTCTTGAAGGCTGCAAATTGGATATCGCTATTGACTGCACACTCGTTGCCCCACACCACCGTATTGGAGATGGCAGCCGCCTCGCGCACGTAGATACCACCGGTACGGCCGTGGCGCATACCATAATAAATCACGTCCGGGCCAATACACTTGTTGTTGACCACAGTCAAGTGGTCCAGCGAGCCGCCGTAGTTCAGGTACACACCCGCACCCTCGGCGTTACTGGTACAGTTGGTGATAAGCGAAGCCTTGGCAAACGGACTATATACCGATGCCTCGAGGTCTTCGTTACCTTTATATGTATCGTAGAACGTGGGGTCCGCCATAGGAGCTGTCTCCTCGGGGTACTCGTCCGGGTCGTGACAGATAGCCAGACCTGCACCCGCTCGGGCCGCACACTGTGTGATATAGCAGTGCTCCACCTGACCATCGTAGTCGATGCACACACCGCCTCCATAGCCCTGTTGCATACCGAATCCCGTGGCCTGACAAGTGTGGATATAGCAGTAGTTGACATCACCACCGCCGTCCAAATAGACCGCACCACCGCGCTGAACTGCCGAACAGTGATGAATGATACAGTCCTCTATCTCGGTGTTACGTACCATATAGACACCACCACCGAAACCCGTATGGTCGTGACCCTGCAGGTTGGTGCTGTTGGCATTACCGCCCTCGATGGTGAAACCCGCCAACTTCGACTTATACGGCAGACCCTTGAAACGACCCGTCATGCTCGTCTCCTCATTCTCATACACAGGCAACGTGGACGTGTCAATGCCCGTGCCCTTGAACGCATACCGCCCGATATACCCTACCGTGTTGGGAATACTAACCGTTGCCAGATTCGCACAGTCGCCAAACGACCAACGCTCTATCAGGTCTATCGTACTCGGGAAAGTCACCGATGTCAACCCCGTACAACCGTAGAAAGCAAAACGACCCACCTCCTTCACATTGCCGAGGTTGAGCGTCGTCAAGCCCGTACAGCCATCAAAAGCCGCCTGACCTACCGTGGTCACGTTCGCCCCCATCGTCACAGACGTCACACCCGTACACTGGTAAAACGCACCATTGCGAATACCCGTCACTTTGTACGTCTCTCCACCGGTAGTGATGGTTGCAGGGATAGTGATAGCGCCTGTATAGCCCGAAGGACTGCGCGTCACAACCGCCGTATTGTTTGTCTCGTCCAAATTATACCAAAGCGTGCTCACCTGTACCCGCTCATCTGCCGGGTCCACGTCATACACAATCGGGTCATAGCGCTCTGCCGTGGCAGGGTCGATCTTACCATTCGTGCCGAACCACACCACATGGTAACTGCTCAGCGGGAAAGTGGTGTTATAGATGCCTCGTTTGGAATCGTACGAGAACGAATAGGTATTGGTATGGTGGTTACCCGACAGGATACTCTTGTACTTGAAGTCCCAACTGCGCGACTTGTCCAGCGTGCCCTGTGTTCCCTCACTATGCAGGGCTATCATCTCGCCATAGCGCTTGCCTGAACTCAGCCAACGCATGTTTGGCAACTCCTTGAGGTTTTTGCAGTAAGCATACTCGGGGGCAGTAGAAGAGGGCACCGTCTCGTCCCCCCTGAATCCACCTATTACATAGATGTTCGAGTAGATACGGAAAGACGTGTTTACCACCGAACCATCGGCATCGTCCGTGCTTCGACGGTTAGGGATATAGGTGGCAGATGTACTCCATTCCGATTCTGGGCGCGCCGGCACTGCCAACTCCGCAGCTCCGTTATCTTCTGTTCCTGCCACGAACACATAGCCCCTCTTACTGCCATCTCTAACATCATTGCGCTCATGCAGCACATCAATGGCACTCTGCAGGTTGTTCTTGGCATGCTCCCAAGAATCACCGACATTGTCGAAACTGCCCGCGGGTGACACATATATATAAACGTTTTTTTCATCTGTCGGCAGATCTTGTGCATGGGTATATGTCGTCGCTGCACCCCAAACGAGGCACAGGATAATAGTCAGTATGTAGTATATTCGCTTCTTCATCGCAATTATTCCATTCTTCAGCAAATACTATGGTGTCGGATAATTATATTCCTTGTTTTTTATAGTTATCTGACCTCGTATCCAAGAGGTCCAAACAGTCGGTACTTTTGTATCAACTATTGTTTTATAGTACGAAGTGGCTGCCGATGGATCATCTCCATTCTTCAGCAATCGAAGTTGCAGAGGATAATCTCCGCTTACATTATTATTCTTTCTATACGGAATGGCATAGAAATAAGCTCTTCCATTCCATTGTGTCCCGGGGGAAAGGACGCTTAGGATTGGCATCGTATAGCCGGATTCATAAGCCGCACCTGCTATCATATTCTCAGTAGGCTTAAACACGTAGCACGGACCGTCATACAAATGCTCCGCCGCTATGTACGACAACTTCACATCTCCGCGTATCCCCTCCGCCACGTTCCACATCAGATCCACCTTCGCTGCCACGTGGTACAACAGCAAGTTAATATGCGGTACTTTCGTGTCCTTACTGAACGAACCGTAGTACGCGCCATTGTAATTATAGTTGTAGGGTGAAGAATAGATGTTCTGCAGGTTCTCCTTGACCTTGGTGTCGTATTCCGTTCCACCATCGAAACGAAACCTCATACTCTGCAATTCACTAAGACTACTCCCCACGGTTATTTTCGGACTAAACTTCAACGGCACCGCCGACGCTACGGCATACACACGCCCGTTGAACCGCGGAGATGGGAGCAGCAGATGCATCTCCTCATCAAAACGATAGATACTGTCGCCCACCGTAGCATACAATCCTGTCTGGTGCGTCTTGGTCCAGCGTGCTTCCCACGCTTCTCTCTTCGCTTCATCAGTCGCACCCGACTCCTCTGCTACCGACCGGGTATCCGTAGCCCACACCTCCCACGTGTCATCATCATTCTCCTTCACAATGAAGAAATAGATGTATTGCGGAATAGCAAACCGCTCAGTCGTACCGGGGTCACCAAAAGCCCGTGCCATCGTACCCTCCTCACTTGGGCACCGCTCCGGCGCCGTCTGTGGACTATACACCTCACCTACCGGCAAACCGATTGAAATCGGCAACGTCACCGCTTCATACCCTTCCGGCACAACCGGCTCGCACCCCGACAGCACAAGGGACAGCACACATATAAAGCCTGCATACGCGCACAGCACGACACGCCCACGCACGCGTATAGAAAAATTGCTCACGCGACCGAACACACGCTCGCACACACTTCCCCCGCGCACAAGCCCCTCTCGCCTGCAAGCCATCTCTCCGCACACGCTTTCCCGCATGCGCAAATTATCATCATATGTGCGTTGCTTTATCAAATCGTCTTCTTTTTCGCGTTATTCGTGTTATTCGTGTTCGCTATTTCGATATCTCGACATCTCGATATATCGGTATCTCGCTCTCAACTCTCCACGGCTTTGCCGATCGTCCGAGCCCTGCGAGGTAAGAACTTTAAACTCTAAACTTATCAAGCTATATCTCGATATTATGCTCGCCTCCGTTCTTCCAGTCGAGCGTGACCGATGCGCCCACTTCGGGAGCCTCGATGGGCACCACTTCACCGTCGGGTTGCAGTTGCAAACGCAACACTTTCAGTTGTCCTGCCCTGAGCGGTTCGTGCACCGACAGGACCGTCTCAGTGATGGTGCCGTCCGTCATGCTCACATACACTTTCGCCTCGTAATACACATCGTTGGCATCTGGTGTCTCGGCGGAGGGGAACGAAGCACTGCCCAGTAATGCCATATGGTAACTCTCCTCTTCCACCTGCGCTCTCTTTGCCATGGGCGCAGAGGCGGAGATGTTCGGGTCTATCGTCTCCATCCGGATAATCTTCGGATGGTCGTAGAGGAAGAGGCTGTCGCGCAGCATCATACTGTTGACCGTAGGTCCCATACAGGCAGTGATTCCATGGACGGTGACGCCGGTGGTGTCAATGACCAGTGCCAGCGCGCTGGTGACCATATGCAGCGTAAGGTCGATACACTGGTCAGCCGTGTCGATGACACTTATCTCGCGCTGCGTAGCGAAGAGACCGGTCTGCTGCGTCAGCAAGGTGTCCTGCACCGGAGTCGTCAGTCTAACCTGACGACTGCTGAGGGTATCCACCAGCGTGGCAATACCATTATTCTTCAGGTTGGCAAGGGCGATGGCATGGTACTCGTCTTTCGGCAGAAAGAACGTGTAGGTGGACTGGTTGGCATCAATGACCTCGTTGATGGAGTACACCAGTTCGTCCTTCGTGGTGTCGTAGAAACCGATACTGATGTCGTGCGCATGGTCGGTGAAGATATGGCTGAAATAGTCGTGCAGGATAGTACGGGTCTGCAGGTCGGTCTCAGCATAAAGGACCGTCTGCAACTCAAGGTCGAGGTTGGTCTGCAGTTGCATCCTGACCACCATCTCGAAGTCTGTTCCGCAGACCGACAGGTCATCATCAATCAACTCAAACACGCCACAACCCTGCATGCCTACCATGCAGAGCCATCCTAACACTATATTTCTACACCACTTCTTCAAAACCAATTTACATCAACTGCTTTTCTTTCCATCGTTCCTCCGCAGCCCTGCCGAAGCAGAGCCGCGGAGTTCCGAGGAATGAAATCAGTCAAGAAAGAACGATTAAAGTTCAACGTCAAAAATCAGACCGGCCTTCCATGACAAATCAACCGAGAAGCCGAGTTCCAAGTTGCTCGAACGCAAGTCAGGAATGGTGTAGTATGCGCTCTTCAAGCAGTTCGCACCAAGAGTGATATTAAGGGTAGTGGTATAATCCTTGTAGAAGAGGTTGAAATTATCCGGACGATTAGTACTGGCTTTGGAAGCAGCATTAACAGTAGTGCTATTCAGTTTGCCAACTAAATAGAAGGTGCCATTCTCCGGTATCAAATTACCATCTTTGCCAAGGAAGTCGCCCAGAGTGTTCTTCATCTCAAGAACAACATAGATTTCATCGTCGCCCATTGTTTCACCAGACTTGTTGTTCTTAGAGGAGAATACCAGCGTGTGGTTAGTTACAGGTGTTCCGTTATTAGGAATGAGTACCAAACCTTTATCAGGACTTTCAGCATCAGTTACTTTACCATTCAAATCATTATCGTAGATAACAAATACGTCAGTAGCACCTTCATTCTGAGTGAAGTCATAATTCACCTGTTTCTGACCACCGATTAATAAGCCTTTCCAACGCAACTGCGCACCATCTTTAGTAAAGACCACAGGATCTGCTCCTGCTGCTTCACCATTATCCGTCCAGGAAACAGCTCCAGCGTCACCACCTCTCTTAACAACTACGTCCAGTTTACCAACACCATACTCTATAGCATCATGAATAGCAACAGACTTAGTATTGCTCTGCACGGTTCCGTTGTCGGTATATTGACCAAGGATAGTTGTCCAATTGCTCACTCCGTCATAATAACTCTTTTTCGAGGAAGTGGCAGTCTCAATAGTGCTCTGAGCAAAATATTGCAAAGAAGCAGGATATACGAACTGAGTCAGTTTACCGAACTCAACAGCACCAGTTTCTGACCCAATAGTAGCATGATCGCCAACAACTGGCACAAACTTTTTAGCAGCAGGATCAGCGGTGTTCCAACTAATTACAGCAGCACCATCAGGCAGACCGATAGAGTGAGGATAATCCTTGAAGCCCATAGTAGACTCCCACTCCAGTTTACGCTTCATTTTAAAGCCATCGCCAGCAGTTGCAGTGGTAATATCCGTACCATTGAGGATAGCAGTCATGATGTTTGCTACCAACGGATCGGCAGAAACAGCCGACTCCTGATAGCGCTCAAGGGTGTTGTAGAGGTCCTCCACAGCAGCCAAGATGGCACCTTGAGAACCGGCTTTCATAGTGATAAAAGTGGTGTACAGGTCATGAAGAGCGTCATTGCCACCGTTTGCTGTGGTATAGTCCTCCCATTTAACCGGAGTACCTGCTCCATTATCGCAGTTAGCAATAGCAGTAACATAGGCTGCCAACTCTTGCGCATGAGTAGGGATACCATCGGCGCTATAAATCTTCACTAAGTCAAAAGTAATACTGCTGGGATTCGTCGAAGCACCATACAGATTGTTGGCAGTAACAATACCATACTGATGCTTTTTAGCGTCATCAGAGGAAATGTTAACCGTATTATCCTCATTCGAATCATTGCTTTCATCAATAGCTTTGCCATAGAACAAGAAACGTTTGGTACCGATAGGAATTGCCACATCTTCGTAGATAATGTTGTTAGCAGCATTCAGTTGTCCATAATCAGTTCCGGAAGCAGTTGCAATAGGAGCCAAGAGAATATTCTTACCAAGACGAGTGTCAAAATTAGCATCAAAAGGAATCAAGACGATTTTGTCCATACCACGGAAAGAGGGACGGTCCTGCTTCTGTTGAACGGTTGCTGATGGCATATGGCGTACTGCGTCAGGAGTACCTGCAATGTTCTCGGCAATGTTAATCATGAACTCGGTTTTTACAACCTCGCCATTGTAGTTACCGGTTATCGGGTCGATCTCCGGACTGTTGTTTTTCTGTTCGCAGGATGTGAATCCTACGCTGCCTATCAGGACGACTGCGCCCATCAAGGCAAATGTTTTGATTGATTTCATTGTTTTAATTGTTTTGTTAAACATTAGTTATTTATTTTGTTTATTTTTCAGTGTTTTTGTCAGGCGTATTCTTTCCCTTGGGAAGTACTTTCGCCTCAACATCCTCAATGGGATGGATGTAGTCGGAGGCTTTCTGTCCGGTCACCACCGGTCTGCCAAGCGATTGCTCCAGTTGCTCGCGTGCCACCCTTGCAACATCGCCACCTTCGCTTGCTACGCGCGCGTTCTCTTTGAAACCTTTTGGGCTTCGCTGCTTGCTCAGTTCGGCAGCCGAAGCCTCGGCAAGGGAGTTAAGTGCCAACTCCACATTGGTCATGTTGTCGCGCAGACTCTCCTTGCGCAGTCCCTTCAGTTGTTTATATTCTTTTGTCGTCTTACCGCTCCATTTCTTAGTAATAATGTCCGTCAGTGAGGCGAACTGCACTCCCTCCTCTATTCCGCCGCGCTTCCACTCGTCTGTCAGTTCTTTGCGTACTTCTATAGAGCGCACGCGTTGGTTAATCCACGCCTCGCTGTACCCCAAACGACGGTAGTCATGTATAGCCTGTTCGATGCTTTTCTCCGGGTCCTGCATCTGAGTCAGTCGCTCACTTCCCACTTCCGCCAACCAACGCTTCAGCGGCTCAGCCTTCTTAGACGGAATACTCTGTACAATCCGCAGAACCCCCTCCGTGTCAGCTACATCGGTAAGACGCTGCTTACCATCTGCCGAAGGCATTTTCAACTGGTTACAATTTGTAACCGGTTCAAATCCTTCTTTAACAAGGCGGTGCTTCAGCACCTTCCAATAATTGCGTGCCGCCTGATAGTCAGGCTGGTCTGTCAGCACCGCGCACACATCTACTACAGAGAAATAGTACTTCTCCTGTTCATCGTCCCAAACGACCCTTACTTGGCGTTCGTCGAATAGTTTTATCATCAAATCCTGACTCATTCTCTAAATCTTTCGTTACACATCGTATATATAATATATAGGGTCTAAGAGAATTACTTCAATTTGTCGAAATAAACCCGAATGTAGCCGGAGTTGCGCTGGCGGTGCAGCAGGTAGTCGCGGATATATTCGAACACCCAACCGTTGTTCAAGCTGCGTATTCGCTGTTCGCGCTTAGCCGGATTGGGCTCTTCGCGGATGATTTGCAGAACTTTGTCCTTCAGTTGGTAGTTGCTCTGCTCGAGCATCCATGTAATCTCCGCCCAGCCTTCGCCGCCGTTGTTGACCTCGAAGAGGGAGTCAGGCACGTCCACGTGCGATTGTATATATTGTTTGAGCGCGTCTGCCCGGGCACCTGCCAGTTGGTTGTTGTGGAGGGTAGGACCTTCGAAAGAGGCGAAGCCCACAATCTGTATCATCCTCATCTCGGTCAGGGTGTCCTGACGGAGAGCCGTCACGATCTGCACGATGCTGTCGAGGATGACGCCATTGCCGGCGAAGTCGCGTTTCAGGACGGTGCTGTCCAGTTCGAAATAGACGTAGAGCGCATCGCTGTCACGCGCGAGAACCATGTCCGAGGAGTACGGCCGGTACTCGCTGAAGGGGTGCAGGATACGGCTTTTCAGGCGCTCGGGGGCAGACAGAGGTGCCGGCTCCGCCACGGGAGCAACGGGGATGACAGGCACGACGGTATCTTCGGGTCCGGCAGGCACGACAGGGATGACAGGTTCCACAGGACGGACAGAGGGGCTGTCCACACCCAGAAGGCTGTCGCCGCGGAGGGAGGCGATGGTGTCGGTTGTCTGCGCCAGTTCCTCCTCCTCTTTCCACTTGCGGCAGGGGCAGTCATCGTCATCGTTCTGAGGCAGGACAACACTGATGTTCACTCCCGCCTTAGGCACCGCGAACCACTTACGGGGCGAGTCGATAAGGGCACCGCAGTGGGGACACTCAAAGCGGTTAAACCACGCATAACCGGCATCAACGCCCGCCTCCAGTTCGAAAGCCACATGCTTGGACACGGGGAACGCCCAACCATAACTGACGCCCGCCATCACAGCATCGCCCTGCAAGCGGTACTGCTTGACATCCGGATAGAGCCATCCGACAGGATAATTGCCCTTCGCCACATTGAAGTGCGTATAGTAAGCGTTCACGCCGATAAAATCACAACGGAAAGCACGGTTAAACCAATACTTGGCTTCGGCGCCCACAAGGACATGACGCCATTTATGCTCCACCTTGTCGTCCAAAGGCCAGGGGTTGAAACCCGCCTCTATCTGCAAGGTCCAATGTTTGCTCAGCCGCGCCTCAAGCGTGAGGTTGGGCGTCAGAGCGGCATCGTAAAGCAGGTTGTTCTTCAGGGCAAACCACGGCTTGCGTGCCTTGGCTGTATCTGCCGAGGCAACCGCACTGTCCATGGGGAGTTCGGCAGCCCGACCCGTCAGCGTCAGCAAACCCGGAGTGCCCGACAGAGCGCGCGTGAGCGAATCAACCAAACGACGCGCCTCTACGTCCGCCTCAGCAGCATTGTACCGGACCTGCTTATCGTACAACGCAGATGTGCTCGCATGCGTGACGCACGAGAGACATATACTCAACATCCAAAGCAACAATGACCTTTTCACAATCACGCCGCCCCTTTCACCATGTGTACGATTATGGCTGAACACAACCCTTTACGTGTATCTCATTTCATTAATTAAGTTGCAAAGTTAATACTTTTTTCTATAATATGCAAATTTTTGTGGAGAATCTATCACCTTTTTCGCTATTTTTTACCAAAATTTCTCATTTTTGCCCAAAAATGATGATTTTTCAGAATGAACACGTACAAAAAATCACTCCTTATAATATTAACGCGCGAAATTACCCCCCCCAGATTGTAATCTCATGAATTGCATAAAATCGGCTGATAAGGCACTACTTTCTTTTATTCCACCCAACAACACCCTATATTTCATAGTTCCATCCAACACACCCCACTCTCCTGTCATTGTTCCACCCTACACCCCTCTACTTTGTCATGACAAAACGCGTACAAGCAGTAATCGACCACTATAAAAGAATACCATTCTTGACCACACGCCCCCCCCCTCGAGCTGTTCCTTGTTAGCCCTTAGGGCGCTTGCTCTCCCCAAAAAAATCACACTTTTTTCACCCCAACCCTTGCATATGTCAAAAAAAAGTTGTAACTTTGCACCCGCAAACGTTACAACCCCCTTCGGGGTCCCCGACACGGCTATGCCGTGGTGGGGAGAGTGGAGGCAGAAATCGCTTTAACGAGACTGTAGTTTACGTAGGTCTCGTTCTGTGCGACTTTCTTGCCGAACGCGAAGTAACTTTGCACCCCGAAACGTAAAAAAACGAGAAATCATGAATGCTTTACAATTGAACACTAACATCTATCAGAGTTTGGGAATTATATCCGAGGATGAAAACGTACTGCGTAAGGCAGCAAAATACTTGTCCAATTTGGCCAAACAAGTGAAGCGCGATCCTACCCGCATGAGTGAGGACGAATACTTTGCTATGCTCGAGAAATCGGAGCAACAGTATGCCCGCGGCGAATATGTTGTCCAGAAAGAGGGCGAGTCCGTCACAGAAATGCTAAAACGCTGCGGATATGACCTATGAAAACACCGATTGGTATATCGCATCTTCGACACAGAGGTGGTTGTCCTCGTCTTAGCCGCCTACGGACACTATGACGACAAATAATCCCACCTACATAGAACTCCTCGCACCTGCGAAAAACGCCGACATCGGACGCATCGCCATCGACGCCGGCGCGGACGCCGTCTACATCGGCGGACCCGCCTTCGGCGCACGAAAAGCCGCCGGCAACAGCCTCGAAGACATCGAAGCCCTCTGCCGCTACGCCCACATCTTCGGCGTCCGCGTCTTCGTCACCCTCAACACCCTACTCCGCCCCGACGAATACGACGAAGCCGTCCACCTCGCCTACGCATACCGGCGCATCGGCGTTGATGCCATCCTCATCCAAGACCTCTATCTGGCGCAAATATTACTCCAATCCGGCCATTTCGACCACCTGCTCCACGCCTCCACCCAGTGCGACATCCGCAACCTCGAACGCGTGCAAGAGTTGGAAGCCATGGGCTTCCAACAGGTCGTATTGGCACGCGAACTCAGCATCAACGACATACGCCATATCCGCGAGCACACCCACGTGGCACTCGAAGCCTTCGTCCACGGCGCGCTCTGTGTCAGTTACTCCGGAGCCTGCTACCTCAGCGAAGCCACATGCGGGCGAAGCGCCAACCGCGGCGAGTGCGCACAGATGTGCCGGCTCACCTACGATGTGCTCGACGGGGACATGCACGAGATGCTGCATCAGCAGCATGTCCTCTCCCTCCTCGACCTCGACCGCAGCGCACACCTCCGGCAACTCCTCGACGCCGGCGTCACCACACTCAAGATAGAAGGGCGACTCAAGGATGCCGACTACGTGCGCAACGTCGTTGCCTATTACCGCCAACACTTAGACGCACTCTTCGCCGCATCCAACGGAAGATATGCGCAGTCCTCACATGGCAAGACTCACATCCGTTTCACCCCCGACCCCGCCAAGACCTTCCACCGAGGCGCCACGGAGTATTTCTCTTTCTTTTCCGACGGCGACAGCCCCGACCGGCGACCGCGACCCATGGTCAACATGCTCACCCCCAAATCCACCGGCGAGTACCTCGGCACAGCCCCGATAAAAGACAGCTGGAACCTCCACAACGGAGACGGACTCGTAGCCGGCAACCAAGGGTTCTACTGGCCCTCCCGGGTGAACATACCCACAGGAACACCCGTCTATCGCACCTACAACGCCGACTTCCAACGACAACTGTCCGCCAAAGATGCCACCCGCCGCGTCCTCCCCATCCGCCTCACCCTCGCCGAAACCGCCGATGGTTTCTCCCTGACCATAGAGCCCATTCAACCAGCCCGACCAACCACCCCCGTCTCCCTCTCCTTCACCGCCGACAAAATTCCTGCCACCAATGCCGAACGCGCCGAGGCGGTCGTCCGTCAGCAACTCACCAAACTCGGAGACACACCCTTCGAAGCCGTAGAAACAGCCATCCGCTGGTCTCAGCCCTGTTTTCTTCCCGCCGCCACACTCAACGCATGGCGCCGCACCGCCACCGACACCCTTCTCCAATCCCTCACCCTTCACCATGAGCCCTTAACCCCTAACCATGAACCCTTAACCCTTAACCATGAACCCTTAACCCTTAACCATGCACCCTTAATGACCTGCCGCTACTGCCTCCTCTACGAGATGAACCGCTGCAAGCGCCTTCATCCCGGTCAAGACGCCATCCCCACCTACCTACGCCGCGGCAACCTCCTCCTCCGCATCCGCACCGACTGCAACCGCTGCCTAATGACCCTGCACCCCACCCAATCATAATTGTCAAATCGTAAAATATAAAAATAAATTGTAAAATTGTAAATAGTCAAATCGTAAATAACCATGCTTCTCACTCTCTTTGCTCTCATTCTCCACATTGCTGCCGGCGGCTCCGTCAACGCCGCACTCGACCAAGCACGCCAAGCCTACGCCGCCACAGGCGAGACCACCACGATCTACATCGCCCCCGGCGACTACGAAGAAGAACTCACCATCGACATCCCCGGGCTTCGTCTCATCAACGCCTCACCCACCCCCGACATTGAGGTCAGAGACGGCGGCGTACACATCAGCCCCAATGCCGTACGACTCACGTGGTACTACGGGCACGGTTACCAGTACGCCTCGATGGGCAAGCGCTTCAACTACGGCGGCAAGCGCGAACGCCGCTGGAACGCCTCTACACTCGTCACCGCACCCGGCTTTTACGCCGAGAATATCATCTTCCAGAACAGTTTCAACCTCTACATCAGCGCCGCCGAAGCGCAGGACAGCCTGGTGGATATCTCCCAAGCCAAGACAGACTGGACGCCCAACGAGCGACCCAAACGCATCATGCCCAACCGACCCAAAGACGCAGGTAACACCGACGTGCAGACACGTTTTTATCGCGAACGCGCCTCCGCACTCTCCTTCACCTCCGAGGCAAAGAACTGTCTCCTCCGCAACTGCCGTGTCACCGGCAGACAGGACGCTTTCTACGGCGACCATGGCGCAAGTGTGACCGTACACGGCGGCGTCCTGGCGGGAGCCGTGGATTATATCTTCGGCGGACTCACGCTGGTGGTGCGCGAAGCACAACTGGTGGGTATGATCAGCGCCGAACATAACGACGCCTGTTATATCGCCGCAGGAAGGGCTGCCACACCTGACAATCTGGCAAAACTGCCAAAAGAGAGCCGCGACAGCGTTCCCGAGGACGAAATTGTTCAACATGGCATGATTTTTGTAGATTGTACAGTACGACATGCCACTACCGACGAACTGGTGCACCCGGGAAGCAAACCCATCTATCTGGCAAGACCATGGCGCTGGTGGGGGGCAACTACGTTCACCAACGTACAGGCCGACGACGGAGTCCTCAGCGAACAACTATGGTCGCTCGGACTCACCAAGGGGCACCCCGCACCCTTCGTGCACGCTACAAGACACGACAACGACACGACAACGACACGATAACGACACGACAACGAACAAACACACCTGCGGGCGAACAACGAACAACAAACACAATATATTTATACAACATGAAAAAACTATCCTTTTTAGCATGTGTCCTCGCAGCAGCAATGACGCTGCAGGCACAGTCCCTGGACAACGTACAGGGCACTTTCTCTTGGTTGGTCGGAAACGAAACCGATGCCACCGTGGCGGATGCGGTTGCTGAAGCCGTACAAGAGACCCGTGTCAATGTAGGTACGGACCTGACCACCGGTACCAAAAGTGACTACGTTGCCAACAACGGCAACATGATGGTCACTTATCAGCCCGGAACAAGCAACCCGGGCGCAGTAGCTACAGACATGATTGAGTACAGTGTGAAACTGAAGAAAGGGTTCACCCTGACCCTCACGGAGATCAGTTGCGATGCCCTGAAAGACGGTACGGACAACGCTTCATTCTCGTGGAGTTTCGTAGTGGATGGTGTGGAGAGCAGTATTGCCACCATTGACAAAGATCATCTGCTCCGCAACAACAATAGTAACAGCGCAACTGCGCAACTGCACCACGCAGAAAGCATTTCCGGTCATTCCGGTCGCACTATAGCCGTCCGTTTCTACGTGTCCGGTTTCGCCAACAACAAGAAGCTCGCCCTCTCCAATATTCTTATCAAGGGCACCGTCAGCGGCGAACCCGTTGTGCGCACTTTCCAGGATTTCACCCTTGACTTGCGCGACCAGACATCTATAAATAACCTGCCCGCAGGAGTCACGCTCATGAACGAGCCCGGATACAACGGCGGACAACACGGCTACATGAACCCCATCTTCCAAGTAGTGGTGGACGGTCCGGTTCGCTTCAAGATTGGCGGATGCGGATATAGCAACACCGACTGCACTATCTACGACGGCGAGACACTGCTGGCTACGCTGGATGTAAAAAGCGCAGGCTGCGACAACTCGACAGGCTTCGACCACTACGTCACCTACGTCTATAACAGTGAGACACCTACCACCCTCACTATCAACGGCGCACAATACTGCCCCTTCATCATTGCCGAGGCGTGCGACCTCATCCCCCTTTGCTACGTCACCTACTACGATGTGGACGGCAAGACCATCCTTCGCAAAGACACCGTCGAGGGCAATAGTGCACTCACCTACACCGTACCTGACAGCCTCGTCACCGTACCCGAAGGATACGCGTTCCGCGGATGGTTCAACGCCACACAATCAACGGCAGTCAAAGTAGCCGAGGGCACCGCCATCCAGCAGGACCTTGCCCTATACGCCAAGGCTACACCTATCGAGGTCGTTACACCTACTGCCCGTTTCATCTACGACCTCACCAAAGCCAATTTCTACGTTGAGGACCACGAGTGCATCAACATCACGGGCGGTAGTTGGCACGACGTACAGCACGGCTGGGCGTTCGGCAATGGCGGCACCATCAAACTGCCCGTTGCAGGCAAAGCGCTCATCACTATCGGCAACTGCAAGTACTCTAACGAAGCAGCCTACGCACTCGTCACCGACGCTAATGGAGCACAGATCGACTCTTTCGCTGTCAAGGTAGAAACCGACGGCGACGAGCACGTCATCCGTTATAATGGAGAAGCCACCGAACTGACCATCACCTTCAGTGGCACCACTTATGTACACAAAGTAACCATATACAACGTGGTCGATTTCGTGCAGTACGACGAAACCACCGGCTACTACATCATCCCCGCAGGTGACGCCAACTCGTTCCTACTTGCACTCACCGAAGCCAACGGTACCGGCAACAGGAAAATCTTCCTTCCCAACGGACTATATGACCTCGGCGAACTGGTGCTGACCACTATCTCAGGCGATAACATCTCCATCATCGGCGAGTCCATGGATAACACCATCATCCGCAATGCTCCGTCCGTAGAGATAGAAGGCATAGGCACCACTGCCACCCTCCTCAACACCTCCACAGGCCTCTACCTGCAAGACCTGACCCTGCAGAACGCACTCGACTACTACTCCAGCGGCTCTGCCGGACGCGCTGTCTGCCTGCAGGACAAGGGCTTACAGACTATCTGCAAGAACGTACGCATGCTCTCCTACCAGGATACGTACTACAGCAACCGCGCCGGTGAGTTCTACTGGGAGGACGGCGAGATTCACGGTACTGTCGATTACCTCTGCGGCGATGGCAACGTGGTCATGAACCGCATGCTCTTCGTCAACGAGAGCCGCAGCAAATCAGGCAAGAGCGGTTCGGACGTCATCTGTGCGCCTAACTGCACCGCCACTACTCCCGCACGCGCCAATTGGGGGTATGTCTTCCTCGACTGCGCCGTTCGAAGCAATAGCAACGACTTCACCTATGCACGCAGTTGGGGCGGCGAGTCCAAAGCTGCCTTCATACGCACCACTATCCTCGACGGCAGCCTCAACGACAGCCGCTTCACCGTGGCGGGTATGAACAACGCCGCCTACTCCTTCAAGGAGTACGGAACCATGGACTCAACCGGTGCCGTCATCTGCCCGAGTTCGAAGGTTATCAACTTCACACACAATTCCGGCAACAACGAGTTCGAAACCATCCTCAGCACCGACGAAGCCGCTCAGTACACCGTTGCCAACATCTTCGGCGAATGGGCTCCCGACCAAATCGCAGGACAGAACTACCCCACCGGCGTCATCCTTGCTGACGGCAACCTCAGTTGGACCGGCGAAGCCCAAGCATTCCTGGTAAACGTGGACGGCGAGCAGCAACTCATCGCCGGCGCAGGCAGCCTCTCCGTTGACACCAACGCCAAAGACATAACCGTCCGTGCAGCCAATGGTCGAGGTGGTTTCGGTCCCGCACTCAAACCCGGTGAGACCCACGACGGACTGAACAACATACAATCTGCTGACAAGGCTTGCAAATTCATCGAGAACGGTCAGGTAGTCATCCTGCGCGACGGCGTCAAGTACAACACCCTCGGCACCGTTATCCGATAACACGCCCTCTCGAAATATCGAAATATCGACAACTCGGAATATCGAAATATCGACAACTCGACAACTCGAAATTCTCAAAAAAAGGGCAGAAAAGTCGCACAAAACACACTTTTCTGCCCTTAATCGTTACTTTTTTACCCAAAATATTTGCACATGTCAAAAAAAAGCAGTACCTTTGCACCCGATTTGGCGTACGCCTCTCGCTGAGCGTCCTTTTCCATATGCGCAAAAGGACAGCGTTTGAAGTGACGCGTACTGCTGCTAACAGCCTCGAGAGAGGCAACTAAAGCTTTAGTAAAATGGATCTGATTAAAATTGCAGAACAAGCTTTTGCCGGTGAGAAAAAAGAGTTTCCGGCATTTCAGGCTGGAGACACGGTAACTGTTTCCTATCGTATCAAGGAAGGGGCGAAGGAGCGTATTCAGGACTTCCGCGGTGATGTCATTCGCATCTCCGGCGGCGAGGGTCGCAAGCGCTTCACCGTTCGCAAGATGTCCGGCAACGTCGGCGTAGAGCGTATCTTCCCGCTCGATAGTCCCTACATCGAGAACATCACCGTCAACAAGTACGGTAAGGTTCGCCGCTCTAAGTTGTACTACCTGCGCGACCTCACCGGAAAGAAAGCTCGTATCCCCGAGCGCGTTATCAAGAAGTGATTCTTGTAACAAAAGGAGCGCCGCAAGGAGCTCCTTTTCATTTACCAATTATTAATTGTTAATTTTTAATTGACCAACTTCGTCTTACATAGTGCCTACCACCCCACCGGCGACCAACCCGAAGCCATCCGCCAACTCACGGAAGGTGTCCGGCAGGGAGCGCATGCGCAGACCCTGCTCGGCGTCACCGGTTCAGGCAAAACCTTCACCGTGGCAAACGTCATCCGCGAGGTCAACCGCCCCACACTCATCCTCTCCCACAACAAGACCCTCGCCGCACAACTCTATGCCGAGATGAAAGCGTTCTTCCCCGAGAACGCCGTCGAATACTACGTCTCCTACTACGACTACTACCAACCCGAAGCCTACATCCCCTCCTCCGACACCTACATCGAGAAAGACCTCTCCATCAACGAAGAAATCGACAAACTGCGACTCTCCGCCATCTCAGCGCTCCTCTCCGGCAGGCGCGACGTCATCATCGTCTCCTCTGTCAGCTGCATCTACGGCATCGGCAACCCGCAGGACTTCTCGGGCAGCGCCATCACCGTGGACAAGCACACGCCCTTCAACCGCGACGAGTTCCTCCTCGCTCTCACCGCCTCACAGTACGTACGAAACGACCTGGAACTCACACGTGGCAAGTTCCGCGTCAAAGGCGACACCGTGGACATCTTCCTCTCCTACGCCGACTACTGCCTCCGCATCGTCTTCTGGGGAAACGAGATTGACGAGATTTACACCTACGAGCCTTCCGACGGACATATGCTGGAGGAGTTCGACTACTACAACATCTTCCCCGCCTCACTCTTCGTCACCAACAAAGCACGCATCGAGAGCACTTTCGACCAAATACGGCACGACATGGACGAGCAGGTGCAGTGGTTCCTCTCCCAAGACAGACCCTTGGAAGCCAAACGCATCGAAGAGCGCGTACGATACGACCTCGAGATGATTCACGAACTTGGATACTGCTCCGGAGTGGAGAACTACAGCCGCTATTTCGATGGGCGCGAGCCGGGCAGCCGGCCTTTCTGCCTGTTGGACTATTTTCCCAAGGACATGCTCCTCGTCGTGGACGAGAGCCACGTCACCGTGCCCCAGATTGCCGGCATGTCAGGAGGCGACAAAGCCCGCAAGGACAACCTCGTCTTCTACGGATTCCGGCTGCCCGCAGCACGCGACAACAGGCCTATGACATTCGCCGAATGGGAACAGTTCACCCACCTTGACAACGAGGCGCTTGACCAACCCTCACAAATAAGCACGATCTTCGTCTCCGCCACACCTGCCGACTACGAACTGGAGAAATCCGGCGGCGTCATCGTCGAACAACTCATACGCCCCACCGGTCTGCTCGACCCCGAGATAGACGTACGCCCCACCAAGCACCAGGTGGACGACCTCATGGAAGAGATCCGGCAGCGCGTCGAAGTGGGAGAACGCGTACTCGTCACCACACTTACCAAGCGCATGGCGGAGGAACTGGACGAATACCTCCGCCGTTATGGCGTACGCGCCGCATATATCCACTCCGACGTGGACACCATCGAGCGTATCCAAATCATGGACGACCTCCGAAAGGGCGTCTATGACGTACTCGTAGGCGTCAACCTCCTCCGTGAAGGACTCGACCTCCCGCAGGTGTCCCTCGTCGCCATCCTCGATGCCGACAAGTCCGGATTCCTACGCGACCACCGCTCACTCACGCAGACCGCAGGTCGGGCCGCCAGACACGAGCACGGCAAGGTCATTTTCTATGGCGACCATATCACTCCCGCCATGCGCCAGACAATCGAAGAGACCGCCCGCCGACGCGCTATTCAACAAAAATACAACGAAGAACACCACATCACACCACATGCCGTGGGAGGAGCCGCCAACACCGGCAACCCCCTCTCCTCACTCAGCAAAGCCGCACAAGAGAACAAGCAGTACGAGGTCAAGAAACTCTACGAAGCGGTACAGACGCCTATCATCAACGCCATGTCGGAGAAAGAACTGCAGAAATCCATCACCCAGACCCGCAAGCAAATGCTACGCGCCGCCAAAGACCTCAATTTCATGGAAGCCGCACGCCTGCGAGACGACCTGCTACTCATGGAGGAACGTCTCAAAACACTCACAAAGTGAGTATTTTCCCGTCACACCCGCAGAAAAAGTGCACAAAAAGCACTTCTCGTACAAAAAAGGCGCAAAAAAGTGCCTTTTTTTACGTAAATACTTGCATATATGAAAAAAAAGTGTTATCTTTGCGCCCAAAACCAAAATCGCAGACCTATGACAGCATTGGCACAAAAAATTACCCAGACACCTCTCGCCCCCTATGTGGGCTTGTTGATGTCCATGAGTCGAGAGGACAAGCAGATTGTCGTCACGTTTCTTTCTGAGTCAATGAACGAGTTAGAGGCAGAGTCCCGTGATGATAACCCGTCGAAAGTGTCTCCACGCATCAAGTGGCAGGATATGCACATGCACAACACCCCAATATGGAACCCTACTGAAGAGTGGAACAAACTAACTGATAAACAACGTGCACAGGCTGAAAAAATGAACTTACAATCCGATGATATGGACGAAAGAACTGTTGCCATCCTAAAAAAGTGGGTACCATGAAACGAGTATTCCTTGACACGAATATTATGTTAGACTTGGCTGCACAGCGAGAGCATTACGATGAAGCCATCTCTATCCTTCACGGTGCATACGAAGATAAGTTCCAAATATGTGCCAGCGTGCTTTCCTACGCAAATATTGCCTATATCCTACGTAAACTTCCCAAAGATAGATTATACCGACTTTTAGACCTTCTCCGAGAGGACATTCCTATGGTCGCGATAAGTCCTGCCGACGTGAATTATGCTATTGACCACCCTACACGAGATTTTGAAGATACATTGCAATACTTTTGCGCCAAGACTGCAGGGTGCGATACGATTGTTACAAGCAATACGAAAGATTTCTCCGAATTTCACGACATATCTATTCTTACGCCGGAACAATTTGTTGTGAGCGAAGAACTACGATAACTACAAACAAACCTAATATTCACTCAAAACACAAAACTGTATGAAACGTTTTCTACTTTCTCTCACAGCCATGCTGGTGGTTATGGGATTGAATCTCGTAAACGCAAGCACTTGTGCTGACCTCAACGCCGTCACTTCCTCTTCTGGCGTCAGTTTCACCCTCGACCAGGTGACCGTGGTTTACGTCAAAGCACCTTACATCTACGTTCAAGATGCTACCGGAACATCGCTCATCTATTCTAACTGGAATGCCTTCAAGCGCTTACAACCCGGCAACGTGGTCAGCAGCGTCACCGGTACGGCTAAACTGTACAGCAAGCTCCCCGAGCTGCAGCCCACAGACTCTATGCTCACAGTAGTGTCAGGCCCTGCACCCGCTATTCCGGACGCCACTGCCACACCTACTACAGCTGACATCAACAAAGTATGCTGGTTCAGAGATGTGAACATGGGCGCACAGTCTTTCCCGTCCAACAAGGCACAAAACCTAACAGGCACTTTCCCCGGCGGATCAGCTCTTTTCCGCAACGCATGGAAAGAAGCCTATCAGTTCGACTCCACCAAGACCTACGACATCTTAGGGTGTGTCGCTATTTACAACACAACCATTCAGGTCTATGCCGCTCAAATTCTGGAGCATACAGAGGACCTGCATTCATCCATTACCGTTGGTGTTCAGAAACCTTCTGAATGGAACGGATTGTATCTTCACTATTGGAACACGAGTCTTGGCTCTACCAACTGGCCCGGCGAGGCTGTAGCAGTAGATAGTTTGGGCTGGGCGTACTTCACGTTCCCCAACGACACTGCTATTAATTACATCTGGAACAGCGGAGACGGCACTCAGACCGTTAATTTGACAACCAACCGCTCTGTTTGCCAACGTTTATTGCCTCCACAGCCGCACATCAGCAACTCGCAATACACGGCATTGGAAGTGGAGTGTGGTGCTTTGGATCAGCCTACTGACACTGTTACTCCGCAACCTGTGGATACCGTCACTCCGTTGCCGGCTAACTCCATCAACGTTGGTTTCCAAGCCAACAACTGGGAGAATCTCTATCTATACGCTTGGACTGAAGCAGGAGAACCGCTCGGTGGATGGCCGGGTATAGAGGTGCAAAGAGACAGCCTCGGATGGGGTTACTACACCTTCGACCTCGAGTCTGTCAATTATATTTGGAACGACTACGCCAACCACAAACAAACGACTAATCTGGCAACTACAGAGTCGAAATGCGAGCGTGTAGGTAGTCTTCTTGATGACACACAGTACAATGCCGTATATGACGTCGAGGCTGTAGCCTGCGGCTCAGCTTGGCCCAGCGACACCGTCACTCCTACTCCGATAGATACTATTACGCCTACTCCAGTGGACACGACAGGTCATGACACTATTCCTCAGCCGGTAGAAGGTTTTACCATTAAGCTCTTGGGTATGAGTGTACCGTCGAGTTGGAACGAGGTTCGTCTGTTCAGCTGGACCGCAGGTGTTGACCCCGCATTGAGTACAGACTATGGTTTGGCACTCACCTTAGACTCGCTTGGCTGGTACAGTTACACGTTTGAGAATCTGCCAGTAGTGGACTTCCTCTTCAACAATGGTGCTTGGGGAGCAGGCAATCAGACTGTGGACGTCAAGGCTGCAGTTGACTTGTGCTTTGCGTTGGGTGATCCGAATACGACTGGAAACAATCATTATCCTGTCATTGACGTAGATTGCATCCATCCGGATTCGATAACTCCGACTCCGGTAGATACGACGTCCAGTCATACTGTTTATCTGACAGATAACATCACGCATGCTATTTTCGGGATGATTCAGGTTCCGTATGGTGGAACAGCCGTTCTGCCGATGGACAGCCTGCCCTATTACGAGGGTTATCACTTCGTATTCTGGGAGGGCCTGTATGATGGCAGCAATGTGATTGAGAATGTAACCAGTGACCTTTGGATGCAGGCGAAGTACTACATCACGCTGCCGGAACAACCGGTAATAAGCGCTATTCCGGTTCGTCTGAAAGCATCGAGTGTTCCTCAGAGTTGGGAGCATGTATATGTCTATAGTTGGACCCAAGGAGCCATGAACGAGCCTTGGCCGGGTGCTGAGATGCGTTTGGACAGTACCGGTTGGTACACGTACAGATTCCCCGCAGGCGTTCAGAATATTGACCTCTTGTTCAACAACGGAGAGGGAAATGTAGGCAATCAGACTGTTGATGTTGACGATATCAATGGTGAGTACTGCTTCCGGATGGGACAGCCACTGGATTCAATAACCGGTTACCATATCGTCTACCTTGCCGACTGCGAAGGTGTTGACACCATCGCTCCGCAGCCGCAACCCGAAGGTATCACCGTACGTCTCACAAAAGAAGACACCTACGGCGGCTGGTACGGCACCTACTACGTGTATGCATGGCAGACCATCGACAGCGTGGACATTCCTATCCTGGGTGAATGGCCGGGCGTAGAAATGGCATTTGATAGCATCAGCGGCTTCTACTCCTACACCTTCGACGAACAGTATGACAACGTGAACATCGTCTTCAGTACCGAAAATGGCGTGCAGACGGATGACATCCGGGGTATCACGGAGGATGCCTGCTTCCAGGTGGGTCCCGGTATGGGTTGGCTCAACGGCATGTACGTGCACAACTATGTACAAGTATCTTGCGACCAGTCCATCCAATACCATTTGGTTTACTTCTACGGCATCAACGGAGACTTCCTGGCAGTGGTTCGCGTAGCAGACGGCGAATCGGCAGAGGCACCCGTGGCTCCCGAAGTGACGGGTTACACCTTCATGGGTTGGAATCAGGACTTCAGCCACGTTACCGGGCAAATGAATGTTTATGCTGTTTATCAGTACAATGGTGCATCAGGTGACGGCATAACGGTACGGCTCTTGTCTACCAACGGATACGGCTGGGAGAACATCTACCTCTACGCATGGACAAACACTGGCGAACCTCTCGGCAGTTGGCCGGGTACACTCATCCCGAAAGATAGCACCGGATGGCATGCCTACACCTTCACCGAAGATACGCTCGTCAACATCATCTGGAACGATGGCATCACCGGACAAGGTTATACTCACCAGACGCAAGATATTAAAAACCTCGGCACTTCCGCATGCTACCGCCTCTATGGCAAAGACTCGATTGGTTTCACAACTGCCCTCACAATGGACTGCGACGCCAATCCCGCAGACTATCATACCATCGCCTACATGGACGTGGACTTTGACAACCAACTCCTGCTCATCGGACAAGTAGAGCACGGCGCAACCTTCGAGTACTCGCCTACCATCCCGCAACACGAAGGAATAGTCTTCCAGAACTGGGCAAACGCTGCCACAGGCGAGCCGTTCGACACCAATGCGCCTATCACCGAAGACCTGCTCATCGACGAGATGTACAACCACGTTTACTACTGGGCATATCTGGTTGACTGGGACGGTACTATCATTGCTTCGGGCCAATTCGCCCATGGCATCAGTATCACCAACATCAACGAGTTCTCCGGCTACTGTTACCGGGAAGGCTACGAGTTCATCGGCTGGAGCGACAGCTTGCAGAACATCACCTCTGCCCGCATCTCCGTGGCACAGTACAAGCCTCTCTCTGCCGGCAACTACACCGTCACCTACTCCGGCAAAGACGGCGAGTTCCTCGACACGCAGAACATAGACCTGAACCTGCCTGTTCCGGCTACCATGGACGGATACATGTTCGTAGGTTGGCAGGTTGTCGGAGGTTCACTCGAGCAGGGTATTCAAGTGCAAGCTACTTACGAGCCCATCGGCGGTAGCGGCGCTCCTGCCACCGAAGGCGAACAGGCTGGACCACGCAAAGTAATACGCGACAACAACATCTACATCCTCACCTCCGACGGCAAAGTATATACTTCCGACGGCAAACTCGTTGAAAACAAATAAGCAATAACGACTGCTACTATAGCAAACTGCTAAAGCAAAACGTATTTGCTTTTCATCGCATTTCTTCACAGGCAGGGACACAGCTCCCTGCCTGTTCTTATCTGCCATTCCCCGCTCCACGTCCCTCTAAGTCTATTCCACCACCCTACATGTTGTCTTACCTAACTGCCACCTTCTCACATCTCCCTGTGAACCGTTCCATTGCAAAACGCTCAATGGTTAATAACTTGTCTCTTTCATTCCCGAAATGCGCTATAAATGTTGCTTTTCGCAAAAAAAGTACATTTTTTCTATGAATAGCACTCCGAATATTTGCTTAAACCAAAAAAAAGCAGTAACTTTGTACAAGTTTTTACAAAGTAAAACTTGACAATATGGAAATAGAACAACTGGAAACGCCGTTTTGGCAGATTATGTTACCCGCGCTCGTTGCGCTGGTAACAGTTAGGTGGTTCTATTTCAAGATACTCCGCATCGCGAAGGAGAAAAACCTGGTGGACAATCCCGATGCTCGTAAGTTGCAAAAGGAGCCCGTGCCCGTAATGGGCGGAATAGCGGTGTTCTTTGGTGTAGTGTGTGCAATCCTTGTCGGAGGTGTGCTGATAGACGTGTCACGCTTACTGCCCGCTATACTCGGCATGGTGGTGCTGCTCTATTTCGGCGCGTTGGACGACGTGATGGGCTTGAGCCAGATAACGCGCCTTGTAGCAGAGTCACTCGTTGTGCTCGGAATGATTTTCGGGAGCGGCATGTGCGCCGATAGCCTCTACGGTATGTGGGGAATAGGCACATTCTCGTGGTGGATAGGCATTCCATTGACCGTTTTTGCCTGCGTAGGCATCATCAATGCCATCAACATGGTGGACGGCGTCAACGGCTTGAGCAGTGGGCTTTGCCTGACATGCGCGGGATTGTTCGGAGTCGTTTTTATCAAACGCGCAGACATCGCCAATGCCATGATGGCGTTTGCCATGATGGCAAGCCTGATTCCATTCTTACTCCACAACGTCTTTGGCAAGAGTAGCCGGATGTTTATCGGCGATGCAGGCACGATGATAATGGGTGCTCTGATGAGTTGGTTCATGATTTGTCTGCTCAGCTCTGACAACATACGTCTGGACAGCCATTTCAATCCCATAGCACTTGCATTGGCAGTGCTTAGTGTACCTGTGTTCGACACGCTCCGCGTCATGACGCAACGTATCTTACATGGTATTAGCCCCTTCCGCGCCGACAAAACACACCTCCACCATGCGTTCATAGAGGTGGGAATGAGCCACAGCATCACGGCTTTGTCGGAGATACTGATAGACTGCATCATCGTACTCATTTGGTATCTCTCCTACCGTATGGGGGCATCATTGGAGACCCAGTTCTACGTAGTACTCGCAGCCGCAATAATCTTTGTCTGGGGAACATACCTGCTACTATGGTACGGCAGCAAGGACAATCGCTGGGGACGCACACTACAACACCTTATGCCCCGCACACACTTGGGGCACACAGCTTGGTGGCTCCGCATGCAAGAGATGATGGATGCGCCCGAGGCGAAAGCCCCGGATATGCAAAGGAAACCGAAATTCAATCCCACTGAGGACGAAAAAGAATAAAAATATATAAAACAAAAAAATTGCATTAAGGTAATGAAAAGATTTTTGTATTTGACGAGCCTCGTGCTCGCAACGCTTGCTTTTGTAGCTTGCAATCCCAATCCGCCTGAGAAGAAATCCTCTCAGGCTATCAAAGTATTGGACAGAAGCAATGCAGACTCTTTCTACGGTTATGCGGAACTTTCTGTTCCTGCCGGTGTCACCACTGTCTATCTCGAGAACTACAGTGGCGTCGATGCTCAAGGACACAAAAAGAACCTGACTATCACACCCATGAAGGTCAATCCCGTTGTGGAAGCACCTGCTAACGGTAAGGACGTTGAGCCCTTCGGAAAAGTAAAACTACTCTTCCAAGCACCTGCACAGACAATGGTTGCGGTCTATTACGTAGCAGGCGATGGCGCTGCTGAGTATACACCGGCCCCCGAGCGCCGACGCATAGCTCGCGCACCCATGACAATCAGCGCCGAGGACGACTCCGTCACAGCTGAGGTGTACGCCCTCAACGATTTCCCCGTGGACCAAATCACCTACGGCGAGTTCGGCAAGACCCGTTACGTTCAAGTGCAGTGGAACTTCGCATGGTACAACAACGAAAGCACCAACTGGCAGAACACCAAGTCCTACCCCAAGGACGTAGTACTCTATGATGCCGAGCACAATCACACCCTGCGCTATAAGTTCGCATACGATGGCACAGGCAATGGACCCGCCTACTTCCTCGACGATGCCTACGAAGTGAAAGACTACACCGTAGTGGGCGAGAAGTACCACTATTGCAGCGGCTGCGGCAACTGCGCGAAATGCATGCCTTGGGGCTGCTCTTGCGGCTGTGGCAGCGTCAACTCTGCTTTCGTCCCCAATGGCGACCTCACCGGGGGCGCAGAGCCCGAACTGCCCGAAGTACCGGAACTCTCTTCTGGCATCACCGTGGTCAACCTGCCCGAACCTGCTCCTTATGTCACCTCCGACCAAGAGCAGACTTTCTACCACTCCAGCGGCGTAGTGATGTTCGAGGATAGTTGGCCCAACGTGGACCGTGGCGGCATTTATGACGTTGACTTCGACGATGTGGTTATTGACTACGACATCGAGGCAAAGACCGTTGCCGACGAACTCCTCGAGACCGAAGGCTGGCGCGAGCAGGTGAAAGTGGTGCTGCACCTCCGTGCAGTGGGCAGCGGCAACCCCTATCGCGTGGGTGTGCGGCTGGAAGGCTTCAACACCAACAATGTGGACCATATCGACACCTACTACACCCTTGATAGTTATCAGAATCCTCACGGCGAACTGCCCGCATTCACGGTAAACACGCTTCAGAACATGTCCAACCACTACGAGAACGACCCGCTCAATCCTATTGTCGAGATGGCGCACCTCCACGTGATGAACCAAGCACGTGCCGGACAGGGTGCCGATGCGGAGTATGACTACGTAAACGGCAGTTTTACCAACCACACCGTGTTCAACCTCACCTACGGCTTCAAGGGCGGTCCCGACGAGAGCCAGTACGACCCCGAACTGGCAACCGACCCCACACTGCCTACCCCGTTCGAAAAGATTCAGAATCAGAAGTTCTACAACGTTATCCCGGGTTACATCAACGTGGCAGGCGGTCTCTTCACGATGACGGTTATCTACCACATGAAAGCGCGCGCTGAGATGACACCCACCGAGAGAGAGGCGGTCAAGCAAAACATGATTGAGACGGTAATGAACACCACCAAGCAGAACTTCTACATCATCGCCGACAACAACTACACACCTGTGGGACTCAAGGGATACGACCCCGTCTTCCTGCACCCGCAGTCACAGAGCGCGTATAACAACAAGTTCCAGCAGGGCGTTGAAAACGGATGGCTCAACCCCTCCACCCCGTACGCCAGCACCAACGGAGCCGTATGGGGATTCAAGTGCCCGACACTCACCCGCCACATCTGGAACAAGATGTACTTCTCGCAGGCATACCCGCACTACACCAATTGGGTGGAGTCAAGTGGAGCCGCTGACGCGGACTGGTATCACCACGACGTGAATGAGAAATATGTGGTTTGCTGGTGGTAATATCATCAAGGTGGCAATCAATTCACTGTAAATACGTATGCAGACCATCACACTCACACAATGCCGGCGAAGCACCACTACTACGATGGTGGGCTCCGTCGGCATTGGCTCTTCTTTCCCTGTCCGCCTGCAAACCATGGCGAACACCGACACCAACGATATCGAGGCATCTGTGGCACAGGCACAGCGGTGTTTCCAGGCTGGTGCCGAGTTGGTACGTTTCACTACACAGGGATCACGCGAAGCCGAAAGTCTGCGTGAAATACACACTCTCTTACGTAAACATTTATCGCTACCTGGTGAGGGGAGCTCCATACCATCTGCGTACCTTCTCAACAACCAAAACGAATCGGCAACGGACCCGATCCCTGCCCCCTCTGTTCCGCCTCTGGTAGCCGATGTTCATTTCAACCCGAACGTTGCAGACCTCGCTGCACAGTACGTCGAGAAAGTCCGCATCAACCCGGGCAACTACATCGACCCCGCTCGTGTCTTCAAGCATATCGACTACACCGACGATGAGTACCGCGCCGAACTGGCAAGGCTCCGCGAGCGTTTCACCACCCTGCTTGGTATATGCAAAGAGCATGGCACCGCCCTGCGTATCGGCGTCAACCATGGCAGCCTCAGCGACCGGATCATGTCACGCTTTGGTGACACCCCTGCCGGAATGGTGGAGAGTTGCATGGAGTTCCTCCGCGTGGCGGTGGACGAGCATTTTACGAACATCGTCCTCTCTATCAAAGCCAGCAACACACGCATCATGGTCGAAACGGTGCGCCTTCTTGTCGCACAGATGGACAAAGAGGACATGCACTTTCCCCTCCACCTCGGCGTTACCGAAGCGGGCGAAGGCGAGGACGGACGAATCAAATCCGCCGTCGGCATCGGCGCACTGCTGGCTGACGGCATTGGCGATACGATCCGCGTCAGCCTCAGCGAGGCTCCCGAAGCAGAACTGCCCGTAGCACGCGCCCTCCGCGACTATTTCACCGACCCCGGCAGTATCCGCTACCATGGCGTCAGTCTGTACATGGACAACAACACGCTCACCTACTCCAGCCCTCAAACCGACTGGGCGCTTTTCCAACTGCAAGCCGCCGCCGAACTCGGCAAATGGCTGCTTTCCACACCCACAGATTTGCACATCTACACATTTACCAATTTACAAATTGATAACCCCAACTTCCCCAAAGAGAAGTTGGACATTCTCACCAAAGATATCCTCCAAGCCGCGGGACTGATACGCTACAAAACCGAGTACGTCAGTTGTCCCTCATGCGGGCGTACCTTATTTAATATTGAGGAGGTCATCCGCGAAGTACGCACCGCCACCTCACACCTTACGGGACTCAAGATTGCCGTCATGGGCTGTATCGTTAACGGGCCCGGAGAAATGGCGGATGCCGACTATGGATACGTTGGTGCGGGACGCGGAAAAATCAGTCTCTACCGGCGCAAACAGTGCGTTCTAAAGAATATCCCCCAGGAACAGGCGGTCGATGCGCTACTGCAACTAATCGAACAGGACAAACAAAGCGGCACAACCGAACCTGTTTGACTCCCCAAATAACCACCACTCAGAACATATATCTAAATAATTCATAATATAAAATAATTATTCTATGCAAAAAAGTCCTCTACAAATTGCTCGCAGCAACTACAAACCCAAAATGCCGGTTGCGCTGCAAGGTGCTGTCTCCATCAAGCAAGGCGAACCTACGCAGTCTGTTGCTGATCAGGCGGAAATCAAGAAACTGTTCCCTAACACCTACGGGCTGCCCCTCATCTCCCTCGTTCCGGGCGAAGAGCGCGCCTTCCCACAGATAAACGTAGGCGTCATTCTATCCGGCGGACAGGCTCCCGGCGGACACAATGTGATTGCCGGTCTGTTCGACGGACTCAAGAAACTCAACCCGCAGAACAAACTCTACGGATTCCTTAACGGTCCCAGCGGCTTGATTGAAAACAAGCATATCGAGTTGACTGCCGACATTATCGACGAGTACCGCAACACCGGCGGATTCGATATCATCGGTTCCGGACGTACCAAACTGGAAGAAACTTGGCAGTTCGACAAGGGCATCGAGGCATGCAAAGAGCTTGGTATCAAGGCAATTGTCATCATTGGCGGAGACGACTCCAACACCAACGCCTGCGTACTCGCAGAGTACTACCAGCAGAAAAATGCAGGTATTCAGGTCATCGGTTGCCCCAAGACCATCGACGGCGACCTCAAGAACGCACAGATAGAAACCAGTTTCGGTTTTGACACTGCTTGCAAGGTATATAGTGAGCTTATCGGTAACCTCCAGCGCGATGCCAACTCCGCCAAGAAATACTGGCACTTCATCCGTCTGATGGGACGCAGCGCCAGCCATATCGCACTCGAGTGCGCACTGCAGGCACAGCCTAACATCTGCATCATCTCCGAGGAGGTAGAGGCTAAGAACATGACGCTCAACGACATTGTTGAGCAGATTGTCAAGGTGATTGTTGCCCGTGCCGATGCGGGACTCAACTTCGGTACGATCCTCATTCCCGAGGGACTCATCGAGTTCATCCCTGCCATGCGCAGACTCATCGCCGAGCTGAACGACCTGCTCGCTTCCAACGAGGAGTTCAACTCGCTGGAAAGCGATGACGAGAAGCGCCAGTACGTCAAGGCCAAACTCAGCCGTGAGAGTTGCCAACTCTACCGTGACCTGCCCAAAGGCATCGCCCGACAACTTACACTCGACCGCGACCCCCACGGAAACGTCATGGTATCACAGATCGAGACCGAGAAACTGCTCATCGAGATGGTTGCCAAGCGCCTCGCTATCATGAAGGGAGAGGGCACCTACAAGGGCAAATTCTCCGCACTGAACCATTTCTTCGGCTACGAAGGACGCTGCGCTATACCTTCCAATTTCGACGCAGACTACTGCTACTCGCTCGGACGCACCGCTGCATGGCTCATCGCAGAGGGCAAAACCGGCTACATGGCGATTGTACAGAACCTCACCACACCCGCTGCGCAGTGGCAGGCAGGAGGTATTCCTATCACCATGATGATGAACATGGAGAAACGTAACGGCAAAATGAAACCGGTTATCCAGAAAGCCCTCGTGGACCTGAACGGAGAACCATTCAAGTATTTCGCCGCGCATCGCGAACTGTGGGCGGACGCCAACACCAGTTATATCTATCCGGGTCCAATCCAGTACTACGGTCCCAGCGAAGTATGCGACCAGCCAACCCGCACCCTCAAACTGGAACACCACGCGTAAACTGAAACACTACGTGTAAACTGAAACACCACGCGTAAACTGAAACACTACGCGTAAACTGGAACACCACGCGTAAACTGGAACACAACGCGTAAACTGAAAACAAGCAGCCTCGTTTGAGGCTGCTTGTTTAGTTTCGGACCAATAGAACTGGTTCGGCTATATAAACTATTGAGACTAATTCGACTAATAAGTCAACCCGAACCCGAAAGCATACGCCACAGGCACTTCAGGGTGCTTGTCAAAGTACAGGTGCCCGATGTTTTCCCCCTCGGCATAGCGGGTGTAATGGACATCTTTATCGCCGGAAGTCACCAGTGGGAAATTGGCTGAGGAGGGCACGTCCTCGTAGCGCACGGGGAACGTCACCGGCAGTTTTCCCGTGGGCGGCACAGCGCCACTAAGCACGTCCGCCACAGCCAGCCCGCCTTCCTGTCCGGGACACCAAACCAGCAGAATAGCGTCTGCCCAATCGCGCCACGATGCCACTTCCATCACATTGGCGATGTTCAGCACCACAACCATCCGCTTCCCCTGTTCATGAGCCATGGCAGAGGTTCTTCGCAGCAGGTCTTGCTCGGTATCACTCAGGTAGAAATACCCTTTCTCCAAGCGGTTGTCTTTTCCCTCGCCCGATTGCCGTCCTACCGTCACGATGGCTATATCCGCACGGTCAATGGCTGCACGCAGCATTTCATCCTGTATGTCCATTTCATTATAAGAGGGCTGCCCCATGTACTTCGACACAATCCCCATGCCGGACACTTTGCGTACCGCCTTGCGGGTACCGGCGTACTGCTCGTACACCCTCCGCAGTTCAGGGTCCAAACTATATCCGGCGGCTGTCAGTCCCGAATCGAGTGACACTCGGTGGGCGCTGTTCACAAATCCGCTGCCTGTGCCGCCACAAATCAGTCGGTACGAGTGAACACCTAACAGTGCTATATTCTTCACCTCCTGAGGCAAAGGGAGGGTGTTATTCGCGTTTTTCAGCAGCACACAACCCGCAGCACCGGCTCGTCTTGCCAACGCAGCATGCGCCAACGTATCGTACGCTTGCCCGCCGTCACCCCGGAAAGTATGGGTTTTTACAATCAGTTGCAGCATACACTCTACTGCTTCGTCAAGGCGTTCTTCTGACAGTTTGCCTTGTTGCACATTGCGGTATATACGGTTGATTCTGCGCTCCATGCCCGGCATTAACAAATCCACGCCGGCAGCAATCTTCTCCGCCGGACGGGTATGTCGCTGCCAGTCGGTCAGCACAACCCCTTCGTACCCCCACTGCCCGCGCAGAACATCGGTCAGCAGATAGGTATTCTCCTGCACAACGGTCCCATTCACACTGTTATACGACGCCATGACGCACCAAGGCTCAGTATCCTCGATTGTGCGGCGGAAATTCTCCAGGTAGATGTTGTGCATCGTCAGACTATCCACCTGAACATCGTTGCGGAAGCGGTTGGTTTCCTGGTTATTGAGGGCGTAATGCTTTACACACGCACCCACCCCCGCCGACTGGACGCCACGCACAATGGCAGATGCCATGGAACTACTCAATGCCACATCCTCCGAGAAATACTCATAGTTGCGCCCGCCAAGCGGATTGCGGATGATATTCATGCCGGGCATAAGCATCACGTCCACACCTGCCGCCTGCGCTTCCTCGCCGATTGCCCTGCCTACCTCCCGCACCAGTGCAGTGTCGCCACTGGAAGCAAGCGCAATGGCAGCGGGAAAAGCCGTCGCTCCTTTCTGCTTCAACCTAAGCCCGGCAGGACCGTCGGAGAACACAATAGAGGGTATGCCCAAACGTTTGATGGCGCGCGACTCCCCCGCAGCGCCGGGCACCCGGTGACCATGGGTAAAAGGGATATGCAGTCCCTCGAACATACTACCCCAGCCTGCCCCTACTAACAAAGACGTTTTTTCGTACAATGTCATGTCGGCAAGGACCGAGTCGATGTTGTCGGCACTCAGTTGCAGATGGATGTCATCAGACGCAGACGGCGCGCACGCCGTCATTACAACTGCGCACGCACCTAACAGGATAGCATGTAAATGTTTCATTATTTCATGTTTTTAGTTCGAGAATCCCAACTCGCCGTTGTGCATATCCACCACTACAGGTTTCTGCGGATTGACTTTGCCGGCGATGATCTGCTTGGACAGTTCGTTCAGAACCAACCGTTGCAGTGCCCTCTTGACAGGACGGGCGCCGAACTGCGGGTCGTAACCCTCTTTGGCGATGTAGCGGATAGCATCGTTGGTCACACGTAGGTCAATGCCAGCTCCGCCTTGTTCGGCAGGACGTCCTAACATACGGCGTATCTCGCTGATTTGCAAGCCTACCACTTGTTCTATCATTTCCTCGCTGAGAGGAGTGAACATGATGGTCTCGTCGATACGGTTGAGGAACTCGGGACGGATTGTCTGCTTCAGCAGGTCGAATACTTGCCGCTTGGTTTCCTCGCGCGGAACACCTTTCTCCTCATTCTCACGGATAAGTTGCGTACCCAGATTGGAGGTGAGGATAATAATCGTGTTCTTGAAGTTGACGGTGCGTCCCTTGTTGTCAGTCAAACGACCGTCGTCCAGCACTTGCAAGAGTACGTTGAACACATCGGGATGAGCTTTTTCAATCTCATCGAACAGCACTACCGAGTAGGGCTTGCGGCGGATTGCCTCTGTCAGTTGACCGCCCTCGTCGTATCCTACATATCCCGGAGGGGCACCGATGAGTCGGGTCGCAGAGAATTTCTCCTGATACTCACTCATGTCGATACGGGTAATCATGTTCTCGTCGTTGAACAGATAGTCGGCAAGCGCTTTGGCAAGTTCGGTTTTACCGACACCGGTCGTACCCAGGAAGATGAAACTGCCGATAGGCCGTTTGGGGTCTTGCAGACCGGCACGGGAACGACGGATAGCGTCACTGACCGCCTGTATTGCCTCGTCCTGCCCGATGACACGCTTATGCAACTCTTCTTCCAGGCGCAACAACTTGTCCCTTTCGGATTGTTGCATCTTGGTGACAGGAATACCTGTCCAGCGACTTACCACCTCGGCAATGTCGTCCTCGGTGACAGTGTCGTTAATCAGGCTGACGCCGCCTGCGCCCAACGCGTCCTCGGCAGCCTTAATGCGGTTCTCCGCCTCTTGGATCTTACCGTAGCGCAACTCCGCCACTTTGCCGTAGTTGCCCTCTCGTTCGGCAACCTCCGCCTCATGTTTCATCTCCTCAATGTGCACTTTCTCTTTCTGGATAGTGTCGTACTGCGCTTTCTCTTTCTTCCACTGCTCGCGCATACGGGATGCCTCGGCTTTCTTGTCCTCCAGTTCCTTGGTGAGGCGTTCCAGTTTGGGCTTGTCGTCCTCTTTGAGTATCGCCTGACGCTCAATCTCGAGTTGCTTGATCTGGCGTTCCAGCGTATCCAGTTCTTCGGGCACGGAGTCCATTTCCAGCCGCAGTTTGCTTGCCGCCTCGTCCACCAAGTCAATCGCCTTGTCGGGAAGGAACCGGTCGGATATGTATCGCGTGGACAACTGTACGGCTGCTATCAGCGCGTCGTCCTTGATGCGCACATGGTGGTGGTTCTCGTATTTCTCCTTCAGACCACGCAGGATACTGATAGTCGCCGCCTCATCAGGTTCATCGACCATGACGATTTGGAAACGACGTTCCAGCGCTTTGTCCTTCTCGAAATACTTCTGGTACTCGCTGAGCGTGGTGGCACCAATGGCGCGCAACTCTCCCCTCGCCAAGGCAGGCTTGAGGATGTTGGCGGCGTCCATGGCACCACTGGACTGTCCGGCACCTACCAGGGTATGAATCTCATCGATAAAGAGGATGATTTCGCCCTCGGCTTTCACCACCTCGTTCACTACGCCCTTCAGACGCTCTTCAAACTCGCCCTGATATTTGGCACCGGCAATCAGTGCACCCATATCGAGCGAATATAGTTGTTTCTTCTTCAGGTTTTCAGGCACGTCACCACGCACGATACGGAAAGCAAGTCCCTCCGCAATAGCGGTTTTACCGACACCCGGCTCTCCTATCAGGATAGGGTTGTTCTTTGTGCGGCGACTCAGGATTTGCAGCACACGGCGGATTTCTTCGTCGCGACCGATCACCGGGTCCAACTTGCCGCTTTTAGCACGCTCATTCAGGTTGATTGCGTACTTGTCCAAGTTCTCATGTTGAGAAGCGGACGGTGTTTGATTCTGTGTTGCCATATTCATTCGGATTTTAATTGTTTTGCCGAACCTCTTGCAATTAAAATGCCAAAAGAAGAATCGTGTACAATCTGTCAGTTTCCGGCATGTGAACTCTGCCATGTGACTGACAAAATGGCAATCATCTCGTCAGGTCTTCGTAGCGCCTTTTTGCGGTCAGATAGGATATACGCCTGTCGGTGATGGCGTTCTGCGCCTGCAGGAGCAAAGCGTTGGCTTGCAAGACATCGTTGAGGGTGTTCACCCCTGCCTTGTAGTTCAGTTCAGCCAAACGGTAATTTTCCTCCGCCATTGCCAGTGCAGACGAGTCGGACACCAACAGTGCCTGCGCCTCCACCATTTGGTTGTACGCCTGCCTTTCCTGCAGTCCCATCTGCATGTTGAGGTTGTCGCGCTGCAATTCATACTGGCGGATGGCAATATTGTGCTCGCGAATCTTGTGCGATGTCTCCCACCACTGCGTGAGGGGGATAACAGCGGTGGCGAACAGCAATCCGTTATGGTTGTAGTTCACCTTGACAGGGTTGCCCCAATAATAGGTGCCGCCCAAAGCAACCTGCGGCAAGGCCTCGCCGATAGTGATTTTTTTCTTCAACTCTTCCGCCCTCACTTGCAGGTCCAACAGTTTGCGTTCAGGACGATCCATATTGCTCTGCAGCGCCAACAGACGGACAGGTTCAACCGCTTGCTTCTCATCCGCCAGCACCAACCCGCCGTCAGGATAGTCAATGCCAATCTGCTGGCACAACAGTCGTGATGCCAGTTCGATACCATTGCTGAGTTGCAACTGTTTGGCACGTATCTCGTTTTTCTTCAGTTCCACTTGCAGCGCATCACTCTTCGTCACCAATCCCGCCTGCAGCGCCACGTCCACAGTGTGCGTGAGCGAGTCCAACAGTGCCAAGCCGGACTGCACGGTCTGGACTTTGTCTTGAAGTCCCAGCACTAAATAATACGACGACTCGATGTTCTCCAATATGTCACGCTCGCTCACCTCGGCTTTCAGTTCGGCAGCTTCTACTCCCAGCCCCGCCAACTTGTTGCCGTTCACGATACGTCCTCCGGCAAAGAGGGGCTGTACCGCCGTGGCGCTGAGCGACAGACCGTGTCGCATCAAGGCAATCTCGTTGCGGACATCGCTCTCTTCTTTCACCAAGTCAAACAATGCTTGCAGCAGTCTGCGGGCGTCATCAGACTGAATGTCGTCAATTCCGAACTCCAAAATAGGGTTCAGCGCGTGGTAAGCAAAGAATGAGCCGCTCACCTGCGGAAAGAATTTCGTGAACACTTGTGCCTTCACTTCCCGTGCTTTGTCAATTTCCAAGCGCGAGACACGTATGTCTGCGTTGTTCTGTTTTGCCAGACTGAGACAACTGTCCAAAGTAAGGGGTTCCGCCCAAACACCGGCGCACAGCAACAAAGCAGTCAGCACAATATGGAGTCTTTGGAGTCTGATCATTCCCACACTGGTTCTTGTACCCGCCCGAAACGGTCACATTTGTTCTTGACGAAAGTGCTGAACAGCAGCAAACTGTCGGACTTGGTTTTCACTTTCCACGTCTTGGGCACGATGGCACTGCCGATTTCCATCTGGTGTTCTTCCCTCAGGTTCTTGCCCTCTTTGCGCCAGCGAAACCATCCGTTGCCGTGGTAATTGAGGTCCTCCTCGAAGACATCATCCGACTCGTCCCACTCTTTGCCCCAGTAATAGCCGTCCCCATCGTAGTCATCGTAATAGACCTTGAACCACTTGGGGTTCTCGGCGTTTTGCCATGTACCCACGATAGCGGGGTCTGCGGCGGGTGAACCATCGTCGTAGTAATACACATCGTTAGTGAACCTGCCCACGACATCCATGCGGCTGCCGGGCACAACGAAATGTACAATCGTTACGGCACCCGCCAATACAACCAAGGCAACACACAGCCAAAGAATCAGTTTGCGGTTCATACTATTTCAGGATAATTAATTTAGCCGTATTATTGTCCACCGAAGGCATAGTCCATCCCACCGGTGCGGGTATATAGGTGGGGTCGCACACTACATATCGCTTCTCTTCATATTCAAGCCAGTCGCCCTTTACGTCCTCATTGAAAGCCACAGCTGCGGCAAGGTGTCCGGGATAATATATCAGCGCCACATCCAGTCCGACAAGGTCGCGCACCAATCGAGTAAAGAGGATGGCACGGTCCTCACAGTCGCACTTCGGATAGTAAAGTGTTTCTTGTGCAAAGAAAGCGCGGTCGTTCCCCCAAACCGTATCATCGAGGGCGTATGGGAAAGCGGTCTGTACCCAGTTGAGCAGGATTCTCACCGCTTCCAGTTCACTCATCGAGGCGATGGTACGCTTCAGCGGCGGATACAATTCATCGCGAACACTTTTTTCCAGCGGCGTATTGGCGTACGCAGCCCAACGAGTGGTGAAATCGCCATCTACGTTCGCCTGAGGGTATTGGTTGAAGAAATCTATCAGGTTCTTGTTCACACTCACAGAGGTCATCACACCCTTGCGAGAAACCAGTTTGCGCTTGGGAGTGGGGTTGGCCTCACATTTGGGCAGGCGGGCGATTTGCATGGAGAGGGACTGCTCTTTGTCGTACTTGGAGGGGCACATCTGCAGACGCTCACCATTGTGCTCACCCATAATATAGAATTTTTCTCCGTTCATGGTAAGGTAACGGACGTTGAATATCTCATAATTGCTTGCCACCAAGAGGAACAATTTCTCCCCTGCCTTGGCAAGACGCACTCTGTATCCCGATTGCGTCATGAGGAACGCCTGCATGAAGGTTGCCTCATTGCCTGCGCCGTAATGCTCCTCGCAAGCGGTACGTAGTGCACCCATATACGCCCAATCGCACAACTCGTACTTATCGCGTGCGTCCATGGCGGATTTGACTGTGATATCGTACTGCTTGCCCGCCAACATTTTCCATGCCTTGGCAAGCGTTTCCTCCTTGATGTCCTCAATGTTCAGATTATCCGGACGCGGGAAAGAAAGGGAGATGCCGCAACCGAAATAGTCCACCGCCACGTTTTGGTCAATGGAGGGACCCTGAGGATTGACCGGCGCGATGGGTGCAGGGGCTGGCGTTGGTTTGGGAACCACTGTCACTGCGGGACTGACAGAGATTTTCTTGGACGGAATCAATTGAAACCGTTTAGGTGACTCGGTCTGTTCCTCCGACTTGGCACTGTCCTGTTTGTTTCTTGAGAGCAAATTGCGTAGGGAGAAACTCCAATTGGTGGTACTGTCCGGTGCAGGATTCTCGCGGGCCTCCAGCACAGGCAGCGTGTCAAGTGCGGACTGTTCGGGTTCCTCGTTAGTCGATTCAGTGGCACTCTCGGACTGAACTTCCGGCTCGACATACTCCACCGGCGGTAATTCTTCTTCCACCGGCGGCACGATGGGTTCGTGCACGGGAAACTCCGCCCATGCTTGTCGCATAAACTCGGCATACTCCATGTTCACCTTACGGCGGAACTCATCGTATTGGTCCTGATAACTGTTTCGCGCCCTGTCAAAAGCCGCCCTTTGCTGTTCCCTGAACTTTTCAAAAGCGTCATTCTGCGCCATTGCCGGCAGTGTCAAGGCGAGGAAACATATGAAAGCTATTCTACGCATAGTTTGAAGTTGTTTGTCAATTGTATGATATTGTTTGAAGTTACTTGGTGTTGGTGCACTCACCTTTGCGGGTGCAAAGGTACAACTTTTTTTTGACATGTGCAAGAGTTTCTTCAACTTTTTACCAAAAAAGTGTCTTTTTTTTGAAATGATAGTTCAGGAGTGTAGGAATGTAGATAGTTGTTTAGGGAATATAGACATACCTTTTTTCTCTCTCTTCCCCCAAAAAATTGTTAAACATTTTGCTTACGGTCTCCTTACTCTCTCCTTACTCTCTCCATACCCTCTCCACACGGTCTCCGCACCATGCACACGAAATAATCACCCATGGGGCAAAAGGTGACTATTTTTGCACTTTTTTCAGAAAAGGCTTGCATATGTCAGAAAAAAGCAGTAACTTTGCAGCATGAAACGGAAAGGAATACTCATATTCGCTTGTTTGACGGTGCTGTTTACAGCGCTGTTTCAACCGTTTACAGCATTGCTCCGGACGTTTACTCCAGCAGGGAGTTGTTATGATGGCGCACTCCCGCAAGGACTGGTGTCGGGCAGTGGACCATCCACAAACGAGGAACCATGCACGAATGAGGAACAAACCTGTTTCCTTGTCAGTTGTCCGTCTTCGCGTCCATACGCAATCGAGGAGCATAGTAACACGGTCATTGCACCGTCGCCGGTAACCATCCACGGGGCATCACCGGACGGTCATGGGGTCGCCGCCCATACGGTTCAACGCATACTGACCTCGCGACGGAGTACTTGCAACGCCGTACAAAAAACGGGCATTTCTTTGCCACCCGAACTTATCGCTTTCCCGTTCTCATCGTTTTGGTAAAAAGGTTACTTATTGCATGGACGTCCCAACAAGGTGGGACCCGATAGACTTCACTGAGTATTAACCTTTTATACAAAACAAATATGGATTTAGGAATTGTCATTACCGCAGTGGTAATGTTGCTGATTATGTGCAGCCCCATCTTCATTTTCCGCAACAAAAACAAGAACAGAAAATCAGAAAAAAAAGATGAGACGAAAGAATAATTAAGGTACTTCATAATAATAACCGAAAACAGGGGTGTGCTGCGGCGCGCCCTTGTTGTTTAAGCCATTTAACAAAAACATAAATCGGGCAAAAAGTATAGTTTTTTGCACTTTTTTTGAAGAAACTCTTGCATATGTCAATTTTTTGTTGTAACTTTGCACCCGCAAAAGTTACAGTGCACACTTTAGCACGGTTTTTGCAATAAAGAACAATGCAAAGAAAAGAAAAAACATACAAAATGAAGAAGGTTATACTTTCCATGCTGTCGCTGGCGGTGCTGGCGGGGGCAAATGCGCAAGAGCAGGACAAAACACTGCTGACCATTGACGGCGAAGAGATTCGTCAGTCGGAGTTTATCTACATTTACGAGAAAAACAACCAAGAGACCACGATGGACCAGAAATCGGTGGACGAGTACATGGACCTGTTCATCAATTTCCGCCTGAAAGTGCACGAAGCGGAGATGCTGCGTTTGGACACCGCCTCATCGTTCAAGGAGGAACTGGCAGGTTATCGTGCCCAGGCAACGCCTAAATACATGACCTACCAGGCAGGTGAGGACTCGATGACAATGCTCAGTTACAATCACATTGCTCGTGACCGCCGCGCCGCCCATATCGCCATCCAATGCCCGCCGAACGCCGACGACTCAACCGTTCAGGCGGCACTGGCAGCCATCAACGACGCCCGTGTACGTGTCACCGTGGGCAAACCGCGTGAGGTCAGCCTGAAAGAGATGAAGAAATTGGGCGTTCAGGGCACCAAGATCAAGGGCTCCAAGAAATACCTCATCCAGATACCCGAAGATTTCTTCGCCGTGGCACAGGAGGTCAGCCAGGACCCGTCCATTGCCGAGAGCAAAGGCGAACTGGGTTGGATCACCCCGTTCCGCTATGTATGGCCGCTGGAGAAAGCCGTGTATGAGACCGAAGTGGGTAAGGTGTCGGACGTGTTCCGCTCGGGTTACGGATTCCATATCGCCTTGGTAGAGGAAGAGCGTCCGCACGAAGAGGTGAATGCCAGCCATATCATGAAAATGACTCCGCGCGGCAATGACTCGCTTGCCGTTGTCGCCAAGCATCAGATTGACTCGCTGTACGACCTGTTGGTAAAGGAAGGCAGTGACTTTGCGCAACTTGCCACGCTGAACAGCGACGACCGCGGTTCGGCATCCAGAGGCGGTGCGCTGGGGTGGTTCAGCCGCGGCATGATGGTCAAACCTTTCGAAGAAGCGGCATTCGCCATGAAGGAAGAGGGGCAACTCAGCGAGCCGGTACGCAGCCAGTTCGGTTGGCACATCATCCGCCTGGAGGGCAGACGCGGCATTCAGCCCTATGAGGAGATGAAAGACGAACTCAGCAAGCGCGTGCGTATGGACGAACGTCACAAAGAGGTGGACCGCGCTTTTGTGGAGAAAATCCGTGCCGAGTACCACCTGCCCGCCGACATGGACGACCAAGCCGTACTTGCCGTGGAGAACAGTAACCTCGAGAACAAATACCCCGAGTTCCGCAATCTTGTCAAGGAGTATCACGACGGAATCCTGCTGTTCAACGTCAGCCTGGATAATGTATGGGACAAGGCCGCCAAGGACACGCTGGGCTTGGAACGTTACTTCAAGAAACATAAGAAAGAGTTCACATGGGACGGTCCGCGTTTCAAGGGATATGTCGTTTACTGCAAGGACGAAGACTCGATGAAAGCCGCCAAGAGCATCCTCCGTTCGGCAAGACCCGACTCCGTCAGCAGTTATATCGACCACCGCATCAACAACGACTCGGTGAAGTTCGTCAAGGTGGAACGCGGTTTGTGGGCGAAAGGTGCCAACAAAGCCGTGGACAAACTGCAATGGAAAGAGGGCGATTTCACCCCGAGTGAGGAGTATCCGTTCGTGTTCCTCAGCGGCAAAGTGCTGAAAGCGCCGGCAGAATACACCGACGAGCGAGGCAAAGTGATCAGCGGTTATCAGGACGAGCTGGAAAAAGCGTGGTTGGAAGAACTGCGCGCCAAGTATCCCGTCTCGGTCAACCAAGAGGCCTTGGACGAAATCAAGGCAAGGTACAGTAAGTAGTCTTAATGATGTCGAAATAACGGCATCTC
>ODAI010968624.1_pt1 | contig 44291 bp, 45 predicted proteins | sample 1539321 | NCBI WGS metagenome assembly ODAI01 (sample SAMN02144231, study PRJEB22623) | gut metagenome | biome: sheep rumen | host: Ovis aries | place: New Zealand
ACTCCATGCCGTCATCTTTTGTCGCAATACTCATGCCGCCTTCTCCTATTCCGACAGATACGGGATTGTCCTTTGTAATCTCAGCTGCATTGACCGTCATAACGAATGAATTAGCTTTGCTGCCAAACAGGTTAAATCCAATAATCGCTCCTGCTGTGACCGCAACGGCAAGTGATGCCGCAACCGCACCCTTTATCCATTTTTTCATATGAATCACTTTCTCCTTCTTTTCAAAGCTTTCTGCTGTTTTCAGCATTTTTTCAACGGCTCCTTCGGGAGCTTTTATTTTGCTGACCGCTTGTGTGTATCGGTTATGATACATGAGAGTCCTCTCCTTCCGTAAGTAACGCCTTCAGCTTTTTTCTTGCGCGCTGTAAATATGAGCTGACGGTGTTAGGGTTTTTGCTGAGTATTTTTGCAATTTCCGCAATCGTGTAGGATTCATAATAATAGAGGTAAATAATATTACGGTAGTCCTTTGGCAGCTGCCGGATTTCCTCCATTATTTCTGATTGTTCAGGAGCTTCTAAGTGGGTATAGTCCTCCAGTGATTCACGCCGCCTGCGCCACGCAAGCCTGTGAAGGCTGTTGCATTTGTTGACCGTAACGCGAATCAGCCACGCCTTCAGGTGTTCGGGATCTCGCTGCTTGGGACATTTCGTCAGAAGAGAAATACACACGTCCTGCAAAATATCCTCCGCGTCTGCGATATTGCCTAAATTGTGAACGGCGATTCTGTATATCATGTCAGAATACTGCCTGATGATTTGTTCTGCTTCTTCGGTACCGAGCTTAGACATAAGAACCTCCTTTCACCTATAACACGTTTAAGAGGGGTGGATTTCGTGCAGAGAAAGTAAAAAAATAGCATAAATGATATAATTATCCCCTGCTGCATTTCGGCAACAGGGGTAATTTTCATTCTGTTAAGTAGTCTTTCAACAGCTCCCGACCTTTGCTCAGGCGGCTTTTGACGGTGCCCTCGGGAATTTTCAGGATTTGCTTTATCTCCTTGACGGTGAATTGCTCGATGTAATAGAGCACGACAACCTGCCTGATTTTTACAGGCAGGCTTTCGATTGCCATGCGGATTTCGGTTGATGCTTCGGCACTGTCTGACATAATATCGGTATCGTGCAGTTCTGTTGTTTTCGCGGCGGACTTGAGCTGCTTGTTGCAGACATTTATCAAAATCCGCACCAGCCATGTTTTGAAATATTCCTCGTGCTTTAACGTGCCAAGCTTTTCAAAGGCGGTGAGGACAGCCGTTTGCACGGCGTCCTCGCAGTCCTTTTCATTTCTGAGCATGGACATCGCTACGCGATACAGCGTCGATTCGCTGTCAAGAATGAGGTTGCTGAAGGTTTCTCGCGTCATACTGCACCTCATTCTTTTATTTTAACACAGTCGTCGCGGAAGTTTAGCGTTATATTCTCCGCGTCGTCGTCAATCGTCTGCTCATCCTGTGAGTTGAAACGCAGATAAGCGTTGTCCATTACATCATCGTCAATAACGACACCATAGGTTAAGGTGCGCGTTTCGCCTTTACTCATGTGGAGAATGTTGCTTTCATCGCCGGGTGTAGAGCATACAGTTGCTGCGTTGCCATAGAGAACTTCCTGCATAACGCCGTAAGCGTCCTCCTCGCCGTTGTGACGGTAGCTGCCGTCCTTGTCTTTTATCAGGATAACGGGCGTAAAATCTCCCATTACATCAAAATCGGCATTTGGGAAATCTGTGTTCTGCGTTATTTCCACTGTTACAACAAAGAAGTGACGATCGTCCTGAGTGTCCCACGTTTTGCGCTGTGAATTTACACCGTCCGCATCGGTGGAATCATGACGGATATAGGGAGTAATGAGCTTGCCGTTTGTGTCAAAGTAATCGGAATACATCAGAGAGTAATCGGTTATCCAGTTGAAACATTCAGAGGGAATGCCGTTGGTGCCGGTTTGCTCCTTAATGGATGTAACCTTAACGGTGAAATCGTCGGAACGTGCTTCATGTCCCCACTGAAAAGCTTCACCAAGGGCGTGCATGGTGAATTCTGTATTAACCGTCCAATCGTACTCGCGGCGTTTCAAATCCAAGTCGCTTCGAACCATATCGGCGGAGGTCGTTTCAGGAACATAATCCTTATCTTCCTCCAGACTGAGATTCTGCATGATTTTCAGCAGTTCGTCCTTTTCTGCGCCATTGTAGGCAAAGCTCCAGACTACATAGCCCCAATCTTCAAAATACATCACCGCACTGTAATCAGATTCGCCTTCTTCCGTTAACTGACGGGTGGTAAAAATGAGCTTGTGACCGTTTACAACCTTTTCCTCGCTGTCGATGACATACTTGACGATGTTGTCAAAATCCTTTGCGGGTTCAAGAGAAAAAACGTATTGAGGCGAGTTTTCGTCGCCGGTATTCCGGAACTTACTCACGTCCGTGGGCATATGCGGAAGCTCCTCAAAGCCCTCGGTCATGTACCCGAATTTCATTTTAACGGCTTTCAGCGAATCGCTTGCCGATGCGGTTGCTTCCTCGGTCACGCCGACATGGAGACCGAATTTCCCAACAGGCTCCGAAAACAGACCAAAGAAATTTGTTGCGGCGGCGACCGCGGTAAAGCTGCCCAAAGCCGCGACAATCGCGCATACTACGGCAACTCTCATAACACGACGTTTTTTGTACCGCACAGGCGATTGCGCGTCAAGCTTGTAAAGTGAGGACAATATGGCATTGTGAAAATCTTCGGGTGGGTTTGGATATGCGTTTTGTAAATCTTCTGTTCTCATAATGACTCTCCTTTCGGTTTTCTATTCATTAGAGCATCCAGAAGACAAAAAGGTTCATTTTATTGTTGGAATTCAGAGATTCTTTTTTCCACAGCTTGTTTCCGAAATTGCATTGGCGACAAGCCTGTTTTCTTTTTAAATGCTCTTGTGAAATACGACTGAGAGGAAAAACCGCATTTCAATGCCAATTCCTCGATAGAAATATTGGTAAACGCCAATATCTGCTTGCTCAAATCAATCCTCTTGTCTAAGACAAACTCATTGATTGTCTTTCCTGTTACACGCTTGAAGTCTGCCATCAGTGTAGTCCGGTTGGTGGAATACTCACGGCTGAGCCATTCGATGGTAAATTGCTTTTCGAGGTTGAATTCGATAAAGGTGAGAATACAATCTACAAGCGTATCGCTTTCCTGATTAACGCCAAATAATCCTTCGTAGAGATTGGCGGCATAGTCAAAGATTCGGATAACCGCCATTCTTGCACGGCAAGACCACATATTGTCGGGCTGAACACTGAGCTGTTCAATGATACTGTCAAAGAGAAATTCCACTTTGCCAAGCTCCTCCGATTCAAATGGTATGATACAATTGAAGGTATCATCGGTTTGATAGAATAAATCAAAGCTGGGGAAATCAAACAAACGGCAGTTCAACTCGTAATCATCGGCAGTAATCCGCTCAACAGACAGATTACGGTTGATAAATTCAGGTGCGAAAAAGATCGTTTTTATTTGGAGCTTTGCCGATCTGATAATTTCTGTTTTTCTGTCCGGATTCAGGCAAAGCAAAGCGGGTGCGGAAAGATAGCATTTTATGCCGTCGATGGACACAACGGCATTTCCTCTCTTTATCAGGCACAGCGAAAAATAACCCTCTGTGCTCTGCATATTCTCTAAGCTGTATTCAATTGGCAGATAACGGTTTTCCCAGAAACGGCACTTTGTCATAACTCACCTATTGCAGATAGTGCAAAAATTATTGATAAAAATGTATGGCGCAATTCACGGATGATTGCTACAATTACAGTATAATCTCAGCTGAGAGAATTGTCAATTTGAAAAAGGAGATTGTTATGAAAAGATTATTTGCAATCATTATTATTTTAGTAATCACCATACAACTGTCCGCCTGCGGATTAACTGCCAACGAAAAGCAAAGCGGTAATTTGAAATTAAAAAACTATATTGATGAAAGCACGACAGAAATCAAGATTGATGCTGATAAAGCGTATTTTTCAAATGGGAGCACACTAGCCTTTCAAAGCAAATTATCGGTTGATGATATGAGAAACTCTCTTGCCGAAAGCAATCCTGATTTCACATTCAATGTAATTGATGATAAACAGATACTGATGATGAGCAAAGCCAATTATCCGTATACACTGTTCAGTAAAAACGTGATAGACGGAAATAATAACTCGATTGATGATATATACGTTGTTATCAACGAAAGCGTGGCAGGTAACAGATACAACGATAAAGTCTGTCTGCCGTATCACCTGACGAAAAACGCTTTTGTTTTCAGCGAGAATGACGGACAGTATTCACTCAACGGTCATATACACGATCCATATTACAATATCGTTGAATTACAATCATCACCGACGATTTTTACGGATATTGCCGCGTTCTATCAGGACTGCGGGTACGACATAGAATACGAGGGCGGCAACACGGCAGGCGGCAGTATCAGCGTTTTTGAGAGTCATCAAAGCTCTTTGGGAAGCCCGAGACCGCTCTATCGAATTTTGGTGATGTCCGATGGCAATAACCGCTTCGCCATGCAATTCTGCGAAGGGACTGATATATACGAGCTGAAAGCAGGAGAGGCTATTGGGAATTATGTTGAATCGCTTAACAAGAAAGATTTGGATGCATTTATAGGCTGTTATGAAAACGTTGAGAGCGAATCTGTCAACTCCTTCATCGAAAGCGTTAAAAGCTGTAAAGAGACAAGCAGTGAATTGTTTTGGAGAGATCAGTCACGCGAAGAAACTGTCATAAAGGTGCATCGCACACTGATTTCAGAGGACGGAAAGCAGATGGGCAGTTATGGAACCGGCGAAGTTGATTGTACGGACTATTGGCTTGTCAAGTTGATTGACGGAGAGCCGAAAATCATTTGTCAATACGGATATTTTGGCGATACTGTTTCGGAGCTGGGGGTGTACAAGGAGTTTAAAAATCATGAAAAAGACGACCTTGTCAATTAGCTGTTTAGCATTGCTCCTACTGAGTAGTTTTCTCACTGCCTGCGGCGGTCAACACAATACAAATCATATACATGTCATCGACCTGATTTCCGGTCAGCGGTTAATACTGGATTTGGAAGCGCATAACTATGCCGATACAGGACACTTCTCCAATTTTACTTCACCATTGGATTTTAACGAAATGACCTTTGAGTTGAGGTCGCGAAAAGAGATAAAATTCGCCACTCAAATTGGTGACTATCTGCAATTAATCACCGACAGCGGTGAGTTCTATTTGAAATATAACGGTGTATCAGATAACGAATTTCGCTATTCTCTTTTTGCAGAGGTCGGACTGGCAGATGATTTTGGAGAAAACATCTATATACCGTTTCATATGCTGATATGGTTTGAAAATTGCGATTATCCGGCAATAGCAACACCGTTTAAGGGTCAGGTTTATTTCAGCAAACAATTCAGTCTTGTTGACGTTCATGGTTATTATGAGAGCAAAGGCATTTACACCGTAGAACAGGTAAATGATAATACGCTTTTTGTTGATAGCAAGGACGGTTATTCATTCAGCGTGCAACTGACTGATTACAATGATTATGTGTTATTTTCCTTAACAGAGAGAAAAAGCTGACGAGCCCTGTTTCGCCCCGTGTGGTGCGAATTGAGAGAAAAATCGGGCAAGTCCCCAAAAAGCCCACACAGGCGATTTGTGGGCAATTGTAAGCGATATTTCAGAGGACAAAGAAAGTGCAGCGGATTAGCTCTGCTGCACTTTCGGTTATATCAGTTTTATCAAATTATCATGGAGCATATAGCGGGATACACCGTTGCTCTGCGGGTCTCGAATGATGACGGCGTCAAACTCCTTCGGCAGCCACTTTTTTCTGAAAATGCCGTTGCCGAAACAGGCATCAAAATTCGTAACAGGCAGCACCACCTTATCAGATTCAAACAGCTTGTTGGCTATATAATATGTCACCAACTATTCATTGGCAGGTTGGGCAGAGGGAGCAACATGTGTTTTGATGTATTCGCTAATACTGCCGGAAAGAGAAAAATCTTTGTTTTCGACACGCCCAACTCCAGCGCATCGACGAGAACATCATCGAAGCGAACTAACCATGCGCCTATGGTTATGGTAGAAAAATCGTACTTGAAATTGTATCACATTTTTCTCCCACTTCTTGTCAAATTCCTTTCTTAGCTATTCGCATTTTGAAATAGTGAGCTTGCTTACAGAATCGGGATGACTCATTTCAAAATCACAGATGTTATAAACTTGCTAATAAAGCCAGCCGCGCACTTCTTCGTCCATCAAATTATGAAATTCGTTTAAATTGGTGCTTGCTTTCCAATCTACTTTCTTCTCTGTAAACTGAGGGAGAATAATTTGCGCTTTTTCGCCATGTTTTTCCGGTTGCTTTTTCTCTTCTATGTATTCTCTACGTAAATTTAGAATTTTAAGTGCTTTTTTGGTTGGTAAGCATAGTCATATTCCATATTTGTATAGCTTCTTTCGTCCGGGTCTTTCGAATTAATTGAACCATACCTACCACCAACTTGAGTATATATGTATCCAATTCCTTTATCCATCTCTTTTTTATTGCAACAATCTGTTATAAATTCAAATATTAACTTGTAATCTCTTTATCAGTTTCACAAAAACCCAATCTAAAGTAAAACGCTTTTTCGCCTTTTATTATATTGGGATATACATTAGAATCAAATGAATATGTATTGTTAGATGTCTTTCGACTTGCACAATTAATAGACTTTCTTGAGAATTTTGAATTAATTTTACTTATTTGATAAGCATCACAGAAAAACTTGGTTTCCCCAAATCCACCTACATTAATTGTGAAATTGATAGTATCAATATACTTGCTAAAAGCCAACGGTAAACAAATAATCGTATCCCTTGGAACCTTCATAAAGTCAACCGCTTTTTCGCATTCCACTTTGATTTCTATCTTTATATCGCCCTCTTGAGGTAGATACTGTTTTTCAAAAGCAAAATTATAATGCTTAAGTGCTCCCCTCCAATAAGGAGCAATACGAATATTTTGGTTGTCCGCCATGGTTTGTAAATCGGATTTTGTTCCGTAACTATACTTAACTCTCGGGGAAGTATTAGAGAAATCGTTTCCATGAACAAAATCAAATTGTTCAGGAATATTCTTGTTTTCAATTTCCATTGAATATATTATAGTCATATCTCCTATTGCTTCTTCAGGTTTTTCAATGTTTTTCTCAAAGTCATAAGTAACATTTAGTTTTTTTATTTTTATGTTGTTATTTATTTTTCGGCTATGGAGATACATTCTAATCTTTGGAAGCAAAACAAAACTATGATTATCATTATGCATAAGATACTCTAAAAAATTAATATACATTACTTTGCTATATAGTCTGTACCCCAAAACTATAAGAACTACAGTTGTACCAACAATTAAACACAAAAAAATAATTGATAAAACATTTATTGAGTTAATGACTCCGATTACGCCAAATATAAACTCCATAACTTGTACAATTAGAGCTACAAAAGCAATTTTTAACTCTTTATTCATTTTTTCCTCCAAGTTTATCATAAATCCTTTACTCAAATAATTTAAAAACCACATCGCATTTAAAACAAAAATCAAATGCAGTCTTTGGTTTTTCGAGTTTGTAGCATTAATTTATGGCAACAATTCTTCTTTTCTATTTTAATTGTTTCGTTTAGTATTCTTATTCCATATCCTTGTCTTCTGAATTAAAATCTGTAACAATGTTTTCTATTATACCAATAGGCTTGCAGTTGTGTATCTTTATATATTATGATTAATGTTCAAGCAACAACAATTTATCATCTTCTAACATCAAAGCAAAATAATTGCTGCTTTTATTAACTCTGTTACAATATATTTACACCTTTCTATAAAATCCGTAATGTCTACAGAATTAAAAGTTTAATTTGGAACAATTAGCAATATACACTACTCAAAAGCAATAAATCTGCTTTTCTGACATTAATTATATTTCATAAATAGATTTCTCAAAATCATTATATTATTTTATAAATAGTTTTTGATTATATAAAAGAAATTTTATTAGTAAAAAAAACTTGCCGAGATTTGTTTACAATGCACTAAAAAGTGAATACGATTTTATGAATACTTCCTATTTTTCTTCAGATAGCCATTTTGTAAATGAATCTCGATTTCAATCTGCGAATACGCTATTAATCTTTATTTCTTTTATTAGATTTCCAAGTCTTTCCTTTTATAAAAATCAGCCATCAAACCTGCAACCCAAACTAAATCTTCCATTAATAAGTTGACTTTTAATCGGAGATTAACTAGAAGCTTATGTGAAGCGTCCGTACAAATTCTCTAAACAGCATTCGAGAATGATTCTATTATTGTATGTTTTATAATAATACCTACAGTGACCTTGCGGGCAATCATCTAATATTCCAAACACCTCGCAACCTTGTTTTTAATAAAACTCTTCTGACTGAAAATCAAATGTATTGACGTTCCAGACCAAGTTGCAGTAATTTCTCGACTTGGCTCTTTTTGTTGGAGAAAAGCTTCGCATATTTCTTTTCAATTTCAATCCACAAAAATATTTGAGCAAGTTTTACCCACAGGTTGCTGTTTTTCAAATTCATACCGAGAGGTTGTCCAAATTTCTCAAAACTTATCTGTCTGTTATCGAATTTATACATCCCACTCATCTACAAATGTATGCTTTTTAAGTTTTTTCTCTTTGCTATACATTTATTTAACAATAATCTGCTTGTTTTGTTAGTGTTTATTTGGAATTGTTGGTTTTTTCAGTTTGCATTAGATAAAAACTAGACAGAAAATACCCTGAAGGTTAATTCAAACCTTCAGGGTATCACATCCGCCGAATTACCCGTTAAGTACATCACGGAAACATCTGCACGTAAATTTTATTCATTAATATTAGCCGGCATATAATCATAATCTATGCCTGCAAAAGTTTTTAATATAGCTTCAAAAATAATCTGTGCTCCTTTGCACGGAACCGCCATTCCGATTTGTTTTCTGACGCTCTCCTTTGTGCCTTCAAAGATAAAGTCATCAGGAAAAGTTTGCAGGCGGGCGCGTTCTCGGTTTGTAAGAGCTCTCGGTTCAGACCAGTGATATATATGCGTTCCGCCGCCGCCGCTTCCTGTAACAGTATATGCAGGCTTATCAGGGTCAAGACGCTTATAAATCTGACTTATCTTCGCGCCTGTAACATTTAGTTTAAGATATTCAGGGATATCCGCTGTAAATGCATTCTGACCGGGTTTGATATAGCCAAGACGTTCAACTACTGTCGGCGATTGTTTTGTAAGCTCATTGTTCATTGCATTTTGAGGAATAGGCGGTTTTTCAAGTGCTGTTTTGCAGGTGTTGTCTGTTCCGGCATAAGGTGCCGTAGAAGGAACTCTGTACTCTAAATTAATATCTTCTCTTATTCCAACGATAATTATTCTATGACGTGCCTGCGGTATTCCATATTCCTCAAACTTGTAGAGATTGGGGAATATATTATAGCCAGCCTTTTTCATTTCATCCAAAATTTTAGAAAAAGCCTTTCCTTCATTTGCATTTCTAAGGCCGCCAACATTTTCTGCTAAAAACCATTGCGGACGATATAGTTTCAAAACCTTTATTCCATAGGAATACAACGGACCGTATACACCATCCATTCCTTTCTGTTCGCCTACAACGCTGAAATCATTGCATGGAAAGCCAAAAGCAAACCCATCGATTGCTGGAAGCTTTGTTAAATCAAATTTTCTAACGTCAGCGTGATAAACACTTTTAGGTGAATCTGGACAAATGTTTCTGATATAAGTTTTGCAAGTATTTTCATCAATATCATTTGCCCATTCATGCACAATTCTATAATCCGGATTTCCGATGTCTGCATGAGTTGCGCCCCAAGCCAAACCGCCTGGACCACAGAACAGCTCACCAAGTTTAAATACCATCTCTGTCCCTCCCTTCTACAAATAAGTTAATTTGTTTTTGAATGTTTTCTTTTTCTTCTTCACGAAGAAGTTCAGCGTTTTTAAATACTCGCTGATATGAAGAAAGAGATTCTTCGTCTAAATATCCTGCCGCTAAATATAAATCTATTAAATTTGCATTATAACACTTAGCAAGCTGCATTAATATTTCAAATGATGGTCCAGATTCATTTAAGCCTTGCTCTATACGTCGAAGTCTTGAATCTGTAATTCCTGTCTGTTCATGTATTACTTCTAATGTTTTTTTTGAATCATTTCGAAGTTTTCTTAGCAATGTGCCTAGTTCATTCATGTAAAATTCCCCCTATTTATATTATAACACATTTGCTGCAATTTTGCAATAGTTTTATATATTTTGCTGCAACAACGCAGCTTTCGTTATTATAGCACATATTATCTTTAGCACATATACATTCTTTTATTTCCGGTATGATATCCATGCAAACTTACTGCTTACTATAATGTATTTCTAAACAATTCTTTCCAACAACAACTCTCTTTAACTTCATCGTAGCTTTCATAAAAAATATAGAATTCTTAATGATATCTTTCAAGCTTTACTCAATCCAACAAGCAATTACTAAATCATATTGGAAAACAATTATCCCCTATTAAAATAGGGGAATAATTATTATTTTATAGTATAAAGCAAACTGCTGTTTTCACCGTTATATCGATAACGCTGTTCGGTTTCGATTAGCTTGGCTTTTCTCAAATCCTTAACTGCTCTGCGTACTGTGGCCGCCGACAATTTTGTGTCGGCGGCTATTCTGTTTACAGTGGGCCAGCATACTCCATCTTTGTTGGCGCGGTCTTTGAGATAGATATAAACTACAAATGCTCTGTGCGGCAAGTCCATTTTATAAATCGGTTCAAGTCTTCCTATTTTTGCTCACCACCGTTCCGATGGATTCGGGGCTGCATAGGTCTTGTATGCGGCCTTTGCGTTTTCTGCTGCTCGATCACTCGCTTATTGCCGCTGCCGGATTTTGAATCATCTTTCTTATCAGATTTCTTATTCGCGGCAAGCTTCTCCGGTTCTTTGTTCTCAGCAGGATAACTTGCCTGTTCAAAAGGCACATCCTTATTCGCTCTCGCTGCTTTAACACCACCTGATTTGCTATCATCCTTCTTCTCTTTTGCAGCCAACAACAAATCCGGGCGATACTTGGCAATGATAGCGTCTGTGAGTTCCTTTTTCACTGCATAATGCACCTCACGGTTACTGTGTTCCTCAACTGAGTAAGGAGCCTCAAAGCTGATTCCCCACTTAAAGAACAGCTTCAGCTTGACCTTCATGGGGTGCTCCGCTGTTTTCATTACAACAAAAGTACCTTTCGGAAGGTTTTTGAGCTCATCCGATGTCATCAAAGGGCGTTCTATCATCTGGACGGACTGAGAGGGGTTATCCTTGCTTCGGCTCACAGAACCGGACATAACTGTTCTGGAGCCGAGAGCTTTTGAAAGTGTTTCCGCTGATGTGCTGTTCGGAGCGAAACCACCGAAGATAGTAAGCTGAGTATTGTCTATGATAACATCCGCACCCTCTTTGCCGTAGTTCTTCTCCAACTGCGCGAAAGACTGTATGATTGGTACGATCTGTAATCTACGGGAACGGGATGCAGAAAACATCATCTCTGCCGATTCAATCTTCGGCAGAGTACCAAACTCATCACAGTAGAACACACAGCGATTTTTGAGTTTGCCACCGTTCTCATCCGCTACTGCAAGGATCTCCCGGTATAACTGTTGGATTATCAGCGAGACCATAAAGAATTTACCGGGATCCTCTTCGGGCATTACGATAAAGATTGCCGATTTCTCATTACAGAACTTTTCGGCGTCAATCTCCGTGTCGAAGCAAAGGAGCTGTTCCAACTCACTATCAAGAAAAGCATTCAAACGGGATAATGCTGTTGACATTACCGATGCCATCGTGTCCTCCGCTGTTGTGAGTGCGGCTCCGGCAAACCACTTTGCCTTATGATTTTCGGGAAGCAAATCCATTACTTGTTGAAATTGATTCTTGCCCTTCTTGTTTGAAGGAGCCAGGAGCTCTTGGATTATCTTGTAGACGGATACAATGTGCCGCTCATCCGGCTTGCAAAATTCCGCTACAAGCAAAATTGTTGCCGTAAGCAATCCTTCGGATGAATCGTAGAAGTAAGCATTCTGTCCGTATGAAGCGGAATCACCGCCGGACATGATAATTGTCTTAGCAATAATCTTTGCGTACTTTTCGGCTTTGGCTTTGTAAACGAGCTTGTCAGGATTTGCTTTGAACATATCCGTGTACTTATTCACGAGGTGAAGAAGGTTGTTGCCGTTGGAGCGTGTCGGGTTACGCAAATCGATAACGGAAATATTGTAGCCGTAGTATTTTGAGGCTATCTCTCCGTAATTTCGTACTACGTCACCCTTTGTATCGGTTGATAAGAATGACATACCTGTGGCACAGGCATACTCAATGCAAGGGTATAACCAAAATGCCGTTTTACCAACACCGGCAGCACCTATCATAAGAGCATGCACATCTCCGGTGTCAACCATTGCTGTGGTAGTGCCTTTCTGAATTGGTTCGGGAATATATTTCTTGTTCTTCTTCAGACGGAATTTGTTCCGCAGTTTTCTGAGTCTATACCAAAATCTTCGCAGAAAATTCGTAAAGATAGTGCGCTTGCGGTTGGTACAGCCTACCACTATCCCCTGCTCCTTTGGTCTGCTTTTGGGATCCTCACGCCATTTATCCGGCTCATAGTTGATGTGCTTATAGATTCGCTTGATTTCCTTCTTCGTAGCCCAACGAGCCGTTCCGTGCTGACCGTGTCCGACTGTTTTATCCTTGATGTTGTTGAGGTTATATCTGTTGGAAAGTGACATCACCAGAAAAAAGAATAGCAGCAGGCCGCCCACGGCCGCAATCATAATTCCTACGCCCTGTGGTAACATAGCTGTTCGCTCCTTTCGTCTTGATTCAGCCAGTCTTGATTCCAGTCCTTGTATTGCGGTTTCAGAATGTGGTTTTCGATACCCATTTGATTGAGCTTCTCCTTTATCCGTTGATTAGCCTGCTGTCCCCAGCAATCGTTATCAAAACACAGATACACCTTTTTGATGTTCGGGTTATCCTTGAGGCATTGAAAAAGCACCCTGTCCGAAACGGAACAGGATGCCGCATAGCTGTGTTCATGCCAATGATCTTTGTGCATAGAAATAAACGACAGCATATCAATGGGTGCCTCAAACAAAAAGATTTTGTCTGACTTGCCGTGCCAGTGAAAACTGTATTCTGGCACGCTGCCCGACACATTTCCCTTGAACGAGCTTGCTGACAACGTTCCTCGCTTGTGGTAGTGTCGAGGTTTACCTTCCGTGTCGTAGCCGACAAATACTGCATTGTGATACTCTTCATCCTCGTAAATCATCTTGTTGTGGATGAATGCATTAAGAACTTCACGATCAATACACCGATTCAAAAGCAAATAAGCGTAGGCTCTGCGCATATCAGAGTTCGGCTTGGGAGGTTCCAACACCTTCGGCTTTTCCTCGGCAGAAAAAGAATGAATGATTTGTCCGCAGCCCTGATTGAGCAGGAAAGCAACTGCTTCAGGATAATCCTTGTTGTAATATCTGCGGACAAAATCTATCGCGTCGCCGCCTTCCTGATCGTACTGATTGAACCAGAGGTTTCCTCTCACGGTCACTTTCTCAGATCCGTCCCGCCATTCAAATTCCGAACCCGAACGCTTGAGTTTTTCGCCTTGGCTTCTGAGAAGCTGAACAAGGTCAATGTTCCTCGCGCGTTCTCTTTGCTCTTTTGTAAAATAATTAAATACTGACATTACTTCTCCTAACCATCAAACTTTTATTCAAGAGTTTGTCTGTCTATCTTTCTGTTGTAGTTATCTTACTTTGAGCTGTTATACCACTCCTATCACAGTGACAGGACGGTCCTGTCACTGTATGGGTATAAAAGCCCCTTGTTAGTTGAATATATTTTTAATGAAGTCCGAGACCAAATTTCTTGTCGTCAATTTTCTGACGGGTTTTTCGGTCTGTTTTTACTTTTCTACCTCGCCTATTCTGCTCAATTCTGTTTTGAATGATACGGCTTAGATGATGAAGCAGAGACATAGAGCACATCGCAACGGACGCACCTCTCCCCTTGCTGTGACTGTTCAATAGCTGCAGAGCGTAGGGATTGCCGTTCTTTGCTGATTCAATAAGATACTCATAGGCAAGTTCAACATCCTTCTCTACTCCGTTGCCAAACAAATACAGCTTACCAAGCTGATACTGCGCATAGGCATTTCCTTTCTCCGCTGCCGCTTTCAAATAAAATACCGCCTTGTCTGTATCATTAATTTCATTCAGAAAAATCTTTCCAAGCTGATAAGCAGCATACTCGTTTCCTACCGCAAATGCTCTCTCAAAATGATAAACTGCTTGGCTAATATCTTGGGGTATATCATCCCCTTGATAGTACAGCTTACCGAGCAGGTATTCGGCATACTCGAAATTATCTGCTGAAAGTTCTTCAAGCAGCTGTACAGCGATATCCGGATATCTGGGAATGTTTTCTCCTGACAGATACTCCTTTGCCAACAAAAACTTGGCGTACTGATTGCCGCTGTCCATTGCTTTCAATAACCAATCAAAGCCGTCCGACACATTCTTGGGCAGCTTTTCGCCAAGGAGCAGTTCTTTGCCAAGGAAATACATTGCGCCGACATTCTCGTTATCTGCCGCTTCCAACAAATATTTCAAAGCTAACTCGCTGTTCTGACCTATGATTTCACCTTGAAGATACATCTTGCCCAGCAGGAATTGAGCGTAGCTATTGCCTGCGCCCGATGCCTTTTCAAGATAGTCAACTGCTTTGAGAGGATTATATCCGCTGAAGTCCTCTCGCAGATACAGCTTACCGAGACCGAACGCGGCGTTGGTGTTTTTGAGCTTGTCTGCCATTTCAAAATACATCCGGGCATTATCAAGATTTACCTCCGTGCCGATTCCGTTGAGATTCATCTGTCCGAGACGGTAATAGAGCTTGTCATCAGCCATATTCTTTTCAATAGTGAGGAATCCGTTATAGGCTTTTTTATACCACTCCTGTGCAGAAGATATATCTTTGGCTGTACCGATTCCCTCGTTCAGCATTTGAGCAAGCTGATACTGAGCGTATGCGTTTCCTTTCTCTGCAGCGAAAGCATATAACTCAAACGCTCTGTGATAGTCTTGCTCAACTCCATTACCGTAATAGTACAACGATGCCAAGGAATAAGCGGCATACTGATTTCCCAAGTCAACAGACTTTTGAAACCATAAAGCCGCCTCGGTATAGTCCTGTTCCGTTCCGTACCCCTGCTGATACATCTTGCCAATGCGATATTGCATATACGCAGGCTTTTTCTCGCTCGGCAGTTTATCGAGGAAAGCACGGAGAGCTTTCGCAAAGTATTCCTCTGCACTGCTCTCATCATTTGGAACACCGAGACCGTCCAAGTACATCTTAGCAAGGTCGTGCATAGCGAATCCGTTGCCCTTCTCAGTTTCAAGCAAGAGCAGCTCCCTTGCCTTTTTGAAATCAGGCTTGACTTTTTTGTTGCCGTAAAGATAACGCCGTGCCTGCTTATATTCCTTCGTCCACCAACTTCTGTTTGCAAAAACACGTTTGTCTAACTCATCGAAGTCAGCTGATTCCGTATCTACCATAGGCTCGTCAGGAACTGTTTCCAAAACGGAAACTGTTGAATCCGCAGGCGAGTCAAACTCTTCATCATATAAGCTGCCGGATTCAATCTTCAACGCTTCAGCGATAACATGATTCTTGATTGGCTTAAACGTATCATTGTCTACCAACGGAATCCGTTCAGGGAGCGTATCAGTATAGGTTCTCAGCACCTCTTTCCTCTGCTCATACCAGATATCATACAGATTTGCTATTCTTTCATCTTTGGAAAGTTCAATGATGATGTTGTCTACAATATCTTTGACCTCCGCTTTCAAGTAACCATATTGTTTCTTGCCGCTGACGCATGACAGCTTATCCGAGAGCCGGCGGAGGAGTTTTTCAACTGTAGGGTTATCATAATCTCCGCTGTTGATCTGACTGACAATTTCCGCGACAAGAGATTTACTGTCGGCTCTCAGCTTATCTCTGCTATCGGTTTGTCTTGCATAGATTGACACCAAGTCTTGTGCAAATATCTCTCTTGCAAATGCTGACCGAAGATTCTCTATTCCCTGTTCGGTTAGATAGCCCTCTTTAGGATTAGTGGAGTACACAATCAGATGGACATGAGGATGATGGGATTCATTGTGAAACGCTGCGTACCAACGAAGATTTTTGATATTGATTTTCAAATTCTTTGCCATTTCTAACGTTTTACTGCGAAGCATATCTCTCCACCTTGCTCCGTTATTATAGTCCAGCCGTTCAGCATCTTCTCTCCGCAAAGAGATAATTACTGTCCAGATATTTCCCTGATACTCATTCAATTCACGCTGAACCGCAGAAAGACTAAGCGGAATTCCTTTATCAGTAAACAAACCATGCCGACCAAACTTTTCAGCACGAGGACGGGTAGCAATATACTTAGCGTAGGTTTCTCTTCCTGAGATTTCATAACTGTTTTCTTCAATTGTACGAGTAATAAACTCTGCCGCTGTTCCTACAGTTTTCTGTTCAGTGTAATCCTGATATTCTAAACTGCTTGCTGAATCAGGAAAATCCACAAGAAGCTTACCGATTAGTTTCTGCTGATTAACAGTAGCCGGAGCAAAAACTTTTGAAGAATCAATCTTCTCTACGCCCTCACGAGTAGCAATATATTTTGCATATCCTCCAGCACTCTGCTTGCGATTTGATTTCAAATACTTGAACTTAGTAACAAGTCTTGCCACAGATTACAAACCTTTCTGCCAGTTATCTGCTTCATCAAAGGTAAAGATTCCGTTAGTCTTTTTGACTTCTTTGATACATTCACCGCGCAAACTATTAAGGACTTCCTTATCAACACCTTGATTTGCCGCAACTACATTCATGGTAATCGCAAGTTCAACTGCAAGTTTAAAAAGCAATTTACTGAGTCGGTTAGTATTCTCTTTAAGAAGAGCCTCCATCGTTGACATTACGACTGTAGACAAATAAGGAATATTTGTATTAGAAGACAGATAGCTTACATAAAACCTGATAGCATTTTCTATGAATTCACTTTTGCTCAGGCAGTTATCTTTCTCGAAATTCTCATCTACAAGGTCTAATGCCGATTGATTAACATACAATGCAAAGCGCACCTTTTTATCCGGTTTTTCCATGCTATATTCACCTCAATTCTTCATGACACACACTTTTGAGTACAAACAAACGGCTTAAACATCGGCAAATCGAATGCAACAGACACACACCGTGACACAAAAGTTGTTTTTTGACACACACTTTTTTGAAATCACAAAAACCTCAAAAATGGCTTTGCAGTCGGCATTGCCGGCTGCTGTGAACAGCGTGTGGTCGCTTCTGCGACACACACGCTTTCTCCTGCTTACTTTTCAACCACCGTTGTATCCCCCGATTTGCCAATGGTTTTGCCTTTCGTTTAATTCTTCAAACAATCGCCCGTGTTGGCTTTCCCTCGCTCATACGGTTACTTTCCTGCCTGCGTTTGGAAAAGCCGACACAGGGCGAACACGGCGATCACAGGTGCATTGTACTGCCCTCGTTCTCGCCGCCATTGTAACGGCTTTGACTTTGATTTATATACCATTCGATATCAGCATCGAAGGAATCGTGACGTTGAGTTTCTCCGACACCTCCGCGCTCTGCTCTTTCGATTGCTGACTCCAAAAAATTCAAATCATAGCATTCTGATTCCTGCTCTCCGTTTCCCTTGAATGTAAGAATACCGGTTTCAAAATCATAATCTACTGTACAGCTGATTCTCTTATCATTGTCTTGCGCATCGGACAGCACATCAAAGACAGGATTATCAAGATAATCATAGGAGTCGAACTTTTCTACAAGACAATCGAGAGTATACTCATCCTTCATATCTAACAGATGATGATAATAAAAACTCGCAGCGTCATAAAGCGAGTGGATACCTTTAGCAACGAAATACGATTCTTCATCATCGTCATTGTGCATATGAATAAGCGCGAAGCAATTATCATACTGCCACTGACGGTTATGCTCTTCCATCATTTCTTGGTCGATCTGTTCTTTCACCTCGGGAGGCACAAGTTCATCATAGAGTTTTTCCATGTGATTGATTAACTCCATGCGCAGTTCCTCTTCCTCACTATGGAAGCAATCAATCACGGCGTTGAGCTTATAGCTGTTGTAATCGAAATCAAAGTTTGTTTCAAACATTTTCTCTCACCTCACTTTTGCTTTCGCTCGGTTTGGAGCGAATTGTTTTTGCTCTGCTGACAGTTTGCGCAGAGGATTTCATATCAAGATATTCGCGCACGTTAGCAGGAACATATTTCGTATAGAGCGCGTCGAGCGATTTTTCCATTTCGGATTTCAAATCGGTATCGCGCTGCTCCATATACATTTTGACAGCAGAAAGTTTTTCGCTGTCATACGCGATACTGATATTTTCTTTTCTCATTTACATATCTCCTTACGAATAATTCAAGCTGTTGGTCTGTTCCTCGGTTTGACCTGTAACGCAGGAAGTCAAACTCATATCGGTATCAGGATGCTCGAATCCATCAAGCTGACAATTGGTAATCTGCGTATTTCGCACTTTACAATTCTGCATTGCTGCGCTTGTGAGAATAGAATCGCACACAACAGAGTTAGAAATATCACAGCCGATAAATTCAGCTTGAATGAAGTTGGTTTTGTTCGCAAAGATATCCTGCATATAGCAATTATCGAAACGAGCTGACTCCATCTCTGCATTACTGAAGTCTGTTGAATGCATATCACAGTTTTCAAACTGCGCTCCTTCACAATAACTGTTAGATAAATCTCTTCCGTAGAGATTAAGATTGTTCAGGTAACAGTTTTGAAAGTTAGCCCGTTCACCGCCTGCATCATTCAACCAAAGGACATGCTTTGCGCAAATCACATCCACTTCTTGTTGAGAGAGGATGCGTTTGTGACCGTACTGATATTCGGGTTTCACATTTATAAACAAATCACCGCAGTTTTCTTCGATGTCATCAAACTCAGGACGTTCCGTCATCATGTTTTGGAAGAGTTCATGGTCAAGAAAACCTTGATACTCGGATTGGTAATAGTCGCCCACAGCAGAAAGAGAGAGAATTGCTTGTCCATTCTTCTGCTCACTAAGCACCTCACTGACGTAGTGATCTACAAGGCTCTGCATATCTCTGTTATAATCATCCAGCGCAGGATACTGTCCGAGTCTGCACAGTTGTCTTGCGTTAGAGATATATGCAGAGTATCTTGCGTAGTCATAACCCTGCGGATCCACGAGGATACCGTCATCACCCTCACTGTCAAGAAACATGATGCAAGGCACTGTCGAAACATTTTCGTATTCGAGTTTATCCTTGTTCTCGGCAATGAAGCTGTAATCCTTAAGCGGATTGCTTTTCAATTCATTGAATTCTTCATGGCTGATTTCAACTACTTCTGCCACCTCGCATCTTTGCAAAGCATAATCGTCAGCTTTACGAATAAGGTGTACGTTTAAGAACATTTCTTTTCACTTCCTTACATAGATAAACGCCGACTGTTTCCAATCGGCGTCATAAATTAATATTTGGGTTTTGTCCGGGATTGGGCTTTGTTTCATAGCACCTGTCCAATTCCTCTTGTTCGGGTTCTGTTGTGTAGAACTCTGTGTCCTTGATACAGCTGTTCTCAATTGAGATACAGCTGAAATCGCAGTTGTCAAAGCGCGTTCCTTCAAAGTCGCTTGTAATGAAATCGGCTTGAGCGAAATTGCAGTCAATGAACGCGGCGTTATTTACCTTGACTTCCTCGGCTGTAGCATTCGTGAAATCGCACTTGTTGATTTCTGCCTGATTGAAGCTTGCGCTCATGAGCATTGCGTTCTCGAAGTCCGAGTTGGTGATGATACAATCATCGAAGATGGCTCCGGAGAAGTTCTTGCCTTTGAAATCAATTCCATCCATCTCACAGCCTCTAAAGTCAGCTTGTTCACCGCCTGCGTCGTGCATCCAAAGAATGTGCTTGGCTTCCATGATGTCGATATCATTCTGATACAAGCGGTAGTATTCATCATCGCTCAAATACTCTCTGCCAATCTTGATGGTGAACACTCCGTCATAGTAATTGATATCATCAAACTCAGGACGGTCACGCAGCATATCGAGAAACAGGTTTTGATTGAAATCTCGGAACTTAAACTCATTATACACCTCGTCCATATCAAGATTGTACTCTCCGTTCTCTTGATCCTGCAAGGCTTTCTGCGTATAGAGTCCGACAATGCGCGTCATCTCTTCATCGTGCTTATCAAGCGAGCTGTACTGCATATGCGCAGGCATTCTTCTCGCGTCGGGAACAAACGCCGTATATCTGGCGTAGCCTGTATCGCTCGGAATGACTATCAGACCATACTTCTCATTATCGCAAGTGAACAGCATTGCCTGGTCAACCTCTGCGTTCCTGTCGAGCATGTGAAGATATGGTTTGATATACTTTGATTCCTCTAATAGATTGGTCCGAAGATGATCGAAGTCCTCTTTGGATAATCCGACGCTGAATCTGATATCGCATGCATCATAATCAACTCTGCTGCGCTTTGTTTCAAATTGTGCTTTATAAATCATTGGTTCTCACCTCCTGTGTAACAACAAACTATACCACAGATTTATAAAATATCCAGACTTTTTTCCTCACTCCTATTTGTGAAATTTCTTATATGCTTTCTCTGCGTTATCTGCTCTGCGCGCATCTTCAAAAGCATAGTCGCCGCAGCGCTCATAGACACGCTCAAACGCAATCGCCGCCGTGCGAGTATCCGCTTTCAGAAATTCGCTGTAGGTGATTCCGTTATAGTTACTTCCGTATGAAGCAAAAGCAGATTGGATTGTCTGACGCAGATAATCACATTGCTGTTTAATGGATGCTCCCTTGAATCCTGATGGAGTATACAGCAAACACCACTGACACAAACCGTAATACTCGTCGCCGTTGAAATGACCGACAACATCCCAATCGAGATTCAGCGTATCTCCGCCGCACTCACGCATCATATTTCCGATAATTCCCGCGGCAACGCTGTCTGAATATCCATAGCTTTTCAGATACGTCCACACCTGATTTGCGGCGTCACCCGAAGCCGTCACTTCCGGCTGTTTGAATTTGCCGTATCCTAAGATTTCTCTGTTGCCTACCGAGTACTGTCTTCTGCTTACTTGGTCACTGCTGTTGCCCTCTATGGTATAAACAATACCGTTCTCGACCTTTTCAACGATACCGGTATGGTCTCCTTTGCCGTCTAATCCGTCATACGCCCAATCGAAGAAAATAATGTTTCCGGGACTCGGTGTTGCGGAACCGGGCAGCCACTGATTCTTTTGCCTAAACCAATTCGCACCGTCATCAACGACAGAATATTTCGGTACTAATCCCGAATTGAGATAACCGCACTGATTGGCACACCATGATACAAAAATACAGCACCACTCTACTCTGGTAGGGAATCCGTACCATTTCCAATACTTTTCACCGCCTGCATTGCCTATTTCCTTTGCGGCTACCTGAACAATATCGGAACCGGAACTGTTGCCGGAACTATTGATTGCATTCATCAGCATTTCAAAATCTTCAACTTCAACTGTCGTACCGAAGGTTCTGTTTACATTGCTGATGAGGTTATTCGTTTTCTGGTCTTTCTTAAAGCAGTTGGCAAGTTTTGTTACGAAATTCTTATCCGACACCTTGTCGTGAAGGATAACTACAGTAATCACTCTTGCCTGCAGTATTTGTTCATCTGAACATTTCTTTTTCTTCAACTCACTTTCTACATTTTTTAAAACCTTTTCCGCTTCAGCCATTTGCGCCTTTTGTTCAGCTGTCAGCGATGCCTCAATCTTTTGCTGTATACTAGACGTATCGATAGTGAAGTTTCCGGTAAAGAATGAGACAATCGCTATGATGGGCATTAAGATAGCAAGCAGAATTGAACCTACCACAATGCCGACTTTCTTGAGCGCCTTTGGATTTGTGAGTATGGATACAGCCACTTTCTTTAAGGCCGCACCAACAGTTGCACCGATAAAAATACCTCCTAACAGAAAAGCACCAACCGACTCAGCCAAGTCGATTGGTGCTTCATTAATTTATGTATTTATATTTTCGGTAGTTTTGTTAGATTTACTATACATATTGGCTCACGCGTATTATGTCTGTATGAAATAAAATAATCAATCCCACTTACAAAAGCAACTTGATTTTTCAATAAATTATATTAAATTTAAGTATTCACAAAATTGTATGTGTTTTTTTGCTTTATTTTCACAACTTTCATCTTGTAAGTTTATGCATTAGTAGTATTGCAAATATAAAGTTGATAACGTATAATGTAAATAAGAATGAAAAAACATTCTGACAAAAATATAATAATGCTAAAGGATATAAAATGAAAAAATTATTAAGATTTTTAGATAATAGGAATAATTTTATTATTATGAGTATTCCATATAAATTATGGGGGAAGAAAAATCTCCTCCTACGATATATATATATTCTTATTCCGTGGATAGTTTTGTTTTTTTTCTATTTAACTGTATTTTTAAACAACGCTTTTTCCAAAAATAAAACGATAACTTTTGCTCTTTTAGATGATCTGACTAATTTACTTATAATTCCTTATATTTGGATATTTGGATATTATTTTTTAATGTATTTTTTTAAAAAGTCAGAATTTGAAATTCAAAAAACACAAAACAAATTATATAAAAATAGGATGGTCAAGATAGAGCAAAAAATTAAAAATATTGACAGAGTATTTAAATTAACACAGTTATTTGCCTATTTAATTCCTATAGCAGGTTTTTTATTTATAGATTTCGCAAAAAAAAATAATGGGATATGGTATAATCATATACCTCCGCTAGGACATCCTATATTTATTATTTTAGTATGCATGTCTTGGTATTTTTGCAGCTGTATTGTTTTAACTGCTGTATTTTCATCCATCAAAATACATACAATCCTAAAATATGTTGATGATAAAACCCCCATAGATGTTTATCATAGCGACAACAACTGTGGATTCAGTGAAATTAGTAGAATTCTCGTATCAAATTTTGGTATTGCTTTTTACTTAGTTTTTGCTGGAATTATAATCGTTTTCTCTGACTTTAATGCATACAATGTAACTAACGGGTTTATTAAAACTGCTTTTGCCGATAACCCATTGCTAATTTTTATATTTGCATTAATGTTTATAATGTATTCACTGATAGTTGTAATACCAATATTCGAACTTCGAGAACTATTAAATGATAGAATACTTTCCGCAAAAATATCTACTATTGAAGACAAAGAACGGATAACATCGTTTCCTGTTAATATAAAAACCATTCGAACTTTTATTTCAGTATGGATTATTCCATTAATTATGGCAATATTTGCTGGAGTATCAGCATTAAGCAATAAATGAATTCAGGTTAATTCAAAACGATATAATTTAATTAATCCTTTTATAAATCTACATATCAAGCGAACAACACAATTTATAGATCTCAGGATTCCCAAATGAGCGTGCTTTTTTCCAATGGTAAAATTTTTAAGCATGAAACGATCTCACTGTTGCAATACTTCAAACAATTTCAATTGTCATCCAAAACGTCAGCATTAATAATAACCTTATACAGAAAAATACGTATTGTCCATAAACCTCCGCAAGAAAATGCGGAGGTTTTCTTAGACAATGATTCCGTTATCTGCCGCCTGCTTTGCCGAACAAGGCTGATTTGTATTTTGGGGCGATGACCTGGAGCAGATATCGCTCGTTTCCGCATCGATATAGGCAAGTACCCTGTGAGCTGAAACGAATCAGCTGATACTCATTCGGCTCTACCATGAGCGCCTCTTCATAGTCCTTTGCGTTGATGTTGCCGGGATAGAAAAGGAAGTGGTGAGTCGGGATGGAGAACAAGGGCTTTGTGAACTCCTTGATGTCGGGAAGCAGAAAGTCCTCGATATTCTGCGAAGCAAGAATCACGGAGCTTTCCTTCTTACGCACACGCTTCATGGCATTGCGGATATATTCGATAGCTGTCCGGTTACTCAGGAAGAGGTATAACTCGTCAATGGAGGCAACCGTGTTGCCGATGCCGAGAAGCTTGTTGCTCATATACGACAGAATATTGAAAAGCATGGCGTCCTTGAGGCGGCGGTTCGTATCGAGCAAACCCTTCACGCCGAAGCACAGGAAGGTGTCATCGGTAATGTTGGTGTGTCCGTTGAAATACTTACTTTCCGCGCCGATGCACATAGAATGCAGACCGAGGCATACCTCCTGCAACGTCTGTTCGGTATAGATGTGCTTTCGCTTGGAATCAAAGGATTTGAATTCTTCCTCGCAGATCTCATAGAGGTCTTTCATGATTGGAAAATCAGACGGTTTCTTCTGACTGTAGTCAGTCGCGTCTGTAATACCGAATCTGGCGTAAAGCTTCATCAGCAGGATTTCGATGGTATCGAGCTGTTGGTCGGTAAAATCCTTATAGGCGCGGAAGAAGTCTTTGAGGAACGCAATGTGCTGACTCAGCCTTGTAACGCGCCTGAAAGCGTTAGGCGTATTCTCATCGGTATCTTCATCGCTGTTCTCTCCCCAATCCTTCGGTTCGAGAGGATTGATTTTGTACTGACCGTTCATAAAGTCAATATAACAGCCGCCGAGTGAAGTGGTCAAGTCCTCGTACTCTGCTTCGGGGTCGAGACAGATTAAGGATTTACCGCTTTCACGGATGTTGGTGAGCAACAGTTTCAGCAGGAACGATTTACCCTGACCGGAGTTACCGAGGATAAGGACGTTGGAATTTGTCTTGTCCTCTGTTCTGCGGTCAAAGTCAACGAGGATATTCGTGCCGTACTTATCGCGTCCAATATAGAAACCGTTGGGATCCGTCTTGCCTGAGAAGTTGAACGGAAACATATTTGCTACCGAGCTTGCAGGCAGAACGCGCTCATAGAGTGAGCCGAACATATTTGTGCCGAGAGGATTCACAGAGAGGAATCCTTCCTTTTGGCGGAGCGTGAGCTTGTCAACCTTGATTTTCGCGCGAGCCATTTCCATGTCGATGTCGGTCTGGAGTTCTCTGAGTTTCTTCTTGGATTTTGCTTTCAGTTCAATGAACACCGAACAGTGAAGCAGGATTTCCTTTGAACGCTGCATATTGGTAATCAGCGAGGTAACATCCTGCAAGTTACCCTGCGCCTCAATCGTTTCGGACACATTGTTGCCTGCGGATTGGAGCTTGTTCTTTCTCTCTGCGTTTTGCAGAATCTTTCGCTGTTCAAACGGCTCAACCAGCCTGTTGTAAATGCGCAGCGTTACGCCGTTGCGGTCTGCAAGCTGAGACAAGATTGCCTGTTCCTCGGTTGAGGGAGCATACTCATGGATTACCCACGCACAGCGATAACTGTCGCCTACGATATAATAATTTGCTTTGAAACTGATGGTTGAGGGCAGAATCATATCAAAGAAATCTTTGGTATAAATCTGTTCCTTCTCGTCAGCTGTTAATTCTTTGGATTTTCTCTTGAATAAAGACATTATTTCCTCCTGTCGCGTCATTTGCAACGGGAGGTATTTATCAGTCATCCGCATTGCAAATGACTGATAATTAGATTAGAGTGTTATCCCTTGAAAGCAAGTACCACAATTCTGTCATCCTTCGCGCTTCCGCAGCAAGTGGACAACGTCAGAATCTGCTGACCGTATTTCGGAGTGATACCCGTATCGTAAAGGGAATGATTGAGCGCGTAACCGATTTTGGTATCGTACTTTCTCTCTGTTTCAGCGTTCAGAAAGTTGTACCAATAATCGTTTGACTTGATTCTCATAACGGAAAACACTCTGTATGCCGCCGCGCCGTTCTTGGTTTCAAGCACCACGTTGGGATGCGCGTTTCTGTAACTTTCATACTGATAGTTACACAGGTCGGCAAACATAGTGCCGCCGTTCATGTGGTGTCCGTAGATAATAAGGTTGTCATCACTTTCGGAACATCTCGCGTCAAGAAACGGTGTACCGCTGTAACTGTAATTGCCGTAGAAATCAGTGTACAGATACTTTTCGGGATTGGACGGCGTGTGCATAACAGGATAGCTGATATTTGTACCGTCGATACTTACCCAACCGAAGCAGTCATCGTTCATGCTGATGAGTTCCGAGATGGAGTGAGGCTGATAGTATTCCGGCTGTTCATATTCGACAGCCATATTCTGAATATCTGTATCAGCTGTGACGTTGTCGTTGTCCTCATCCTCTGCGCTGCAGATAACCGGATGAGGCAATCTGATACGGGGCGTTGTAACGGTTTCTTCAATCTGTGAAAAATTATCATCTGCCTGCTGTTCGGCATTTGACCTCTCGATGATTGAGTAAATGCAGGCAAAAATAACAATGCCAAATGCGAGAATAACCGCAATTGTGCTGCCGATACTCTTCCAATTTCTAACTTTCTTTCTCTGCATAGTTAATCGTCCTTTCCGTCTTTAAGATACTGAATCCCGTCATAATTGGGAATGCTCTCGCCGTTGAGACTTGCGTCATAATAGATGGCGAGGAAGCGCTTGATGTCATCCTTTTTCAATCGCTTGATATCAAAGTTCTGTTCGCTGATGATTTTTTCTACCCTGTTCGCAATCGTCAGCACCTGATCGTCGGACGCATTTTTGCAGCGAACAATAAAGAGGAACTGTCTTGCGGTGGAACCTTCGACATTGAGATTGTCGAGGAATTCAAAATCCTTTTTGAGCAGTTCTCTGACTCCCTGAAACGGCTCGTTCTCGATACGCTTCAGCAGATAGCTTTTGTTGGTATCAAAGCATTCAGCCGCATCGGTACAGTTGACTTCGATATCAGGCACAGCAGAAAGAACCATCATCAAATGATTAATCTTAATCTCAATGTTCTCATAGGAGAGAACAGAGATATTTGTCGGTACTACGCTGAACAGCACAAACGTGTTCTTGCCGACCTTCAAGCCATGTTTGGTAAAGGTTTTAATACCGAGAAGATCCTGCACAGACTGTCCCTTTTTCTTCTTTTTGTTGAGGCTCTTCAGCTTTTGGCGCTGTACCTTTAAATTCTTCTTTTCCTCTTTGGTCATTTATCTTCTTCCCTCTTTCCAGATGAATTTCTGTTGTGTGAGCATAAAATACTTTGCCGCATATTTGATAAAATCCAAAACCGTTGTATCTGAAAACCGGATTGACAGAAAAGCAAAAGCCAGCGTCAAAGCAAGCGGCACAACAATTCCGGTCTGCGAAAGAATAAGGATCGAGAGCAGCAAAGCCACACACATGATGGCAAAATCCCTGAGCGACCACAGCCAGAGGTTGGCTGTGGCGCGGAGATTCTGCGGATATAAATAGGTTTTCATTTAATACCTCCACTGATGTTACGAAGCTGCACGGGCAACCGAACGTGTAAGATTCACCGCAGTTGTTGTAGCGTGAACCACAGACATCATATTCACTTTTACGCTTGAATCCAAACCGAACTGTTCCGCAATTCTCGGCACTTCGTTTGCCGAGAGCATAACGCCGAGACCAAGCAGCATATTTTTCGGGAATATCAGCAGTCCCAAATACAAGAGCGTCGTTTGCATAAACGCTGTCAGACAGATAGCGATTACCTGTTTTACCCACTGATTGAAACCGTCCTGGTATCCTCTCGGAAGACTGAACATATACAGAGAGCCGACAGCCATCTGAATAAGCAAAATGCCGCCGCGCTTGATATTGGCGAAGAATATCTTGATAACGCAGTAAGCAAACGCAATCATCGCAAGGATGTTAAACAATCCAAATGATGTGTTGGCAGAGATAGCAAACGCGCCCTTCCACAACTCTGTTGATTCTTCGGCTAATCCGAGCGATTGTCCGCTTGCGTTGAGCAGCGACAAATCTTTTGCAAGTGAGTTCTGCAATGAAATACAGAACTTGTATAGTTCCACGGGAACAATACCTATCAATGAACAGGCAAAGAAACCCTTGAGAACATTGATGGCTGTGGTTTTAATGGACGCACGTCCGTTCTGATACTCAATCGCCACATCAAATACAGCGACTACTGTTCCGGCTGCAAACAGTGCCCAGCCAAACAGGGTAAATAAACTGATGGTGGACTGGACAACGCCGAGATCAAAAATCTCGGCGCCCATATTGCCCATTTGCGTGAAGAAATCCGCAACAGTATTGTAAATCTGTTCGTACATCCATTTCAGCAGCATATCGAAAATGGCACTTGAAATCTGTGTGCCTAAACTGCTGAACGCATTTCCGAACAAACTACCTAACCAATCAAACAATCAAACCACCCCTTATCAAAGGACGGTCCAAATATACATTGGCGCGGTTAAAGCGAACACAAGACAGCCGAACAGAATTGCCGGTGCAGCAAATTCAAACTGACCGTGCTTTCTGTAGTCCATATATGCGGTCGCCAACTTTACGAAAAAGAGAATAGCGAGAATCATGTCAATCACAGGAAATACAACATTGTTTACCACGTTCTGGATTTGCGTCTGCGCCGATGACCAGGTGCTCTGGATAGCTGACGAGACATCGCCTGCCGCAAATACTGAGACGGAAGACATCGCCGCAATCATGACGGCGAACAACACGCTGATGATTACGCCCGCAACTCTCTTATTTCTTCTTTTTGCCGTGTTTTTGGGCATATTTTCTACCTCCGATTTCTAAATCATTTTCTGTAATAAATCTGATGCAAAGCTTTAAATGCTTTGCAAAATTGATTTCTTTCTTCATTCCTTCAGTGACCTTGTCACCGAACACCCACAACTCGTCAGCACGGAACAGCAGTGAGGTTCCGGCTGTCATTCCGAGAGCACGTTCCTCATCTACTGTATCGTCCAGAATCTCCGCATAGAAATGCGGTATGACCGGAGCCATACCGCACTCTAATACGAATTTACCGTATTGCTTTACTTTTGCGAGATTTTCGGTGATGTTACCACGCAGAGGTGAACAGACATACACGTTTCTCATCAGTCATCGTCATCCTCATCTCTCTTTTTGAACTTCACGATAAGGAAGGCAATTAAACCGCCGACTGCGATTGCGCCGAGACCGATAAAGAAACCGATATTTGATCCATCTCCCGTCTGAGGAGTAGTGGGCGGAGTTTCTTTTTCGTTGGTCATTTCAGCTTTGACAATCTGACCGTCCTCTTTGATTTCAAAGGAGTAGGGTTTGCTGTCAATGATATAGCCGTCGGGAGCGTCGAACTCTTCATAGGTGTACTTGCCGTAACGAAGCTTGAATTTAGCGATACCATTTTCATCGGTATAGCCCTCGGCTACAATGTTGCCGTTCTCATCCTTAATACGGAATCCGGCATTCGGAAGCAGTTTGCCGGTAGCTACATCCCTCTTGGTGATTTCAAGTTCACCCGTGATAGGCTTGTTGATGAAGCCTACGCCTGCTTTGTTCTCAACATTGGCAATGTCGCCGTCCTCGTTAATCTCAAAATAGTGGTAATCATCATCTTTCACGAAGCCTTCGGGAGCGGTTTTCTCATACATAAAGTAACCGCCTGTGGGAAGGTCACCGAGAGAGTAATTGCCTTTATCTGTTTCAGACTCGGTCATGGTATCAATGAGAAGGTCGACATCGGCGTTGAATTTGCCGTCGCCGTCGGAATCCGCGTAAATCTCAAACACCGCACCGGACAGCTTGTTTTCAGGATATTCCTCGTCAACCTTTGTAGTGGTTACCGTACCTCTTTTGAGCTTGTTTTCAATCTCCTTTCCCTCGTTGATATGGACTTCCTCCACATCGAGGTCCTCGGAATACGCAAACTCGAACTCATACTTGCTATCGTCAATTACATAGTGGCTGTCGGTAGAATACTCCTGAACATAATACTTGCCGAAGGGAAGCTCGGTTTCAAACTGTACATTACCCTCTTCATCGCAGTAAACGATTTCGATTAGACCGTCCTTCGGGATTAACTTGCCGTCCTCGGCAGTAATGTCCTCATTTGCGTAGATTGCGAACGCAACCTTTGTGAGTTCGGTTTCTGTGCCGATATTCAGCTTTTCGTATCTTTCAAGAATCTTTTTGAGCGATACTTCAGCTCTTTCTCTCTGGTTGTGAACGGTCAAATCGGTGTTGGTTACTTCAACGGTTTCGCCTGCATAGCTGAGTGTTACGGGATAAGACTCGCTGTTCTTGATAAAGCCGTAGGGACTCTTGGTTTCACGAATCAGATATTTGCCAAGATAGAGCTGCTTGGATACAGCCTTGCCGTTCTTAGCGGTGGTAATTGTATCGACAACCTCGCCCTTCTTGTAATGAACAACGCCATCGGGAGTAGTGATGTCCTCGGCTGCTGTGATTTCGAACTCAGCACCTTCAAGATAGCTTTCCTCAAATTCGGGGATATATCTTGTGATTTCTACGGGTTCTGTTACTTCCTCTGTGGGCTCAGTCGATTCCGTTGTTTCAGTCGGAGTGGTTGTTTCCTCAGTTTCAACTGTAGTTTCCACAACGGTTTCGGGTTCTGTAACAGGCTCTGTCGCCTCTGTCGGTGCAGTCACAGTTTCCTCGGTTACGGTCTTGAAGATATCGCCAAGTTTTGTGATAGTGATTGTACCCTTTTCAGCCTTGTTGTACTTCTCAATAGTAACAACGGTCTTTGTGCCGTCTACGGTGAAGTCAATGGGCTTGTCGTCAAGGACATAACCTGTACCAGCTTTTACCTCGATAAGCTGATACTTGCCGTAGGTCAGCTGAATCGGAAGCTTGATGGTACCGGTCTTGTCGGTGTAGAAAGTATCTTTGCCGTCAGCCTTTACAAAAGTGCCGTCTGCTTTCTTAATCCGGAAGCCGAAACCGGCGAGAGGAATAATCTTCTTGCTCTCCATGTCCTTCTTCTGAATGACAATTTCGGAGCGCTTCAGAATATTCTTAAAGGTTACTGTTGCGGTCTTGCCGTTCTCAACAGTTACGGTCTGCGACTGCTGATTAACATATCTTTCGGGCGTTTTCTCGGTTACGGTGTACTTGCCGGGGAGAAGATTCGGAATGTTGATTTTACCGTTCTTGTCGGTCTTTACTGTCTGATTGAAATTGTCACCCGTTACGGTAAACTCAATATCTGCTACAATGCCGTCCTCTGAGGTCTTGATGATATCGAGACCGCCTCTGTCAATCTTGTTGTGGAACTTAACCGTAGCTGTTTTACCATACTCAACCTTTACGGTCTGAGGAGCCTGTTTCTCGTACTTATCAGAAGGAGCCTCGGTTACGGTATAGGTACCGGGCAGAAGATTTGTCAGGCTGATTGTACCGTCCTTATCCGTCTTGGCGGTCTGGTTGTAGTTTGTACCTGTAATGGTAAACTGAATATCCGCAACAATATTATCCTCGGAAGTCTTGATGATTTTAAGGTCACCCCTGTCGAGCTTGTTATTAAATCTTACTGTTGCGGTCTTGCCATTCTCGACTGTTACAGTTTGGGCAGGCTGCTTTACATACTTATCAGACGGAGTTTCGGTGACCGTGTAACTGCCGGGGACAAGTCCTGCAAGGACAAGTTCGCCCTTGGCATCTGTTTTTGCTGTCTTATTGAAGTTGGTTCCGGTCACGGTAAACTCAATACCCGAAATGTTGCCGTCCTCTGCGGTCTTAACAATCTTCAGGTGACCTGCGCTTGTCTGGAGTTTAAAGACAGAAGGCACAGGGTCGGGAGCCGCAAGACCTGTGATAACATCCTGCTTGGATGAGTCGCCAAAGGCTACCAGAACAGAGTTGCCCGAAACTGTCGGCACGGTCTTATTGATAGCAAGCGTCTTAGGTTCAGTAATCGGAGAGTTTGTCGCAAGCGTCATCTTGTTGCCTGAAATGCTGACAGCAATATTACCGCTTGTCTTGTACGCAAACTTAGAAAGAACACCGTTATTGTCGGTTAGAGTAATCTGATACTTGCCGTCCTTATACTGCATTGTGTGAGTAGGCGCCTTTGAAGCCAATACCGCAGCAAAGGAAGGAACAGTGCTGTGCGCCGCCATAGCAGTAGAAATCTTATTATATACATCCTTTACACCGGGATTCTTGCCGCCCGCGCACATACCGTCGATATACTTGGTGTTGGTACACTTGAAGCCTTCGTTGGTATTTCTGCAGCCGCTGATAAGTTCCCAGACAATCAGCTGAGTAGCAATCCACTGCTGACCGTCGGTGTAACCCAAGTTTTTGCTGTTGCCGGGCTTGCCGTACAGAAGCGCGATATTAACAGCTTTTCTTGTCGCGGCAGGAATACCGTTCCAAGCCGAAGACTTGCCCTCGGTCAAGGTATTGCCTGAAAACAGGCTGTAGCCGGGTTCGATGCAGTACGCGTCTTTTCCGTCAGCGTAGATTCTGCAAAGTTCCTCACCGGGTGTTCCCACTGTTACATTGCCGTTGGTAACGGTTTTTGCGAAAGTGATAATACCGCCGCCGGTATCGTAACAATAATCAAAGGTGATGGTTGCGGTATCTCCGGTCTTTGCGCTTACGGGAAGGGCAAAGAACATGGAGAGGATAGTTACTGCCGCAAGAATCAGCGCGGCAACTCTTTTGAATTTTTTACTTGAAACAATTTTGTCCATGTGTTATTCCTTTCTTTGAAAAATGAAATAGGCAGAGGTTTTCCTCTGCCACATTGAAATAGTGTATTCTGTTTTTCCCATAGGGTTATCCTGAAATCATAACCTCATCGCCTGCCTCTCAAAATAGATTTCCGAACATATATCTCAACTTACAGCTTCATCCGATGGGATTCCTCGCTGTTAAGATTTGCAAACTTTTCTTCCAATCCGGTCAAGATTTCTTCTGTCTGCTCATCAGTATATCCGCACAGGGCTTTGCCAACGAGTTCTTCAAGAACTTCTGATTCTTGATCGGTGAAGGTTAGGGTTTTCATAACCGCATACCCATACCTTCGTCATCATCCTCATCGAAGCCATCGTCCTCACTTTCGGAGCCGTCTGTGATGTTGATGTACTCTCCGATAATGCCGATGGCTTCGGAGTAACTGCCGGATTTCGTAATCCTGTCGCACATCTCATGAGCCTCATCCTTCATGCTGTTCTGCTTGAGCGTTCGGGACGCGATACCCATGAGATTGAAGATGTTGCCGTCCTGATTAATCAGCGGGCAGTCGGGTTTGACTTTTTCTTTCTGTTCGGGTTCAAAGCCTCCGAGCCTGTTCTCAACATAATCGGAGATCCATGTGCCGCCGAAATCGTTATGAGTCGCAAGCCGCCACATGGCGAGCTTTCCGGTGTGGGCGTGTACAGTTTCATCGAACGGAAACAGAATGTTGGTGAGTCCTTCATGTTCGAACACGCTCACATCGCTGAATTTTGTATTATCGAGAAGGATTCCGGCTTCGGTCAGCATATCATTGATGCCGTCTACCCACTCCTGCGGATCTCCGCCGCAGCCCTGCAGGATAAGACCTTCCCTGCCCTGCATTTTCCGTAATTCGTCTGCTTTGATATTGTTAATCATAACTTCATGCCTCCTGTTTGTATGGGTTCATCATCCACTTCCTCATCTTCAGGGAAGTCTGTATTGGCGAATTCTTCGGCTGTCATGAATTCTCCGAGGAAGTTCGGCTCGGTGTCATATTCTATCTCGATATATCCGTCAGTTCCGAGGTCAAGCGGCTCTTTCGTGATAAAGGAGCCTGCGTGGTCAACCTTTACGTCCTTTTCAATTGCGCCGAAGTAGACATCGTCTGCTCCGTTTCCCTCTCTGAAATCATAGCGGTACAAACCTTTCGGAACTTCGCTGTCATCAATACGTCTGTCAGCATAGATGGCTTTCACGCCGCAGACCTCCATCAACTCAAAGTCATCTGTATGGCTCTCAAGCTGCGGAGTCGGGAACGCCACATTCTCATACAGCGATTTGCCGTAAGCAGACACAATACCGTAATTGGTAACCTTCGCGCCGAGCGTTTTGAGCAGCCTTTGCGCGTCATCATGGGAAGAGACTTCTTCCAGCCATCTGGTGTCAAAATCTGTCGGGGCGTGGTACGCCAGATACCGTTTAAAGAACTCATCTGCGTTTTCATCATCGGGACAGAATTCGTATTTATCCAGTCTTTTGAACGCGCTTTGCATTTCTTCAAGATTACCGATATTCTCCGCTTCAATCACAGCCTTGAACAATGCTCTTTTGGCTTCGGGCAGCATAAGGTACTCGTTGGCAATGATGTTTAGCGATTCAATCTTATCCATAGAATCAAAGACATTCTCATCAATCTGGGGAATACCGCTCTGAAAATCATAGTAAACACAATCCTCAATGCTGACTGCGCCAATCTTTTCGGCAAACTCGTGAAGCCGGTCGATACTAATCGGCAGTTCAAGCCACTGTGCGCTGTCCATTACCTCACTCGGATCCTCCACGGGAGCACTTGATACCAGCAGTCTGAACACTGCGTCTTCCTTTTCGCCGGTATCCGGAATATGCTCTCCGTCATAAGGTTCAGGATATCCATAGTTACCTAAAGCAACATAACAGCCGCGCACAAGATAACCGTCATCCTTATCCATCTGCTCCTGTCCGATTACTTCGTAATCAAGGTATTTCAGAGCAGAGTCAGGAACGTCCTCTAAGTCCGAAAGGAAGTCGTTCTCTACAGCAAATCTGCCGAGTTCTTCAAGGTCGAAAATATTCTGAACAACCGGAACTGAATCCAAGCCGTAAGTCAGATTAATCAAATCCTTTACAGATACAAGGTCATTACTGTCTTTGTCAAAGAAGTAATTTCCCGTTAAGGCTTCATATACAATCTGCTCCTGACGACTCATTGAATCCAAACGCTTTGCAAGGAAGTTGAGTTCTTCGATGCTTGTAGTATCAAGCCTGACGTTGTTGGGAAACAGGTCTGTTGATTCGTATACAGAGATATCCCGATATAGGGTATCTGAATCAGTATACCGCGCCTGCTGTTTGGCGTTTTCAATCTGCATTTTGGTCGCAGGCAGATTAAGCGAAGCATAGAAATAGCCGTTGCTGTTTTCTTTTTCTGCTGTTAATTCAATTTGAATTTTAGCCATAATCGTTTCACCTCCTACATTTTCATAGTGTTGTTTTCATCCTCATCGGGAATATCCTCTACTCTCCAAGGTTCGGCTTCGTAAATTGTTTTTCCTCTGTAGGAGATAGCGGTTATCTCCTGCGGATAGAATCGTGAGCCTTCCTCAAACATATTGCGGAAGTTCTCTCTGTCCTTTGCGGACATATCCCAAGAATGGTAATCCATATATGCGTTACAGCCGAGATTAAATGCCGGATATTTGAAGGTGAAATCTTTTCCGTCACGCTGAATCGTAACATTTACAGATTTCGCCCCGCTTTCATTTATCGCCTTACTGATATTTCTCTGGCGATGAAAACGGGTATCCTCTTTTGTTTCGAGCTTTTCAAGGCAATCTCTGACGTGGTCGTTCATATACAAATCGAGCAGCATATCATCCTGATGCGTCTGCCAATATCCTGTCGCGGCTTCTTCTACGGCTGCAGTCGGGTATTTGAGATAGCGTATCATCTGTGCTTCTTCAAATCTTCCGCAGTCATAATCACATTGGAATTTCACATCGTCCGCGGACTCTCCATCCAAGAATTTTTGCCGAATCACCGCTTCAGCGTAGTATTCTTTGAAATGATCCAGTTTTTGCTGATAGCTTTCATTCTCAAAGAACGGACTGCGAAGGTTATCTACGTTATTGTCAACGATGTTATTGATGAAACTGCGGACGGCTGCCTCAAATTCATCTTGGAGAGTACGAATTGTCTTGCCTGAATCCAATTCGGGTAACTTGCCCTTTAATACGCTTTGCAAGTCATAAAGTTTGCCGTCAAGTTTATTGTAAAGACCGCAGTAATAAAATGCCTGTGTACGGGACAGGTTGTTTCCGTTATATACCCTCTGATAATACAGAAAGTCAACGTCATCATCATATGGGATTTTGACCAGGTTCTTCTTATCACCTCTCTCTTCAATCACACAGTGGTGAGCCGCGTCGTTTTCGAGCCAAGTGGATAAATCTGCATATTTCACAGCTTCATCCCTCCGCTTTGCTGCTGAGAGAGAAATTCGTTCATCTCATTCTCGTCATAGATGAAATAGTGATCGGCACTCCACATGGAGACATAGAGGTCACCGTCCTCGGTTTCGATAGGTCTTTGTTCAAGACCTTCTCCAAACCCATCCGAATTCTGACCGGACACCCACTCTCTGACTTTCTCTTTTTCCTCTGATGTGAATGGCTCACGAAGCTTGAAATCCACCTTGCCGTAGAGCGTACCGTTCTTCTCGTCTACGCCCCACCTTGCGGTAACCATCTTCGCCCTGGCGTTTTCATCATCGTAGAAGTATTCTTTCATATCATCCAAATCGGAATCCTGTTCTTTATCTACGAGCTCTCTGATATCCCATTCGTAGGAGCGAAGGAAGCGGTTGTCGACTTCATATTCATCGCCGTACTCTTCATCTTCGAGTCTGCCGACAAGCGGAAAGTAGAAGGTTTCCGTGTACTGTCCGGCTTCATAAGATTGCTTTCTGACATCTTCCATCAGCTCCTGCGGCGAGGAATACTGATCGTTGATGATATCCGATTCTATCGCTTCTTTGACTTCATCGGGTGCGTTCATAACCGCGTGTGCCAGATTATTTACATCTCTCATCGTATGGCTGTCATTGAACAGCTTGATCAAGTGAGCGCCGATGTCGCTGTCGGCTAACAGTTTTACTTTGATTTTGGAATCAGCCGATATGGGGGTGTTGTGAGATAATTCGCGACCGACTGAAAAGAGTTTCATGTCAAGGTCGCTTCTGTCACAAGGCAAATCCACCACAAGGGTATTGCCTCTGTTATTTACAACTGCTGTAATCAGCATACTTTCACCTCGTTTCTGATTATGGGAGTATAGATCGTGAATTCTGAATTGCCATGCTGATGCACATCGGGATGATTGAGAAATTTCTCACCTCTGCCCGTGTAGGCAGCGATCTCATATTCATTGGCGTTATAGAATTCTCCTTCGCCATAGAGGAAGGATTCCACCTTTGCCTTTATTTCACGGCAACTCATATTGTCGCATATAAACTTCTGATAAATCAGCCAATCCTCCAAGTCATAGTTGCTTGTGGGGATGCCGCCGCACAGAAGCTGTGCGGTATTGCCGTTTTCAGCTGTTAGGGTTACTTTTGAGAAAAGGAGAGCCATTACATACCTCCTAATTTCATGGAGTTGCCGGCACTTCCGAGTTGGTCGAGAATTTCGGAGATATCATTATCACCGTCATAAAACATGAAGCCGCCGGATACATACTCTCCTGAACGTATATCTGCCATATGCTCTCCGAATTCTGCATAGTCAAAGAAATCGCAGAGTTCATCACTGATTTCATATTCTTCATAAGAATCGTTTTCGACAAAATATCTGCCAACAGCTTCATCATCACCGCAACTGACATCTTCTATCAATCCTAAATCGTCAAGATTGTCCATCAGAACAACGATATCCTCAGCTGACTTGACTCCGGTGTATTCAATCGCTGCGGCGAGCTTATCCGGATCAATCTCATATTCATCAATCAATTTGATGATGCTGTTTAATTCATTGATTCCATCTCTCTGTAATACTTCTTCAAATGCGTCGTACAGCTTGTTGTACTTGGGATTGGAAATTTCAAGTACACAGACACAGTCTTCAAGATACTGTGCGCCGAGACGGTTCACAGCCTTACCAAAGGCTGATTCTGAATCCGGCAGAAAGATTGTTTCTGTTTTCCCGTTGTATTCCAACTCCACTTCTGCAATACACGGCTTATCCGAATAGCACGGAAAGACCTGACCGTCATATACTTCTTCCAGTGGTTTATCTTCAACGAACAGTAAACCTTTATCTGTAAAGATACCGCGTCCTGAACAGAGCAGCTCTCTGCCGATTTGAGCATATTGCTCATCATATTCGGAATCTGCCGGGACTGAACCCTCGGTGTTGAGGATATATTCTCTGCCGACCTTTGCCATATTGCTGATATCCTTGATTAAGGTAAATTTATCAAGGTTAAATGTGAGATTGATTAAGTCCTTCAGCGTTTCCGCATTCGATTGTTTCACGGCAATTTCAAACTGGTCAAGTTCATCGCCGTAAAAACTGACAATTCTTTTTGCAAGATAGTTCAGTTCATCAAGATTCACACTTTTGAAGTTGAGTACGGAAAGCGCGTTTGGATAATCAATAGCCTTGACGTAGAACAGATTGGTTGTGTCAGTCGGCATATAATGTTTCTTTAAAATCCGTTGCAGCTCATCGTCATCAATCGGGAATTCGATTTCTGCATTAATGCCGTTTTCCCTGATGTGTGCTAAAACATTCATCGTTTGTTTCACCTCGTTTCTAAAGGAAAGCACCCGAAGCGAGTTCGGGTGCTTGTTATTATCCGTAGACTACATATATTTGGTTGTTGCTTGCTATTACGTTGAACGCGATATCGCCGGGTTCTGCGTAGCTGCCGAAGTAGTATGGAAGATACCCAACCTCATCATACCCTGCGGAGATTACACTATCGGTATCACTGTATTCGCTAACATCAAGCGATGGAAACCATCCGGCGTTTCCGGTATTCAACGAACCGTTGTACACCATGCCGAGTGAGCAGCCGTAGCTAATCAGCGCGCTTGTGACGCGTCCTAAGTCAATCGACTGCTGTTTCGGCTGTTCTTTAACAACCGGTTTTTCCTCGGTTTGAGGTTTGCTCTGTGTTTTGGGCTTATCAGTTGTTTTCGGTGTACTCTCCGTTTTAGGTTTTTGTGGGGTTTGCGGTTTTTCTTCTGCCTTTGATTCGGCTTTTTGCTGTTGAACAGGCGCCTCATTTTGACTTGTCTGCGAGCTTGCTGACCTTTCTCCGTCATTGCCGTAATTCTGCGCTACATTGCCCGAATTTTGGCTTGTGGCGGTCTTTTTCGGCTTGCTCGGCTCAGTTGTCGAAGGCTCTGTTTTGCCCGACACAGGCGAAGATTCAGCGGTAACCGTTTTGCTTGCGGACGTTGCTTTCTGCGTAGATTCAACTGTTTCATCGACAGTTGAATCTGCCGTTTCAGGTGATCCGTCAACCGATGATTCCGCAACCCCGTTAGCCTGAGAACATGCGGTAAAGGTACTTGCTGCCATGAGGATTGTTAATATGATTGCGATTGTTTTTTTCATATTGATCGCGCTCCTTTCTATTAACAAGAACATATACCACAAACCGAATCAAATAGCCAGACCTAAAATCACATTTTCTGTCTGAAACCGTGAGAAAGATTTTCCTCATCCTCAAACTCTTCGGATTCGTCCTCATGCTCATCGTAAATATTGCAGCCTATAAGGGAAAAGATTTTCAGTATTCCCTTAACACCGCTCTGCTGACATTCGGGACAGTTTTCAAGATGAGCCGTCATCTCGATATTATCCTCGGTCATAATCAGCTCATTGATTTCTCTTTCTTTCTGCTGTTCCTCTGTCATTTCTGGTTTCTTTCGCATGATTACATCCTCGGACGGAAGCTCGGCGCTTCATCGGGTTCGCTGTCGTAGTCCTCAGAGCCGTACTCAGATTCCTCATCTTCGGAATCACTGTAATTCTCTCCCTCATTTTCGGACTCAGACTCTTCCAATTCCCTCTCATAGGCGTCGAGAACCTTTGTATTGATGGCGTCTCTCGCTTCTTTTGAAACGGGATGGGCGTAGTCCGCGTACTTGGTTTCGCCGTTATGGTCTTCGTAGGAATATGAAGGCATTGAAACGAACAAGCCCTTCTTGGAATCCATAACGCGCAGACCATGAATGGCAACTGCGCCGCTGACAGTCACGCTTGCGAAAGCGCGCAGATTAGAGCCATTATCCACGAGGTTATCAATTTTGGCATTGATTCTCGGAATAGGAGCCTTCTTGCCTGTGTTCTTATTTCCTTTGTAGTTATTGCTTTTAGCCATAGTTTAAAATCCTTTCTCAGAAACCGATAATTCTGAAACCCATATCGCCTGCGACTTCCTGATCGCTGATTTCTTCGGGTTCAGCGTATTTCTGCATATATTTTTCCACTTCCTCATCTGTAAGGGAGCGGAATTCTTCTCCCCCGTCCCCGCAAATGAAGAATGGTCCTGCAATAATACCGCCGTTATCAAGGTGGCGGTTGCCTTTCATCCCGATGAGCTTTGCTTCATCATTTCCGACCATAATTGTGCCGTCCTCGTTATACAGAGGCTGAATCAGGCCGCCGACTGCGTTCTGCAAATCTCTGAGGTCTGTTCCGATGCGGATATCAAGAGGCGTATTGTTCGGAGTGACATATACCACTCTCATACCCTCTTGTTCCTGTGCTTTGGAAGCGTCGAAGTCGATTTTTTCAAAGCCGATATCCTGAACAAAATAGAAGCCGTTCGGCGTCACCAAATCCTCATTCTCATTACACACCTGAACGATATCAGACACCGAAAGATTGTGTCCATGAAATGTGTATGGTCTGTTATCGTTAAACAAGCTGTACACTTCTTCAAGGCTTTCTGCTTCTTCATCGCCGTAGTAGACGTTCTTGTAAAGAGACGGATCCACGCCGTCTTTGGGAATGCCGAAGAACTTTTTGCCGTAGGTTCTGTCGCTTGACTCCATCTGGAAGATTTTTATTCTCATCTTCTTGAAGCTCCTGCCTGAATAACCGCCCACTTCGAAATCAGGTAGATAAGAGCTTCTCTCTGCTCCTGATCGGTGAGCTCATCCAGCGCCTCCTGAAGCGTGAGTTTCTCTTCCGCTTCATCGGGTTCGTTGTTCTTAGGATTATCATATAAGTCCTCGCAGCCGTCGCAAATGATCTCCTGCGTAAGCAGCACGGATCCGTCCTCCAGCTCGGTAAAGCTGATGATGTCGCCCTCTTCCCAACCGAGTCTTTCACGGATGGGATACGGGATAGTAGTTCTTCCTTCTTTGCCTAAAAACTTTCTTACTGTCATTATTTCGCACCTCTCTGTCTTGTTGTTTTCTTGCGGCATTCTTCGCTAACGCCGTTACAGCCGCACTGCTCCATTTCTTCTGATGTCATACCGGAATCCTCGATTACAATCACGCCCTGTTTCGCGGCGAAAGTCACCACATTATGGGCGGGAATGTTTGCTGTTAACAGGATTTCCACAGGGATGCACACAAGTGCCATATCGTTAAAATCTGCAAATTCTTTTTGCATTGTATCTCATACTCTCCTTCATAATGATATCGATATCTTTTATTGCTTCTATGGGTGTAAACAAATCAATCTGCCACGAGAAGTTTTTTGCTTTCTCGCACAAATCGTAATTGGCAATGAGGAGTTCCGGGAACTCCTTGCCGGGATCGTACTTCTGCACCATGCTGTGAACGCGCTTGAAATCATAGAATGAGTATCCGTCATATAACTCCCTGATTTCGGGACAATCATTATATGATAACAGCCATTTGCCTTTGGCGTTGACCAAAACGTCGTGAAGCATTTGATGATTCTCTTTTGCAAAACCGCCGTCATAGACATATTCACTGTTATAGTACGGCGGATCACAGTAGAAAAAAGAATCCTCTCTGTCATAATGCTTAATCAGTGTTTCAAAATCCTGATTCTCCACAATAGCGTTATTCATCCTGACAGCGAGCTGTTCAATGCCGTCATACAACTTGGTAATATCAAACGGCTGACTGGCAAAGCTCTTGCAGGAGCTTGAATAGCTGTGTCGAATCAGTTTGAGAAAGGTAGCCGCCCTGTGCAAGTCACAGTCGTTCTCTATCCTCTTTTGGATTTCAAGTACCGCTTTTGCTACATCAAAGTCATATAAGACTTGCGTGAGTTTCAGTTCTTCCTCAAAATACGGATTTTTGAAATCTTCCGTATCGATTCGGCGTTTCCATTCCTCAAAAAAATCTCTGGAATTCAAATGGCAAAAGCCAAGTTCGATTTTGAAAGCGTTTGGACGAAAAATCATAACCCTGAACAGATTAGTCAGATTATGGTTATAATCGTTGTAAACTTCAAACTTGTCCTTCTCCCTCTTTCCAAGCAGTACAGCGCATGAACCGCCAAATGGTTCAATATATCTGTCGTGCTTTTCAGGGAACATGGCGTACAAGATATGAAGTATCGGACTTTTGTTTCCCACCCAGGTAACCGGGCTTTTGATGCTATCACCTTCCTCCGGCGAGCCGCCGTTGGCAATCCCCACCGCAGAGGTTTCTGCTAACGGATAACATCGTTTTCGGTGGGGCTTCAACTTGCTGCTCACGGTAAAATTGCATCAATCGCCCCTAAACGCAAAAATCAGTATCAACCATTACATTTAGAAACGATTGATACTGATGTTATTTCTTATTTATTTCTTCAACTTCTTTGATGACTCTGCCGATGGCGGTTATTACGGGTACAGATACCGCATTGCCAGCCATTTTGTATAGCTGATTGTCTGAAATCCCTGCGGCTGCCGCCCTATCGAACTGTTCATCGGTAAAGCCCTGCAATCTCCAACACTCACGCGGCGTCAATCTGCGAATTCTGCCGACATGGTACTCTCCGTTCTTGTCGACAATCAAAACCGCAAACGGCGCTTTCTCGTCTATCTCTTCAATAAAAACACCTGACCGTTCCGCTTTTCTTCTGCCGATACCCGCATTCTGTCTTGCAGTGATACATCTGGCAATCTCCGTCAGCTTTGGATCGGGATTCATATCTACGAAATAATACGCCTGCGTTGCGCTGGTAGTCAGCGTATGGGCAATATCTTTTCCGACTCTTCCTCTTCGGGAATTAATTGTTGCGTAAGCCGTATCGATGGTATCGCCGGGCTGCGCAATCTGAAATCCCTTCTTGGTTTTCACCTTGATTCTCAGTCCGAAATCCTCAATAAGATAAATTCCGGTTTTACCGCCGAAACCACCGGCCTCACTTGTGAGCGTTATGCCTACTCCGTCAGAGGAGTAGAGCCGCTTTCCTTGACTGCCTCCTTTGAGCTGTAAAGTAGTTTCCCCACTTGTTTGTGTGAAAGATAATACTTTTCCGGTACATTTTTCTCGATTATATCCGACAATGTACACTCTGCGTCTGGCTTGCGGCACTCCGTAATCTTTGCTGTTAAGCACTTGCCATGTGACATCATACCCCAATTCGTCCAGCGTACTGAGGATGGTTGCAAATGTCCTGCCGGAGTCGTGGTTAAGCAATCCGGGTACATTTTCAAGCAACAGATACTTAGGTCTTTTAACCTCGGCAATACGGGCAATTTCAAAGAACAGCGTTCCTCTGGCGTCCTCGAATCCGCCGCGCTTTCCACAGATGCTGAACGACTGACAAGGGAATCCTCCAACGATAAGATCAATATCGGGCAAGTCTTTTGGATCGATTGCTCTAGCGTCCTCAAAGTATAACTCTCCTTCTGTATCATATATTGCTTCATATGCTTTCTTGGCGTATTTGTCGATTTCACAATATCCGATACACTCAAAGCCGTCTAACGCTTCTAGCCCCGACCTGAAACCGCCGATGCCCGAAAACATATCAAAGAATTTGATAGACATGCCGCGTCATCTCAAATCCTGAAAGTTTATTTCATCACCTCTACATCTTCATTTTCATACCGCTTGACTCTTCAGGAGCCTCGTCCTGATTCTCGGCGGCGCTGTTTTCTGCTTCGACTTCCTGAACAGACAGTTTTCTGAATGAATCCTCACCCCTGTTTAACGCAAGGGAACTTCCGTTATCCCAATTGACGTGAATTTGCGCCATATCATCTACATGAAACACCGTACCTTTTGTTCCGCTCGGAACGGGAGCAAACGGATCGTTCATACATAGGCACTCAACGCGCGTGCCGGGCGGATACATATCCCGAAGGACTATAGCCTGTCTGCGAAGTCTTTCATACTCGTTCATCCTTTTTCCTTTCCGAACCGTTAGGTTCTATAAAATTTCTCCGAATGCAAATCCGAATTCAGCTTTTTCAAGAGCGTGTTGCTTTGGCTCTAAAATTTCAAGGAGCTGCGCACGGTATTCC
>ODAI011553655.1_pt1 | contig 44223 bp, 25 predicted proteins | sample 1539321 | NCBI WGS metagenome assembly ODAI01 (sample SAMN02144231, study PRJEB22623) | gut metagenome | biome: sheep rumen | host: Ovis aries | place: New Zealand
AAAGAACAGTGATTCCAATGAAGCAAAGATAGCAAAGGTAGAAGGATTAAGAGATTTCTTGGAAGTATACGGTTTCTATGCGGGCGGGAAACATTACGATTACAGGCCGATAGATTTAATAGTATTTGAATTACAGACTAAAGCCGGATTTGGTTTGTTAGGATTGGAAAATCCTTCATTCCAAAACGGAAACATAACACCATATTCTGTAAAAGAAGGGGAATCGCCGATAATAAGTTATGATTATTTACAAGAAAACAATGAGGCAAGAAATATACAGAATATAATCTATATGTATTTGAACGGAGGATTGGGAGAGAGTGTAAAAGGAAGAGAACCGGTAATATTTGCATTGAATCAATTCAAGAATGTTATGAAAGCAGCAAGAGCAGCAAATGATGCAGAATCGATTGAAATATTATCTAATATGGCTAAAGAAAGAGATTTGTTTGGAAGATATTTAACAACCGATCAACTTGCAAGCTTAGGCAGATATGGCTTTATTCAAATAAATCCATATGATTTCTATGATGAATCCGGTAAAGTAAAGAAAGAAGTAGTAGTAGGTAAAAAGACGATAAAAGTACCTGCATTAACAGGAAAAGCAACAGATACACCGTTTGTTGTTAAATTGGAAGACGGAACATATGAATATAGATCGATTATGGATATTAAGATGGCAGAAATGGCCAACCATGAAGGCATAGCGGCATTGCAAATAGTTGGTCCCGGTGGAGAAGCAAATGCGACAGATATATTGAAATTGATAGAAGCAGAAGAAAGTTTATTAGATTCAACATTTGTAGAAGGAGCATTACAAACGAACGGAAAAGGTGGCGGAATACTCTTACAAGAAAGATATTATTCTTGGAAGAATACAGGAGAAGGATTTAGTATTGATTTTGATAATATAAATCCTGGCGGACATGGAACTGTATTCTTTACCTTATTCTCATCTATAATCCCGAATATCAGACAGATGTGTGAATCAAATGGCATTGATATTAAGAAATTAACGAGACAAGATGTAGAAAAATTAATGGAGATGTCAAAAGAATTGTTCTTTGGAAACGGAGACGGATTGAATTCGGCACCGACAGGAAGAGTAGGCGCAGCAACGATGACGACAGTACCGAGAACAGATGTAGATGCAAAAGGCGGAATGATAGTAGCACTTAAAGCTAATGTAAATGGTGAAGAAGTAGAATTCCCATATTTATTAGAGAGAGGCAATGTGTCTGATGAAGATAAAGCAACTTCGGATGCTTTGCAAGAGTTATTTGCAAGATATGGATTGAAGCCGATAACAAAAGCTGCATTGGCAAAAGAAGCTGCGGCATATAGAAGTGCAAATAATGAAAAGGAAGCAAAGACATTAGAGAGATTGATAGAGTTGTTTGATAAATATGGAATAAAAGAAATGAAAGATGTAAAATCTCAAGCATTTAATACAAATGGAATACAATTTAACAATGTATTAATGGGATTGATTTTTGTAGGTTTGATGGATATTTTAGGAGAGAAAGAGACATATCAATTATTTGCATCACCTACAATAACGAGTGACAAAGGTAGTTATACAAAATATGAATGGGCAATAGGACAGATATTGTTATGGGGAAATATGAATTTAGAAATATTGAGAAGACAAAATCCTCAAGTAAACGAATTGTTGAATACAATATTAGGCGAGAACAAGACGATGGCAACAGTAGTAATGTCCAGTCCGGAACAAAGAGAAGAAGCAGGTTTTACACCATTTAAATTTGTAAAAGATATATTGTTATTCTTCAAAGGCGGCTTTATAAATGCAAAGAACAAATTCTCTTTTAACAAAGGAACAAAAACAGATGTATTAGGTGTAACAGGTACAAGTGAAAATAATTTGTTCTCGGTATATTATGATTGGGCATATTTTGATAATGAAGCGGAAAGCTTTGTTGCAAAAGGAGATATAGCAGCAAATCATGTTATAGTTAGAGGAAAAGTTGAGTTGATAAATGAATCCGGTAAGCATGTAGATGTATCACCGAACTTAATGAGAGCATACGGATTGAGTGAAGAAAACGGCAAAGTTGTGTTAGAGAATATAACCGTTAGAATAGATAGAGAAGGAAATATTATAGTTTCTCAAATCGGACAAGGAGAAGTAATTACTCCTGCAACCGTAGCTGCACAAGAAACGAAAAAAGCTGTTGCAGCACCTACGGGAACAGAAACTCAGAAAACAGTAATTAATTTCTTGTTCAAAGGCGTAAGCAAACAATTGGTATTCAATTTCGGTACTACATTGCTTTCTACTATGCAGGACGGTTACAGAAAATTAGCTTCAATAGAAAATAATTTCTTAAGTCAGGCTGACTTGAAAAATATTTTGGAAGATAAAGATCATTATATAACCGAACCTGTTAAAGAAAGCAAAGGTAAAGCATGGGAATTGAGAACTAAAGACGGTATCTTTATAGGTAAAATTATAACAACCGAAAACGGTAATCTTGCTTTAGTTACGAACAAAAACAAACCTATAACATTTAAATTTAATGCTATGATAGGTAGATCTGCAGATGCAAATGTAAGTGAGATTGCTTACAGCTTAAATAAGAATTCAAGAAAAATATTTGATTTGTTGGATCCGAATACACAAGAACATTTAATAGCAGCAGCAGACTATAAATTCAAAAACAGAATTCTTCCTAACGGAGACTTAATAGTAAGAGATAAATTAGTAAGATTTGCTGTTGGCGATAATGTGTTGAATGCGGAAAATGTAAGTCAAACAGGTTTGACCGCATTTGATAAAGCGGTAGCAGAGAGTGTTGCCGCATACAGAATATCTACAAATTATAGTTTGGCTGAAATGAACGAGTTGTTGTTATCCAGAACATTTAGAGGATATCAATCCGTTCAAAGACAGGAAATGTACTTCAAAGTAACTTCTAAGACAAATCTTGAATATATCAAGAAAGGTAACTTGCTCAGAAGCTTTGAATCTGCGGGCGTAACTACATTGATTATTCAAGAAGACAGTTATACTGCAAACCTTGAAGAGATAGTTAAATACATAAAAGATCATGGATTTGAAGTTGTTATTGAAGTTGATGCAAACAACATAGATGAATCTAAATTAACAAGTTTGGCACAGGCAGGATTAACAGGTATAAGATTTGTTGTTAAAAATGATGTTACTAAAGAAAATATAGGAAGTGTTGTAAACGGATTAAGTGAGGATTATAAGAATAAAGTACTTCCTTTAATAAGCAACTTTAGAACAATACCTGCAATATCTTATGATTTCAGCAATAACAGAGGAAGAAGTTCGAAATTGAATATCAGTAATGAAATTATAAGAACCGTTGCCGAATTTATAAAAACAAACGGTTTGGAATTGGTTGTAGATGCAAAAACCTATGTTGAAACCGAAGAAAACTATATCGCTCAAGGCAAAGATATGAACAATTTAAGAGATTTCGTTGAATTAAGAGACGGTGCTAAAATAGTTGTAAGAGTAAGTGATAAAGATGCGGAAGATGCAGGTATATTCGACAAAATAAAGAAAGCCGGTGCGGTTTGTGCTAAGACAATAGAAACATTAAAGAAAATTAGAGTTATGGATAGCTTGAAGAATAATGCAAGATTGAATGGTAGAGATTACAGTTTAAGTGATATATTCGGTGAAAGTATATCGGAACTCTTTATTAACGGTGGTACAAGTGAAGATCTTGATACTATCAGAAAATTCTTAGCCGGTCAGGAACCGTTGAGTTTGGAAGCATACAATAGATTATTCAGCGAATCTGCAAGAAAAGCTATAGACGATGTTATTGCAAATAACAATGCTAATAAGAATGATAAAGATGTATTAACCGGATTTGCGAGAGACTTTGTTATAGGTTCCATGACAAAAGAAATAGAAAGTCTTGTTATTCCTTCCGAAGTTAGAAGTGTAGGTGATAATTATAAAGTTCTTGTCGGAAGTGCATTGTTGATGATGGTTAACGGTGTTAATGTTAATGATATTACCACAGAAGCAAATAAAGCTGTAATTGATGGCAGTAAATCTATTTCTCAATTGTTGAACGAATCCGGACTTGCAAAGAGTATCTTGAGTATGTGGAAATCTGAAGATATGAAGATAAGTATTGAGGAAAAAGCAGATACAATTGCTTTGGCAGGACTTATAAAACTTATACTCACAATGGATACATTGTTGCCGGAAGGCGAATCATTAATGTCTTCACTCGATGTTTCGTTAGACGGAATCAAGGGAATTTTGGCAGCAGCATAATCAATACAAATAATGAATATGGCAAAGATATACACTTTGCCATATTCATGATTATAAAGGGTATTAATGAACAAGAAAAGTATAACACTATTCAAAAAAGTCTGTGCGGTAATCACATCCGTATGTTTTATGTTTACAATTATCGGCAACAATTTGTTTGCAGCCGTTAATGTTGATACTTTGCAATCAAAAAAACAATATTTTGAAACAAAGAATGAGAATAATTTGAATTCTTTATTCTCAAGCAAATACGGAAAAATTGTTTCTTATAACGATAACAGCAGCGATACCGTTATAATAAATATACAAGATTTGCATTGCGATTATTCCGTTCAAAAAAACATATATTATTTGATAGATGAAATATCCAAAAAATATAATATTGATAAAGTTTATGTCGAAGGTGGAATCGGTAATATAGATACAAGTTTTTTTGCAAATATTAATTCTCAATACAAACAAGATGTTTTGGAAAAAATGTTGAAAGACGGCAAACTTACGGGAACGGAATATTATTCGGCTGTGACCGGTAAAGTAAATTTGTTAAAAGGTATTGAGAAAAAAGATGTATATTTGAAAAATATAGTTCGCTTAAACGATATAATAAAATCAAAAAAAGAAATTTCTGTTTATTTGTCTAAAATAGAGAACGAAATAGATCTGTTAAAATCAAAATATTTAAAATCAAAAAATAAAGAATTCGATAAATTGTTAAAACAATCGGAAAAGAAAGAAATATCACAAGAACAGTTTATAATAGGATTGTTTAATTATGCAAAGAACAATAATATATCTTTAAAAAATTATGAAAACTTACAAATATATTTAAGTTTGTTTAATTATTCCGTAAACAATAAAAAGGTTCAAAAAGAGCTTGTTGCTTTATTGAAAGACATAAAACAGTCTTTATCTTATAGAGAATATAATAATCTTATAAATCTAACATCTAATTTAACGGATATTCAAAAATTAGGGGTTTTTGCAAGAAAATTTTGTGATGAAAACAATATAAATTTAAACAAATCATATCCGGACTTAAACAAAGTTTTTGAATTGAAGGAAAAGTCCGTAAAATGCAATCCTGTAGAGTTGGTAAAAGAAGAAAGAAAATTAGTAGATGTGTTAAGAACATATTTGTCTGATACGGAAACGGAACTTGAAATTGCTTATCTTAGTGATTTTGAACATTTTTATAGAGATTATTTATCTGCAAGTTTAACGGCAAGTCAGTGGGACTATGTCAAGTTGGGTTTGGATAAATTTAAAGAATTATATGCAAAATATTCTATATCCAACGATATTGATAAATTGGAAAAATATTCTAATCTTTTGACGGAATTTTACGATGTAAACACAGAAAGAAATAAAATTTTTATCCAAAAAATGGGCTTATCAACCAAATCCGTTTCACCCATTCACCCGTTCACCCATTCATCTGATATTTTCAGCAAAGCTAAAAATATCATTGTCCTCGTTGCAGGCGGTTACCATACGGACGGTATAAACGATATCTTAAATAAAAAAGGTTATTCGAATATAACAATAACTCCGAATATTGCCAATTCCACACAAGAATCGAGAATGGAATATGAATATTTGGCACAGAAACAGGCTATGTCTATAAGACAGATGATAGCATTGGGATTAATATCGAATGCAACTCCGAAAGATCAAATTTTAAGTGTAGCTGCCACTTTGCTTAAAAACCAAAATTTAGATGGTATAAATATAAACATATTAGTTCAGCAGCTAAATCAACTTTTCTCTCAAGATATAACAATTTCTTTAATGGAAGAAGGTAAACAACTTGAAATTACATTTGAAGACGGTTCGACACAAATTATAGATGTGGAAGAAGACATTGTAAAACTTATTCGTGAACAAGATATGCAACAGCTTCCGGCAAGGCCGTTGGTTCAAGTTCCTACCGAGAGATTGGAAAATATTTTGAATACTGTTGCCGGCGCCGTAACAAAAACGACATTAAATTACGGAACAGGCATAGTTGTTCCGCAAGTGTATCAAATAAGTAAAGATGTTTGTTTATTTATGGTTGAAAATAAGTTGTATTTAGGTAACGGAGCAGTATGGGAAATTGCAAATTCCGAATATAACGGTCAAACATTAGACGGGGTAGAACCTGTTGTTTACGAATATATGCCCGAATTTATGCAAAGAGCTATGTTAAGTAAACAGCAAAGAACGGACAGAAACAGGAAAATGAGTTTTAGGTCAGTAATAAAAAGAATAGTTCCGTTTATTCTTGCAGTAGCAGTAACGATTTCACTGATAGCATGTAATTTGGTAAAACCTATAGATAGCAATAAAGTTTATGAACCATATGGTATAGAAACAATTGAATTGTCTAACGAACAAAGAAGGTTTAATTCCGAGATTGAAGGTTTGTTGGAAGAATATCGTGCCGGTAACGGAGCATATAAATCTTTTGTTTACAATCTTATTAACGATAGTTTACCTTTGATTCCCGCAGCAGGAGATGATAAACGTGCATTAATAAATATTGAAAACTTATATGATCAGGCGTTGGTAGCGTTGGCTTACATGCAGATGGGAAATACGTATGAGGCTGCAGAAATTTTAAGTGCTATTGATTCAAACGGTGGTTTATATATGTCTAATTTAGAAAACAGACAAAAAACCGGTGAAATAGTTTGGGTTGGGATAGCCGCAGTTCAATATAAATTGTTGACAGGAGATACTCGCTTTGACGGATTAATAGAAAAAGTAGATGCCTATATTAACAAAGTTCATAGAAGTGAAGGTTTTTATTACGGAGAACTTTCAAACAGATATGTTTCTACCGAACATATGTTTGATATTATAGCTTATTTCAATTTAAGATCTTTGTTATACGGAGAAGAAGAAAGTACTAAGAAGGAAGAAAACGAAGCGTTGTTAATTGAAGCAGCTGAATATTTATATTCTAATTTGTATAATTCTGAAACCGGTTCTTTAAAAAGAGGAGCAAATGATACTTTTCAAGCTTTGGATACTTATTCTTGGGGAATTCAAGTTTTGCTTTCTATAAAAGAAGTTAATCCGGAAATATATGAAAATTCATCTTTATCTGAAATTGATATAGAAAGACTGTTAGAATATGTGGAAAATAATTTTGTAGCCGATGTTGAATATAAAGGTACAAAATATGAAAATCTTTACAGATGGAGTAATGAACAAGATAGTCCTGTAAGTTTTGAGTGGACAATGCAGATGGCTATAGCGTACGAAATGCTTGGCAACGAATATAAAGCGGATTTAATAATGAGGGATGTAGATACATATTCTAAGGCAATGGGCTTTGGAAATCATATTCCTTATTCCGATACAAATGGTGTTTATAATTACACTTCTAACGGTTGGAAAGTATTTGCTGTTCCCGCAATTTGTACATCTGTTGGTCAGAGAGTTCAGTATGAATATGGTACATTTTTTCTTCCGATAACAAGAATAGAAGGGGCAGATTACGGTATTGATGTTTCAAATGAACAGAGATTGTATTTTGTTAAACAAGATGGGACTAACTGGAGAACTTACGGAGCCCAAGAAACAGTTAATTTGTTGGATGCTAAATCAATAGAAATAGAATTGGAACTTTTAAACGATGTCCCTAATGCATGTGTGCAACTTCAATTATTAACATACGATGATGAAAATCGTCAAAATTTAGAGGGCACATCTTTCGGCCTTTATGATCAAAAATATTATTTTGATTCGGACGGCAAATTAAAAATAAATCTTGATATGAGAGATTTCTTGGGAACAGAAACTTATGAAACTCCTGAAATGATAACAACGAATTTGGAGTACATAAAATTAATAGTAATTGCAGGTAAAACAAGTTTCGGAGAAGTTATTAACACCAAATCATTAGACTTAGATGTAAAGAAGGTTACAATAACATATGTTGATGGAACAAGTAAGGTTTATACTTTATTGGGAACGCCCACATATTCACAAAGTGAATACGCATCTGATCAACCAACGACATCAATCTTACCGAATACAATACAAAAAATAAACGATATGATATCCGGTGGTATTTTTTCCATAAAGAAAGCATTGCTTGAAATTATTAATGAGGAAACATTTAAATCATTTTTCAGACCGGTAAATTTTGTAAATGAACATATAAATACAAAGGGTGCAAAAATTTTAACGATAGCTACGGCTATTACATTCCTTGTTGCATTTGGAATGTCAATGTTGGCTCTGTATGGAGCATATAGCCTTATAGTGCAGGCCGCTTTATCGTTGGCGGCATCTTTGTTGGCAGCATTTGATGTTAATGTCGGTACTCATATAATTATAGATTACAGATACTTAAAATCCGTAGGTTTGGCTGAAGCCGTAAAACTGTACGGAAAAGAAAATGTTAAAGTTCTTAAAGACGGCAACCTTTCAATTAATGATAAAGAAAAAACTGTTCCTATATATGTGATAAACGATAAACCTAAAAATGCGGCGGATTTTAATTTTAAATCTGTCCCTGTCAAAGTTAGAACGCAAGATGGCAGAACGGTTAAATGTTGGATTGGCAATTATAACGGTGCAACAGTGTTGTTTGCAGATGGTGCGAATTATGAAACTATAGTTAGAGATTTTGGTAAAACAAGACAGTTTGAAACCGTGTTCGGTAAAAAAACGGCATTGAAAGCAAATGTTGATGTTATCGAAATAGATATGAATAATCCCGACAGCGGACTGAATTATTCTCAATCCGGGAATATTATCGTCGGTGCTAATATGGTTAAGACCGAAAATACTATTGATTTGCAAAAAGAAATTTCATTGCTTAAAAATAGGGCAATAGAAGCCGTAACAATTAATCAAAATGTTGCAGTTTATATAGATGATGCTCCCGAAACTGTATCCGTATCGCAAGATTTTATTAATACCGTAAACCTATATGTGAAAAATGATAATTTGGGAACAAATGTAAAAATATTGTTTTCAAACAATTATATAAACAAAATATTAGAACTTTTGGAACAGGAACTTGGAAATAAACAAGCTGCTCGTGAAAGATTAACGGAAATAATAAAACAATTGAAAGATGAAAACAAAGAAATTGTTGTTATGTTTGATGAAGTAACGGAAGCAACAAACTTAACCGAATACAATCAATACGGAATATTTTCATATATTGCAAATAATGAATACGTTGATGGTATAACGGCTACTAAAACTCAAACGAAATTCGTTACGAATTTAAATCAAATTTACGGTTTTGACGGAAGTTTATCCATAATAAAAGTAAGTGCTTTCAAAAAAGAACTTGAAAAAGCATCCGGAATATTTACATTCTTAACATCGTCACTTAATTTAAATGAATATTTAAAAACAAGGAATATCAACTTTATTAAACAGGTCGCGAACAATTTCGATTTCGACCAAATACCTGTTATGGATATTAATATAATCGGTCAAATTTTAACAAGTTCACAAAACAAATTTGAAGATTTATCGAAATATTTAACCGGAACCGATTCCGTAACGATGTATTATCTCGGTTTGTCCGACGATGAGCAAAGAACGGTATTTATGGAAGAAATATTAAAGAGAGCTTTGGTTATAAATTACTTAAGAAGTTTCGAACAGGATAACGCATATTACGGTTTAAAGGATAAAAATTTGGAAAATGTGTTGGCTAATGCTTTATTTGAGAGATATACGCTGAAAAAGAATTTCAATATAAGTACGGATGTAAATTTAGGTGAAACGTTTGAAACTACAGCCGCTGAAATTGATCTTAAGTTATTAGAAAAAATATCTCAACTTTCACAAAAAGCTTTTGAAGAAAAAGATCCTCAAGCTATAGACGATATAATAAAATTAATTCCTTTGTATGCGGAAAGAAATATTGATTTCCGAACCGCTACCGATATAGATGTTATGGAAATCAAAAATATCAAAGGAATTTTGAGTGCGGCATAATATTCAATAAATATAATAAACGGGATAGAAATAACAATATTATTTCTATCCTGTTTTTTATTAATAAAAACTTCCAAATATACTATAATATAAGAATATATGAAATTTAATTAGCGGAGTAATATATGAGAAAGATAAAAATGTTTTTTATGGACAATTGGGGTAAAATGACAATCGTTTTGTTGACTGTTTTGCTTATAGTGGCTTTTGCGTATTTGCTTATGAGATTGGATTCTTATGCAAGAAGTACAATGCTCGCCTCTATTCCTATGTATATTCTTATGGGAGCCATTCAAGCTATAGTATTCGTCGGTGCATATATGTTTTTTTTCAGCGGCGGATTTTCAAAATTGAAGAAAAACAAAGTGAACTCAAGTAAAGTAAATGTTAAATTTACCGATGTTATAGGTTTTGAAAATGCCAAGAAAGAAGCAATGGAAGTTGTTGATATAATAAAAGACAGTTCAAGAGTAAAAAAAATAGGAGGAAAACTTGTAAAAGGTATCTTGCTTATGGGACCTCCGGGATGCGGTAAAACTTTGCTTGCCAAAGCTATTGCTACCGAAGCTAAAATGCCTTTTATTTCCATAGCCGGAAGTGAATTCGTTGAAGTGTTTGTCGGAGTAGGTGCATCAAGGGTAAGAAAACTTTTTAAACAGGCAAGAAAACTTGCTTATACCGAAGGTTCTTGTATAGTGTTTATAGATGAAATTGATGTTATCGGTAGAGGAAGAACGTTCTCTTATATGGGCGGCGGAGAAGAAACCAACAGTACTCAAAATCAGTTGCTTGTTGAAATGGACGGACTTGAAAGTACCGGACAAAATATCATTGTCATAGCAGCTACCAATGCTAATGAAGGTGTGTTGGATAAAGCTCTTTTAAGGCCGGGAAGATTCGACAGAAAAATTCAAATAACTTTGCCGACTCTCGAAGAAAGAGAAGATATTTTTAAATATTATTTGGGTAAAATAAAATCAGGAGACGACATAAATGTAAGAAAATTAGCTTCAGGGACAAAATTTAAATCTCCTGCCGAAATAGAAAATATTGTTAAAGAAGCAGCTTTAATATCGACAAGAAATAAAAAACAATTTGTTGATATGGAAGATTTGTCGTTGGCCATGGATAGAGTTAATTTGGGATTAGAAACAAGTTTAACCATGACAAAAGAAGAAAAAGAAATGACGGCATATCATGAAGCCGGTCATGCCGTTGCCGTATATTTATTACATCCTACCGACGAAATTTTTAAAGCCACGATAAGATCAAGAGGCGGTGCATTGGGGTTTGTTTATCATACTCCGAAGGAAGAATTACATAATCAAAACAGGGAACAAATGTTGGCTGCCGTTATGGTTGCTCTTGGCGGTTATGTTGCGGAAAAAATAAAATACGGAACAACATCAACCGGCGTTTCAAGTGATTTTCGACACGCTATGTCGGTTGCAAATTCGATGGTATGGAATTTCGGTATGGGAACAAGAGGTTTTGTCGGAGACTTTACCGCTATTCCTAAAGATTGTATGTCATCAAAACTTAAAGAAGAGTTGAATACCGAGACTATGGAAATAATGAATACTTGTTTGAATAAAGTAAACGAATGTTTGACAAAAGAGTGGGCTATAGTTGAAGATTTGGCACAGGAAATGTTGAAAAAAGAAGAACTTACATATGCCGAAGTTGACCAAATATTTGTAAAGCATGGTAAAAGTAAAGTTATTTCCGATAAAGAATATATCAGTATAAAAGACTCTTCCGATAAAGAAAAATCGGAAAACAAAGCCGAGATTCAAAAGGCCGAAGAGATAATAAAAGAAGAACAAAAAGAAGTTAAAGCAGAAGAAGCTAAGAAGCAAGATTAATGTTAAAAAAAATTGTATGTTTTTTATTGTCAATTTTTATTTTATCGTCTTGCGGTGTAACTTTTCCGAAAGAGACATTGGAACAAGATGCAGTTAAGTTAATAAAAGAAGAAACTCAAAAGGATACTTCTGTATACAGATATGGCTCGACGTTATATTTGGATGTTTGTTTTGAGGATTTGGTTACCAACGATGCACGGAAAATATCTGCAATTTACGACACTTTGCAAAAAATAGTTTCAACCGTTGTAAGAATTCCGTTGAGTTCCGACGCCGATATAAAATTTGTGGTAGTATCGGCTTTTGATCCGAATTATCAAACATTGTTAAGATTATTTGAAAATGTTGATGATATAAAAAAATACGCCAATCAATATATTTCAAGAGAAGACTATTCCGAAAGACAATTAATGGAATTCGAAGGACCGGACAGGACAAAAGGAATAATAGAAAATAAATACGATATAACCGAAGAAGAATATGTTGCAAGATTGATAATTTCGCAATTAAACAATGGTGTAAGAACAAATCCTTTTTTAGCAAAATTGGTGCAGGCTTTGGAATTAAGATTTTCGCGTGTTGAAAATAATATTTTTTATTTTGCTATATCAAAAAATATCGACAATGAAGAGGTTAAAAAAATTCTTAAAATGATGTTGGAAACGGAAATTCTTAAAGATATACAAAAATACAAGCTTTTTTCTGTAAAATCGGCTATACTTAGAGATGAAGAAAACAATATTATTTTTAGTATACCGGTTAAAGTATAAAATTATGAAAAGGATATATTCTTTAATTATTGTTTTTTTATTTGTGTTTAATTTATTGCCGTCTGTTTTTGCTGCACAAACAGATACGGTTGATATAAACGGTTTCGATAATTTTTCCATTGAACAAGTGCAGAAAACTTTTTCTAACACAATTTCCCGGGATACAAAAGAGGAAACACAAAACAGCAACGAAGGTTATTCCCTTTTAAATGAGTTCGTTTACAATGCACAGAATCTTTCTTTTATTAAATCAAATAATTCGTCGGAAAGTGTTTTCTGTAGTGAAGATGTTAACAGTATCCTGAATTATCTGCACAAATATAAACTGTTTGAAAAGAGTAATTTATTCTGTGGAATTTCACAATATAAAATAAATTTGAATTCGTATATTGCCACGGTTTTGGTTGATGTTTACGGTGCGGTAATATATTGTATATGATTTTAGACTGGCATTTTATGTCAGTCTTTTTTTTATGGAGATAAAAATGAATAAATTAAAGAAAACGGTATCTGCGATAATTTCATTATCGTTAATGATTACGACATTACCTGTAAATTCTTTTTCTGCTTCATATCCTGTTTTGCCGCAGTATGAATTCAGTAATTTTGCAAAAATAACATCGGCTAATTTTTGTGAAAACAGTGATACCACAATTATTAATATTCAGGATTTGCATAACAATAAGGATGTCCAAGATAATATATATAAATTGTTGGAAAAATTAAATCAACAATGTGCCGATTTGGATGTGTATATCGAAGGAGCAAGTGATTTTATTGATTATAGTAAAATGGCATCTTCTTTAAACGAAGAACAATTAAATGCTTTGATGGAATCATTATATGCAAACGATAAACTTTCCGGCGCGGAATTTTTCGGATATAAGAATAACAAAATATTAAAACCGACCGAACAAAAAAATATATACGATAGAAATATACAGAATTATTCTTTTTTAATAAAAAACAAACAACAAATAAACGAATTATTATCGAATAAATATACAAATATTAAAAATTTGAATAATTATTTGATAAAAGATCAAATAAGTCTTTTAAAATTTTATAATGCATACTTAAATAAAAAAATATCTTCTGAATTTTTTTATAAAAAGGTTTTAATTGAATTATCTAAAAGAAAAATTTCTTCTTTAAAGTATATAAACACAAAGTTGTATATCGATGTTTTAAATGCAAGTAAGAATATAAATCAAAAATTAGCGGAAAGACAGCTTCAAACGGTTCTTACAAACTTAAAGAATACAATAACTTATCAGGAGTATGTTAACCTTTTACAAGATTCTAAAAATTTGTCGGACATAAATGTCGTTTTTGCATATTTATCAGAAAAGACAAACAGTGTAGATAAGTTTACAAAATATCCGGATTTGTTTAAATTAATAAGTTTAAGGGAAATATCATCGTTGATAAATCCTCTCGACTTGGTAGAAGAAGAAAGAGAAATGATGGAAGATATTTTGTTGTCTTACAGCAAAACTGTCGAGAATAAAGAGGTTGTTTTTATCAATTTGTTTTTTCAAATATACAAAAAATTATTATTGGCGTCTGTTTCTTCAAATGAATACATTTATTATAAACAAAATTACGGCAGATTTGCGAATTTATATTCGAAATACATACAGAATGATAATTTGTTTGATTTATACAGATATTTGGTTGTTGCCGAAAATTTTAATGAATTAAACTTGGAAAGAAATATATCTTTCGTCGATAATCTTGTTCCGGATAACAACAATGCTAATGCGGAAAATAACTACAGAGGAAAATTTTACAATATTGACAAGATATTATCCGGATTAGATAAAACGAAAAATGTGAAAGTTATAATTTCCGGCGGTTTTCATACCGAAGGTGTAAATGAACTGTTAAAGAAAAAACAAGTTTCTTATATCACATTGACACCTAATGTTAAAGAATCCGATCCTATGTATGAACAGAATTATCTTGATAGTATAGTGGAACAGGCACAGGTTGATACTAATGCGATATCAAAAAGACCGTTTTTAGAACAAAAAGCACCTATTATTGTTGATAATGTAATCGTTTCTTTAAATTCAATGATGGAACATTTTAAAGCGGGAAAAAGTTTAAAAGAAGTGGAAGATATTATTAATGGTGCTATAAGGACATCATTGCAAAACAGTTCCGAAAAAGGTTCTGTTGAAGATTTTATAACTCTCCGTTTTGATTCTAACGGTAAAGCAACGATAATAGTGGATGAAAGAGAATATGTCTTAACTTTTGAAAACGGAAAACTTGAAATAGAAAAAGATTCGTCTACAACAACGACATTATCAAAAAATATTAAACTTTTAATAAAGAGAGCTTTGGGTATTGATACGATAAAGATGAAATTATCTGTTTCCGATCAAGATTCTAAATCGGAAGAAAGTAGTATAGGGGTTGCCAATCAAATTGCCGCAAATTTATTGCTGAATCAAAATATTTTATTACCGTGGTTTGCAAATAGAGTTATGAGAGCAATAATAGGATTGGAACCTGCGGATGATGTTACTTCAAGCAGAGAATATAAAGTATTGGAAGAAGTATTAAAAGAACAGTATAAGAATTTGGGAGAAGAATATCCTGATATAGATTCGGAAGCAGGGAAAAAAATGATACAAGTCGGAAAAAGTCCTCTGCTTGTAGGTGCACGACAAGACAGATACGGAAATGCAAAAGAGTATGCTTCGTTATTTTATGTTGTATGGGGTACAAATTCCGTAGGTGCAAACATAGTAAAAGAAATTTATATATCAAATACACTTTTTTCATATTTGGAAGATTTTACCGAAAAAGAGATAAGACAATTTTTTCAAACATTAATAACTCATGAAAGACTTGAAATAATAGCTGTCAGCGGGGAAAGTAAAAGGTATAATTCTCATTATAAAGATTTTGCCAGAACTCCCGACGGATTTCATAAATACATAAAAAAAGGTTCTGATTTTGCCGAGTTTATAAGAGAACAAGGATATTCTTCGGAAGTTGTCCAATCTCAAAGAAAATTATTGGAACAATTGGATGAGATAATTTCAGAAGTTAATGAAGAAAATTCCGAATATTCCGGAATTATATCTTTGGTGTCGATGGATGAAGACTCCTCTTATTCAGATGAAGATATTGCCAGATTTTTAGCGGTAAGAAGCGGAGAAGAAGATACAATTTCTCAATCAAAAATCGAAATTGCTGATGAAATTTGTAAAAAACTGAAACAGGAATACGATTTATCCAATCCTGCTTTCGATATTAAGAGTTTTGTAAAGTTCGTTAACGACGAGTATGTTTTTGTATACAAAAAATCGAATGAGTATATGCTTTTCGATGAACTTCCGAATTTGGTTAAAAAGTTACTAAAAGAAAAGTATGTCAAACAATGGAGTAACTCGGAAGATGTCAGTTCAACTCAAATAGATGATATATCTTTCCCTGTTTGCGAAGTTGACGAAGAAACACCTCTTTCGTTGGAACAGAAAGAAAAAATTTACGGAAGGAATATCTTTTTTGTTGAAGATATTATTTCAAGAAACAGTAAAACATACAACAGAATTTTTAAAAAGTTAAGGGATAGTGAAGTAGCAAAAGTACAACCTTTTGTGTTCTTTGATTTGTCGAAAGAGCCTAAAGGTTCGAACTTTATTACCGAAAAAACATACGATGAAATTATTAAAAATCCGCAACTTTTGCTTGATGTAATTTCGAAGACAAACGGTGAAGTAAAAAAATATATATTTTATTGGTTGATTAAATTATCAAAAGATTCCAAAGGAATAAAAGTGTTACAACAACTTGCCGAACACGACAGTGAAATTACAAGAAATTTAATGGTCAGAATGTTTGACATATTGGAAAAAGGAGAAACGATTTTAAATGTAAAAAATACCGAAATTGTCGAACTGATATTACTTATGGGGCTTGGTGAAAAGAAATCAATCGCCGATATAACACAACAAGATTTAGCCGGTTTGTTGGAGAAATATAATATAAAATTTAATTTGGATTTATCAAAACCGTTGACCGTAAAATATGATGATTGGAAAGACAATATTCCATATTTAATAACGTATGCTTATATGTGCGGATATAATTATGTGGATGCCAACGGTATCAATAATATTTATGAAAAAGTTTCCGGTAATGAAACAAACAGAGATCTTATCGAACAATTCTGTAAAAAATTCAATATATCATTGATAGACAAAAAAACGAAGCTCAAATATTTTCATTTTTCGGAAAAAGAAATAGAAAATGCGGAAGCTCTTATCGACGAAAAATTTACAAATAGAATATCAAAACTTATCAATGAATATAAAAATGCGGAAATCAGTTATTCGAATTTTGAAAATTTTATAGAGGACGAGTTACAACAGTTGTTTGATGATGCTCGGGTTACAAAGAGCGAACGTATAAGACTCATGAAAGAGAAAGATATTTTAAAAAGAAAATATCTTGAAAAAGGAAAAATGGAAAGAGCAAAATATCATTTCGAAAAATATGCAGAATTCTATGAAAGAAAATATACGAGCGGTGAATATTCTTACGATGAATATGTTGAAAGAATGGAGAGAATAGAAAAAGATTACATAAAAGCGGTAAGAAATGCAATGATAAACGCAAAAAATATTGCTCTGGACGAATTGAAACTGGATAAGATTCTTATGAACGATTCTATGTTTGCAATAATAATCGGAGGTTCTCTTGCAAAAGGTAATTCAATGAAAGATTCCGATATTTATTACGATATAATTGTTAAAAACGGAGTAATATCAAAATCGATAGAGCAATATTTTACCCCGTTATATTCTTCCATATTAAGAGATTTGGGATTAGTGAACTATCAAATTCTTAAATATTCGACAACTTCTTTGGATAAAAGGAATATCAATACTCTTGTTGCCGAACAAGAAGTAGCTCCGTTTTTAAACTATGAAGTATTGGAAGCCGATAAAAAAGAATGTGTTGAATTGTATGAACAATACATGAATGCTGTTATGAACGATTCTTTAAAAGAGACTGACAGTTTTGATAATTTGGATTTTATTGCAGGAATGTATCATACAATATCGGAAACGGGAAAAGGTTGGATAGGAAAATCATTTTATTCCATTTATTCCGAGAATAGAGACAAGATTTTCACGACGAGATGGTCTTTAATGGCTTTTGAAGCTGTCCTTAACAAAATGATTTTTCAATCTATAACCGAAATATTCAGCGGAAGTGACGGTTTTAGTTTTAGTAATCTTCCTATTTCCGTTGAAGAACAGGTTGATTTTTTGAAGCATAGCGTTTTTTCAAGTGACAAAGAGAAACAAAAGAAATTGGATGAAGTTTTAAATGCATGGAGATTTTTATCCGTAAGCAGGTACGAAAATAATAATACTTGGACGGATTTTTCACAAGAGAAGAAAAAAGCCATAGATACAATAAACGATTTTGTAAAGGCTTATTTAGGAAAACAAGAGAAAAAGAATGATACTGCAAGAGAAGTAAAAGACAGCAAAGACTTTTTAAAGGTAATAGAAGAATTTGTTTACGATAATTCTACAAATCTTCAGGTTTTTAGAATAGGCTATGATAAGTATTCTCACTTGGATCAGTGGAAACAATTTGCAGACGAAGAAACAAACGGAGATGTCTTTGTCAAAGCACAAGCAATAGCTTTGTTATTGGAAATGGATGATATTGAAACAATAAAAAATAAGTTGGAAAATTTGAATATATCAGGATTAGACAAATATCTGCCGTCGTTATTCAAAAGCTTGGATGCCATAAAAAAGATAGATGAACAATTTAAAGATTTCAAAGATATGCAAGGGGAAAGATCGTTACAAAATTATTGGGATCTCGTTGCTAAAACAGCGGAAAACGAAGAAACCTTGTTGGCATTAATCGCTCATAAACTTACTCAGGCAAAATATCCGAATCCGGAAAAGTATCAAACCGAAGAGGAAATGAATGAAGCCAAAAACCAAGCTACTCTTTTGGTGCATTCGGTATATTTGCCGCTGTCGAGAAGATTTGGAAATTCCGATATGTATGAATATGTCAGAAACGATTTGTTTGAAATCTCAAATCCTCAGGAATATTTGAATTTGTTAAACATAATAGAAACTTTGTATGGAGTACAATATACTGAATTTAAAGGAATTAATGAAGATATTAAAATGGCTGCGGAAACAATACTTAAAGCTAAAGGCCTTCCGGAAGATTCTTTTACTGTGAAGTTTAGACCGAAATCTTTATATAGTATACACGAAAAATTAAATTCCGAAAGAAGAAAAGGGGAAATTATACATACAATCGGAGAAACAGAAAAAGGTTTAGTTAAGTTCATATTAACATCGGATAATTCTTTGTTTAAAGAAATTTTAGAATCTGCCAAAGATAAAGGTACGAAAAAGGCCGACATAGAGTTTATCTTGAAACATATAGATACCGATTATGATTCGTTAAACGATAAGCAGAAGGCTTTCGTAAATAAGTTAGTTGCCGAAACAAGGAGTAAAATTTTTGCCGACTACGAATTCGTTGATTATATTAAAAAAATATTCAATGAGTTACCGAAAAATTTTGTTGATATTTCCGGTTTGAGAGAAATGGGAAAATTAAGAGAGTATTTAGTGAATAATAAAATGTGGGTTGAGTTGTTTTTTATGGATATTTTCGGTAAGGAAATCAGAGATTTAATAGGATTACATATTGTTATAGATAATGAAGAATATGATAAATATATCTCGGATGATATGATACGAGAATTTTCGGAATCTTTTGGGCGCAACTTTGATAAATTTGAAAGAGATTATAATAATAAACAGGCAAGAATAAAATTTTCGGCACTGAAAAAATCGTTACCCATAGAAGCTTGTTTGTATAAGAGAGTAGATTATGAGGAAGAAATATACGGCTTTTATAACTTGGAAACACTTTCCGCTCCTCATTATCAATACAAAACCGGAAGAAAAATCGAAATCTATCCGGAAATAGAAGAACTGATACAAGAGTTAAAAAAATTGGAAGAAGCAAAACCAACCGACAGCAAAGAAGCCGAAGAAATCGAAAATAAAATAAATGAAATAAGAAACAAAATAAAACTTTTAATGAATTTGGTCCTTTTCGATGGTACTTTTATTCATGAAATAGCGCTTAAATTTGTAGTAAAAGAGCTTGGAGAAGAAAGAAAACAATTTGTGTTTACTCCGGACGAATATGATCCTGGAAAATCTTTGGAAGAAAACAGAAGACAGATTTTTGAGAATAAAAATTTGGGAACAAGAACCATATTTTTTGTTGAATATGAAGAAGGTTATTTTGTTATGGATTTGCCTAAAGATGCAACCGTAAGTGAATTGATGAGCAGTAAATATTTTGCAGATACCGAAGTTGCCGTATACGATGAAGATGGTGAGCCGTTAGGTATGGACGTTAAACTTGAAGATGCAAAAGTGTACAAAATCATAAAGACCGAAATTAAAGGTAAAACATTGAGAATGACCGAAGAAGAATTAAAAAGAAAGCCGATAAGAACACAATTGCAATATTTATCGAAAAACAGTTCCAATAAAAGTATAAGTACAATTTTGTCCGAAAAAATAACAAAAAAATCAGATTTAAGCGAGCTTGCGGCCTACTTATTATTTTACGAAGATAACAATATTATGCTTGATAATAAAGAGTTATCTAAAGAACAAATTATAGATAAGTTTTATGATGCCGATTCAAGAAATGAAATTTTAAGGAACAAAAAACTTTTGGCTGAAGTGTTGGATATCATATCAAGGGTTATGGAAGATCTTGAATTGGAAGATATTTCTCCGTCGGTGTTTATAAAAAGATCCGTAATGATAGCAAACCATTATAACTTATCAAATATGTTTGAATTGTTTGAAGCCTTGGATTACGGAGTTATAAATTACAGCGACATAATAAATTATTACAAAACTTGTATTTTTATAAAAACAAAATCGAAAAAAGTAAGTGAACAACAAATATTGGAGTTGTTGTCCGATAAACTCGGAGCTGAAATAATCAGGGTAGATACAAGAAAAAGACCGAACTCAAGATATAATCTTATTATTAACGACAGAAAATATTTTGTGGATTACGAAGGTTATGAATTTGATGCCGTTCAAGATTTATTGGAATCTCAAGATATACATTTCGAATATGTAGCCGATAAGAGCAGCAGAGAAATAGGTAAGAAAGAGAATAAAGAAAAAATCTTTATTACCATGGATTTTGTCAGACCTCGCAAGTTTTTACCTTTAATGTCTTTGGGAAATAATGTAGGAGCATTGGTTCAACATGCTATGATAAATCATTCGGGGCTTGTCAGTATCATTTTGCAGGATATCAAAAATCAGGTTATAAGTTCGGAACAAGCTGAAAATCCCGAATTCTCCGAAGAAGAAATCAGAATGTTACCGGATGTTAGAATGTATTCGGCGGCTATAGAATTAGTTGAAAGAACAGGAATTGTTTCCGAAAAAATAAAAAGAGAACATCCCGGTGAACAGTTGCAAGTTTCCGATTACGAAGAAATGGAATCGGCTTTTTTTGATATTTTATCGTTGTTTTCCGAATATCCGTTACTTATAACTCAAATATTATTGGGGTTATATTCAAGGGAAAGTTATACCTACGACGAACAGTCCGTTCTATCACAAGAAACACCTTATTTGTCAAGAGAACAAGTAAATATAATTGCAGAAAATATAAAAAATCCGGATTTGTCCGAAATTTCCGATTTGTTGGAAAAATTAGGACTTGATACACAAGAAGGTTTTGCTACGGGAATTTCAAATGTTAATTTTGTCATATCAAGATCGTTGGATTTAGTTGAAAACGCATCAACCTTTTCTTTTGCGACATTGGATGTAAATCCTGAAACGGGTACGGCAACCGTTTATATCAGTGAAGCCTTTTTAAGAGAATTAGACAAGAAAACGAAAGAAGAAAAAGAAGAGTTGTTAAAACAACTGGCATTACACGAAATTATAGAATATTTTGCACTGACATTCGGTTCTGCCGCCACATATGAAGATGTTCATGCCGAATTTGAAAATTATCAAGGACAAAAAGATTTAATGTCTTTTGCAAAATCCGTAGCTGTTCCGAACACATTAAGAACAAAAGAAGCCTTGTATCAGGAAGTAGACACCCTTCTTTCTCCGAGTGACTTTTCCGAAATGGAGCCGCAATCTACAATCGGTTTGTTATTGGGAAATTTAAGTGTTTCTTCTTTTGTAAGAACATACAGACTGTATAGAGAAGGCAAACTCAGCAAAATATTTATTTCCGGTAACACAAGAGGTTCGTTAGGTATAATAAGAAATTTAAGAAATCCGAAATCTTATCCGGAACATAATAATTTGGTTGACGGAATTAAGAGAACGAAAAGTTCAAAAGATATTAGAACGGTGGAAGATTTATTATCTTTGAATAACGATATTTTTGCAGAACTTACTAAGGCTGATATAGATAGCGTGCAGGTTGCAGACAACGAAGAAATCTTGTTGTTAGACGAAAGTATTACTTCACCCGTATCAAGAAACGAAATTTTTTATCTTGTATCAAGAGACGGCGTTACCGAAGCCGCAATTATTAAGTGGATAATTTTAGAATCGGCAAGGCAAGACGGTTTGACAAGAAAAGAAATTAATCAATTGATAAACTCAATTGTTTTGGAAACAAAAGCATCAAATACGCCGGAAAACATAGCAAATATTTTTGCAAAAAAAGAATTTAAAGATTTTATACAAGATAAAGAAGATATAGATGTTGTTGTTATACAAACACCGTTTTCTCAAACAAGAGCCGGTTCTACATTGAAAAAATTCTTAAACGAAAATGCAACAACTTTGGGAGATAAAAATTTTGATGTCTATAACATGAGTTTTGACATTACATCCGAAGCCTATCATTATGGTAATATTGATGCATTGACAAGGTCTTTGGGCGAGTGGACAAGATTAATAGCATATGCGTTAAAAGGAGATATTGTTCCTTTAATAGGTAAACAAGAAGGTCTAAAAGCTATTCCTTTGGATATATTGGTAAACTTACTCTCGTTGTTGCCTGTTTTAAATGCTAAAGAAAAAGCAAACTTGTATAAAGTATTTTCCGATGCCGCAAAACAAGATTCTAACTTTGAAACGGCCGATAAATTGTTGAAAGTGTTGGAACAACAAATAGGAAACAAAGAAGATATAGAATATATTTTAATTTCCGAATTTATAAAATATATTTACGCCGATACTACCGAACAAAGACAACTCGAAAAAGATTGGGACGAGATGATAATCAGACAGGAAATGTCGGAAGTGGATTTGGAACAAGAACTTTCATTGGAAAACAGAATGGAAACTATGCAATCTATATTGTCAGCGGCATAAAGTTTTGTTTTATTTGAAAAATGTAGTCTAAATTGTTAAAATTTATAAAATTTTGTTTTGGAGAATAATCATGGAATTATTTAAGATGGCCAAAGAAGCAATGTCAATGAGAAGTAAAGTTAAAGAAATGGAAAAAGCTTTGAAAGCAAAGATTGTTGATATAGATTATAAAGGTATTAAAATATCAATGAATGCAAAAAATGAAATAGTAAGTTTGAAATTACCGGAAGATTTTGGTAAAAATTCGGTAAAAGATATGGAAAAATATATGTTTTCCGCTATGCAGGAAGCCATAAAAGAATCTCAAAAAGCTATGGCGGAAGAATCAAAAAAACTTATGGGCGGAATGAATATACCGGGTTTAAACTAATACAAGTTTTTTCTTTCTTGTAGTTTACCATGATAAAAATATTACACAGATATATTCTAAAGGAATTTATAGGTTCGTTTATTTTCGGGCTTATAATATTTTCTGCCATATTGTTATTGGACCAAATATTTCAGCTTGTTGATTTGTTTTTGTCAAAAGGTGTAAGTCTTGGCTTAATAGCACAGTTGTTTATTCTTATCATTCCTAATATTTTAACTCTCACGATACCTATGGCAATTTTATTCGGTGCATTACTAAGTTACGGAAGATTTGCCGAAGATAACGAAATTACCGTTATGAAAGCTACGGGAATAACTTATAAAACATTGTCTATGCCGATAATTGTTTTTGTCGTTTTCATGAGCATAGGTTTAGTTTGGTTTAATCATTATTTGTCTCCGTCAACACACATGTATTTCAGAACTTTATACAAAAAAATTCTTACCGAAGCGCCGCTTGCTAAATTTAACGAAAAAACAATAACCTCAATAGGGCAATATAAAATATATGCTCATGAAGTAGATTCTAAAAATAATACTTTAAACGGAGTAAATATTTATAAATTCGAAAAAATAGAAAATAAAGGCGAAGACAGAAAAACGGAATATATTCCGTGGAGAATAGCGGCTTCTTACGGAACTATAGGAGTGAATCATAATGTTGTTGAATTAACTTTATACGACGGATATTGGCAACGAACGGATCCCAACGAATTGGGCTGTATGATACATATGAATTTTAAAACCTATAAATTTTCTATACCTATCGGTTCAAGTATAGATTTTTCGGATGAATCTTTAAGAGAGTTGAACTCAAAAAAACTCAGAAAAAAAATAAATGAAACGGAAAAAAATGCAGTTGAAAGGAATATGTATACGAATGAATATTGGCTCAGGTGGACTGTTGCCGTTGCACCTATAGTGTTTGTTTTAATAGCAATTCCTGTGGGAATCATGGCCGGTAAAGGCGGTAAAGCTATAGGTTTCGGTATGAGTTTAGTCGTAATATTTATATATTATCTGTTTTTGGTTATATCTATGAATGTAGGTGAAAAAGGTTATGTGTCTTCTTGTTATATAATGTGGCTGCCTGATTTTGTTTTAGCTGTAGTCGGAATAATTTTGTTTAGGAAAATGTTAAAAAAATAAAATGATAAAAATTTATACATACATATCAAAACAATTTTTAAAACCGTTGGTGTTTATATCCTTTGCTTTCGGTTTTATCGTTATGATTTCGGAGTTTTTCAGAGAAATGAGTATGTATATGGAACTAAAAACTCCGTTCTTTACGATAATGGAGTATCTGTTACTTAGTTTACCGTGGTGGATGATAGATGTTTTTGCGGTATCTGTGTTGCTTGCACTGCTTTTTTCTTTGGGAGAACTTGCAAAACGAAACGAAATAACGGCTCTTAAAGCTTCGGGTGTAAATCTTTGGAGAATAATTTCTCTTTTTATGGTTTTAGGTTTTTGTATAGGTGTATTTGATTTTTGTATGAGGGAGTTTGTTATTCCTCATACCGTGGTTAAGGCCGAATATGTAAAGAAAGTTAAAATAAAAAAGAAAAAGTTCGGCGAAATAGAAAGCGAGCACAAAAATATTATTGTTACATTACCTAACAATTCAAGAATGTCTATCGGTTATTTAAATATAAAAGAAAATTATATGAGAGATATTATTATCGATGAGTATAACGATAAATATTATCTTACGAAAAACATTGTTGTGGGTGAAGGTGTTTATACAAACGGCGGTTGGTTGTTGAAACACGGTGTGACGAGAACTTTTGATGATAAAAATAATTGGAACGAACAATATTTCGACAGTAAAGTTTTCGGATTTACGGTTAAACCTCAAGATTTAATAGTTAAAGATACAAGATTCGAACAAATGAATTTAAAAACATTTAAAGAATATATTCGGAAAAAACAGATGTTAGGACAAAATACTTTAAAAGAACAAATAAAATATCATTCTCGATTTGCAAATGTTTTTGCACACATAATAGTTATGATGATAGGTATACCTTTTGCGTTAGGTCTTGGAAATAAATTCGGTAAAATTATAAGTTTTACCTTTGCACTTATATTTTCTTTTATATATTGGTGTATTCAGGCGGTATGTTTGAGTTTAGGTGAAAATCAAATTGTAAATGTTTGGCTTGCCGCTTGGCTTCCGAATATTCTGTTCGGTATCGTCGGAATCTATCTAATGTCCAGGATTAAAAAATAATAAAATTATTGTTTATAGTTGATAGTTTGTAATTGTTAGTCTGTTGTTGTCATCCCGCACTTGATGCGGGATCTCATCGTTGGTCGTTAATTATAAATTGTAAATTATAAATTATCAATTGTCGTATTGTTATTCTGTCATCCCGCACTTGATGCGGGATCTCGCTGTTGTCGTTATAAACTATAAGCAAAAAATCCGTAGGATTTTTTAATAAGCCATGAGCTAAAATTTGCTTTGCAAATTTTTAATAAGCTCCATTCCTCTATACCTCCATACCTCTATCCCTCTGTCGTTGGCGTTTCGGGAAAGATTTTGTTGCGGAATTTTTTGAATACATTGAATTGATATCTCTTATTCTGTCTCTGAAAAGTGTGGCGGATTCGAAATCCAAATTATCGGCAGCTTCTTTCATTTGTTTTTCCAACGATTTTAAAATACTGTCGATGTTTTTTGTCGTTATATATTTTTCGTCTGCTTCTTCCGATAATACCATTAATTTTTCATCTTTAACTTTTTCTTGGAATTCTTCCAAATTAGCAATTGCTTTAATAATTGTTTTCGGAGTTATTTTATGAATCTTATTATATTCAAGTTGCTTATTTCTTCTTCTTTGCATTTCCGTTAAAGCTCTGTCCATGGAATCTGTAATTTTATCCGCATAGAAAATTACTCTGCCGTCAACATTTCTTGCTGCTCTGCCGCAGGTTTGTATTAATGTCTGTTCCGATCTTAAAAATCCTTCTTTATCCGCATCCAAAATTACCACGAGTGTTACTTCGGGTAAATCAAGACCTTCTCTTAAAAGGTTTATACCTACAAGAATATCGAATTTACCCAACCTTAAATCTCTTATAATTTCTATTCTTTTTAACGATTCTATTTCGGAATGCATATATTCCACACGAAACCCCTGATCTTTTAAGTATGCTGTTAAATCTTCCGACATTCTTTTGGTTAATGTGGTTATAAGAACTCTTTGTTTTTTAGCTACAACTTTTTTTATTTCTTTTATCATATCCTGAATTTGGCCGTCTATCGGACGAATAATTATTTCGGGATCTACAAGACCGGTAGGTCTTATAACAAGCTCTACTATATCGTTTTTACATTTATCCAACTCATACTTTCCTGGAGTTGCCGATACCATAACACTTTGTTTTATTATAGACTCAAATTCGTTAAATTTTAGCGGTCTGTTATCGAGCGCGGAAGGTAACCTGAACCCGAAATTTATAAGAGTTTGTTTTCTGCTTCTGTCTCCTTCGTACATTCCTCTGATTTGCGGTAATGTAATGTGAGATTCGTCGGCAATTAACAAAAAGTCGGAAGTGTCCGGGTTAGACAAAAAGTAATCGATTAAAGTTGTAGGTCTTGAACCGGCAGGTCTTAATGCAAGGTGCCTTGAATAGTTTTCCACTCCGTTACAAAAACCTGTTTCCTGCAACATTTCCATATCGTATTTTGTTCTTTGTAACAATCTTTGCGCTTCAAGAAGTTTTCCTTCCGATTTTAAAACAGCTACTCTGTCGTTAAGTTCCGCTTCAATATTTTTTAAAGCAATTTTAAGTTTATCGTTACTTGTAACAAAATGTTTTGCCGGATATATATAACAAACTTCTTTTTTATTTAAAATTTTACCGGATATCGGGTCAAACTCTTTAATTTCTTCTATTTCGTCACCGAAAAATTCTACTTTTATTGCCGTTTCCAAATATGCGGGGAAAATTTCAACGGTGTCGCCTTTAACTTTGAATTTTCCTCTGAAAAAGTCTATTTCGTTCCTTTCATAATGTATGGAAATAAGTTCTCTTAACAAATTATCTATAGGAATTTTTTGTCCCACCGATATTTTTACGCACATATTTTGATAATCTTCCGGAGCACCGAGATTATATATACTTGATACTGATGCAACAACTATAACATCGTTTCTTTCAAGTATTGAAGTTGTAGCTTTTAATCTTAGCCTGTCTATATGATCGTTTACGGAAGAATCTTTTTCAATGTATGTATCTGTTGCCGGAATATATGCTTCGGGTTGATAATAATCGTAGTAAGAAATGAAATATTCTACCGCATTGTTCGGGAAAAACGATTTAAACTCCGAATATAACTGTGCTGCAAGTATTTTGTTGGGGGAAATTATAAGTGCCGGTCTTTGCAGTTTTTCTATTAAGTTTGCCATAACAAACGTTTTACCGGAACCGGTAACACCTAACAACACTTGTGAGTTTTTACCGTTTTTAAGGTTATTGTAAAGTTTGTCTATTGCCATCGGCTGTTCACCGGAAGGCTTAAAGTTTGATACCAACTGAAATTTATTTTTCATGTTTTCTTGTTTTGTATTGTATTATTTAATATTCTTTAAAACGAATTAATGTATATTAAAATATACAATATGCTCAATATAAAAATCTTTGTTTTAATGCAATTTAATAAATTTTTTTCAATCACTTACTTAGATTATAGATTATAATTTTCAACTTGTAAATTGCAAATTAAAAATCCGTTTTTAGTTGATAGTTAGTAGTTTGTAGTTGTTTGTCGTTCCCGCCGTTGCCTTTTATCTTCTATTTTGGTATCATTTTAAGTTGAAATATTCGAGTATAAGCAGGAGTGACATAAAAAAATGTTAAAGTACGTAAGAAACGAATTGTTTGTTGAAAAGGTTGCTGTATCAAATTTGGCGAAAAAATATAATACGCCGCTTTATATCTACTCACAAGATAAATTAGAAGCTAATTTTAATGCATATAAAACAGGTTTTAAAGGTGTTGACAGTATAATTTGTTATGCAATGAAAGCAAATTCAAATTATGCCATATTAAAATTGTTGGCAAAGCTTGGTGCCGGAGCTGATATCGTTTCCGGCGGGGAACTTTACAGAGCCTTAAAAGCGGGAATTAATCCTCGTAAAATAGTTTACTCGGGTGTAGGTAAGACTTCAAAGGAAATAGAGTTTGCGTTAAAAAGTGACATTTTGATGTTCAATATCGAATCTTTTGAAGAATTGGAACAAATAAATAAAATAGCAGGAAAATTAAAAAAGAAGGCAAGGATTTCGTTTAGAGTTAATCCGAATGTTGATGCTCATACACATAAATATATAACAACAGGAAAGGAAGGTAATAAATTCGGTATAAGATATGAAGATGCTTTTGATATTTATATGAAAGCGTCAAAAATGAAAAATATAGAAATTGTCGGAGTAGGCAGTCATATAGGTTCGCAAATTTTGGATGTAACACCTTTCAAATTGGCTGCAAAAAAAATATCTGCTTTAATAGATAAATTGGAATCCAACGGAATGAAAATAAAATATATCGACATCGGCGGAGGTCTCGGAATAAAATATGCAGCTGCGGACAAACCTCAAAAACCTATAGATTTAAGAAAGATGGTTATGTCTGTATACTCAAAATACAAAGATAAAACGATAATTGTTGAACCCGGAAGAGCAATCGTTGGTGATGCCGGAATATTGGTCGGAGAAGTTTTGTATAGAAAAACTTCAGGTCCGAAAAATTTTATTATCACAAATTTGGCTATGAATGATTTGATAAGACCTGCACTATATGAATCGTATCACAGTGTTATACCTGTAAAGAAATCATCTAAAAAACAACAGGTTGCAGATGTTGTAGGTCCTGTATGCGAATCCGGAGATTTTATTGCAAAAGACAGAACACTTCCGATATTTGAACAAGGAGAATTTATTGTCGCCGAATGTGCAGGTGCTTACGGCAGAGCTATGGCAAGCCAATATAATTCAAGACCGAGAGGTGCTGAAGTTTTAGTTAAAGGTTCTAAAGTAAAAGTAATAAGAAAAGCGGAAACAATAGAAGATTTGATGTCTAAAGAAATAAAATAATTTGTCATCCCGCACTTGATGCGGGATCTCGTAGTTAGTTGTTAATTATAAATTGTAAATTATAAATTGTCGTATAGGAGATTTTATGTTTTCAGGTAGTTTTACAGCAATCGTAACACCGTTAAAAAACAACAAGGTTGATTTTGATGCATACAAAAAAATAATTGATATGCAGATAGAAGCGGGAATTACAGGTATAGTTCCTTGCGGATCTACGGGTGAATCGGCAACATTGTCGCATGCCGAACACGACGAAGTTATACAAAAAGCCGTAGAATTTTCTAAAGGAAAATTAAAAGTTATTGCAGGAACAGGTTCTAACTCTACGGCAGAAGCAATAAGATTATCAAAACATGCTCAGGAAGTAGGTTGCGACGGAGTTTTGTTGGTTGCTCCTTACTATAATAAACCTACACAAAAAGGTTTGTATCTTCACTACAAAGAAGTTGCAAATGCAATAGATATTCCCGTTGTGTTATATAACATTCAAGGAAGGTCTGCGGTAAATATAGAACCCAAAACAATAGCACAGCTTGCAAAAGATTGTAAGAATATTGTTGCTGTAAAAGAAGCTTCGGGTTCACTCGATCAAATGTCACAAATAAGATTACTTGCTCCGGAAATGGATTTAATATCCGGTGACGATGCTTTAACGGTTCCTATAATGGCTATCGGCGGAACAGGTGTTATTTCGGTATTATCTAACATCTGTCCTAAAGTTGTTGCGGATTTGGTTAATGCAATGTTAAAAAAAGATTTGGATAAAGCAAACGAAATTGCTTTCAAATGGTTACCGCTGGTAAAAGCAATGTTTATAGAAACAAATCCTATCCCGGTAAAAGCAGCAATGGCTATGATGGGTATATGTTCCGATGAAATGAGACTTCCTATGTGTTCATTATCGGACGAACATAAAGAAAGTTTAAGAAAAACATTAAAAAGTTACAATTTAATATAAGAGGTATAGAGGGCCTCCGTTCCTCTATACATCTGTGCATCAAAATTTTGCGTAGCAAAATTTTAAGGAGTTTAATATGTCTAACATAATAGTTTGTGGTGCATGCGGCAGAATGGGTAGTGCAATAATAAATATGGCAAAACAGGATAAAGATTTTAATATCGTTGCAGGAACGGAAATAGATTCTTCTCCTTCAATAGGTAATAAAAATCCTTTAATAGTAAAATCGAGTGATATGGAGTCCGTAGTAAATGCGGGAGATATAATAATAGATTTTACAATCGCTTCAAATACAATGAAAAATGTAGAACTTGCTCTTAAGAAAAATGCAAAACTTGTTATAGGAACAACCGGATTAACAGATGAAAATAAAGAAGTGTTAAAAAAAGCAGGGGAAAAAATATCTATAGTTTTTGCTCCCAATATGTCAACTGGAATAAATCTTTTACTCGACATAGTTGAAAATATATCAAAGAAAATTCCTAACTATGATGTTGAAATAGTTGAAATTCATCATAACAAGAAAAAAGATTCTCCTTCGGGAACGGCAATAAGGCTTGCCGAAGCAGTTGCTGCAGGTCACAACAAAAGTTTAAACGATGTGGGAGTATACGGAAGACACGGAACGCAAACATTAAGAAAACCGGAAGAAATCGGAGTTCACGCGGTAAGATGCGGAGACGTTTGCGGAGATCATACCGTATATTTTGCAAGTGAGGGAGAAGTAATAGAAATATCTCACAAAGCAACATCGAGAGCATGTCTGGTAGCCGGAGCATTAAGAGCTGCAAAGTGGATTAACGATAAACCTGCAGGCTTATATGATATGAGAGATGTTTTAGGTTTGAAATAAAAAAATATAAGTGTAAATATAAAAAGAAAAAGACTCGGTAAAAATTCCGAGTCTTTTTTTTATAGTTTGTAGCTTGCCATTGCCGTTTGCTTTTCCTGCTTTTCGTTTTTAAATGTTGTCGTCAATTTCTAATTACTAATTAATAATTAATAATTGTTAATACGCTCCCTTATGAAAAATGACGGCAATAATGGTTTTAAGTAATATTTTTATATCTAAATTTAAAGACCAGTTATCAACATAAAATATTTCAAGTTCCAACCTTTTTTCATCACTTAACAAACTTCTTCCCGACACTTGCCATAATCCTGTTATTCCGGGTAAAACTTTAAACATCTTTTTATAACTGTAGTTGTGATATATTTTTTTTATTTGTTCTACTTCCCACTTAACTATTGGTCTCGGACCTACAAGAGACATCTCTCCTTTTAATACATTAAAAAGTTGAGGTAATTCATCAATACTGTATTTTCTTATGAATTTTCCTACTTTCGTTATTCTGTCATCTTCTTCCAGCTTTAAGAAAGCTCCGTTTTGTTGCAAACTGTTTTTTGTTAATGTATCGGTTTTTTTGTCCGCATTATCAACCATACTTCTGAATTTATAAAGATAAAACTCTTTTTCGTTAAAACCCACTCTTAAATGTTTATAAAATATCGGTCCTTTACTTTCTATTTTTATACAAATTGCTATAATTAAAAATATAGGTGATAATATAATCAATAAAATAGCAGACAAAACAATATCTAAAATCCTTTTCAAAAAGTAGTCGATTTCTCTTACGGGATTAGTTATTAATAATATAATCGGAATACCTAAAGTATCATCTAATATGATTTTATCTTTTGTCATTTGTGCTTCTGTAGGTAAAATTTTTATAGCTATTTCATTTGTTTGAGCCCAATCGCATAAAGATAAAAATTCTTCATCTTTTATTGAATAATTTACAATAATAATTTCTTTTATACTTTTTCTGACAGATGCACTTTTTAAACTTTCTATGTTTTTTGTTTCCAACGGATACGGATAATAAAAAACTTTATTTATATAATTATTACTGAAAACTTTTTTATATTTTCGCACATTTTTGCCTATAATCAAAAGATTATTTCGTATATCCAATTTATATACAATGTATGCAATTACTTTCTTGAAAAGATATCTGAAAGTTAATGTAAAAAAAATTAAGTTTATTGTTATAAAAACAACTAACAGTCTTGAAGTATCGCTTTTAATAATAAAAATTAAGGCAAGAATAAAAATAGTGAAAGATATTGTAGTTTTTACTGTTTTTATAAATAAATCGAATGATGATATATAAAATAACTTATAACCTATAAAAAAATTTAAAAATAATATCCATACCGGAAGTAAACAAATCGATAAAGTAAGATATTTGTAGAAAGAATATATATGCACAGGATGTAAAATATCAAATCTAAAACAAAATGCAACTATAAAAGAAAAAATAAACGCAATACAATCGGTTAAAATTAAAGTAAATATAAATGGTAAATTTTTATTTTTTGTAAACATTTTTTTAATAATGATTTTAAAATTTGATATAATAAACAAATATATTTTATCATATTTTGGATTACTTTAACATCGGAGAACAAAGATGTTGGATGTTGATTTCTTTGCAAGATTTTTAAATCTTTCACCAAAAGAAAAAATACTTTTAAATTTATATATTAAAAAAGTTGTAACAAAAGAAGAAATAGATCATTTGTTATACGATTTTGATTATAATATTGAAAAAGAAAATCTGAACTTTAATTTTTTACTTTCACTTTTGTTTCAAAATAATCCTCATATAGAAATCCCAAAAAATATTGAACCGAGACTAAAAGGAGTCCTTAGATGGTTTCAGTATCGAAATATCTCGTTGTTGTCAGGTTTAAAACTGTTAATCGTTGAATTGAATAAACAAAATATTCCTGTTTTACTTATAAAAGGTGCAGCTATGAAAATTCTCGAACCTGATAAAGCGAGAATGATGGCAGATGTGGATTGTGCCGTAGGTGTAGATAATTTAAACAAAACCGTTAAGATAAGCAAAGAATTGGGTTTTAAAATAAATGAATCTTATAAACATGCTACGGAAGTAAGAAAATCGGATATACTAAAAATTGATATTCACAATAAGATTGTTAAAAGTGATACTGATACAACAATAACGGATAAAAAAATTTTTGAAAGAGCAAAAGAGTATGATTTTTATGGTTCTAAAGTTCTTATACCTGATAGCGAAGATATGATTCTTTTATTGCTTACAAACGGTTATGAAAATATTCTCTATTCTCAACCTTTTTATAAAAATATTTCTTGGTTGTTGGATGTAGTGTACATATCTAAAAATAATAGAAACATAGATTGGAACCTTGTTGTTACGAATGCCAAAGAAACAAATACTCTTGCGCAAGTAAAAATAATGTTTGAGTTAATAAATTATTTCTTGCCGAATACCGTTCCGGATAATATAATTTCTTCTATACAAATATCCGGACAAGAAAATAAATTTTTTCATGCTTATACAAAAAAACATTTGTTCTTCTCTAAAGCACAACAATTGAAAGAACAGGTAAGAGATATGGTAAAAGGTAAAGAAAAATTTAATTTTTTTCTTGCACTAAAACTGACAAGCCGATTTTTTTATTTAAAAATAATACAAAAAACGCCTGTAATAAACTCTTTGTTTTTTGATAAAGTCGCAAACAGGATATTCGAAATATGAAATATATTAATTATGTGTTAAATGTAGATAAAGTGTCTATAGAAAAATACTATAAATTTTTGGATAGTCACTTCCAAGAAAAAGCAAAAAAAATTTCAACCGTTACCAAATATTTGGATTTAGGTGTAAAAATTATAAGATTGCAAATTGCCTGTGAAAATTTTATTCCGAAACTAAAACAGTATTTTTCTTGTTCGTTAAAAGATGATGTTAATAGCTACGATGAAACATTGTATATATGGAAAGATGAAGTTTCATCTTTTATCAACGAACAATATGAATCAAAGCATGTAATGATAGCTTATCAAAGTCAGCGACTTATAAAAATAGATCCGGAAAATAAAATAATAAATGCCGAAAATCCGAAAGAAAAAAAATATTATTTTATAGCCGAAGATTTTTCTTACGAAACACTTTCAAAACAAGGTCATTTGTTTGTTAGACTTATAAGTCAAATAGTAAGATCCGAACATTCGGCTCTTGTTCATTCGGCTGCAGTCGGAATAGATAACAAAGGAGTTTTGATTTGTGCTATAGGCGGCAGCGGAAAAACAACTTTGGCGGTTTCGTGTTTGTTGGATGGCTTTCAATATGTTGCGGATGATTATTTGGTATTAAGTAAGAATAACGATGATTTATGTGCATCTCCTATATATTCCATGATAGCTTTAACACCTCATATTTTTAAGCAAATGCCGAATTTAAAGACCGAATTTATATGCGATAATTATAATAATACGAAATATTTGCTTAATACATCTTATTATGACGATAAATTGGCAAGAAAGCTGCCTGTAAAAGCAATCGTTTTCCCGAATATAAAAGATATAAAAGAACCGACAATAGAAAAAACGGACAGAAACAGAGCTATTACTCAAATGGTTTACTCTACGGCAAGCCAAATGGGTAACGATGATGATAAGACTTATATGAAATTGTTGATATCTTTAATTAAAGATTTAAATTTTTATCAAATAAATTTATCATCGAATTTAAGTAAAAATGTTCAAATATTAAAACAATTTATTAAGGAGTTATAAAATGTATAAATTGAATGAAACAAAAATGTTTGCGGATGTGACAAATAATATTGCCATAATAATTAATTCCGAAACCGGAATTTATTATGCAATGAACAATTGCGGAAGTATTGTTTTTCAGGCTTTACTCGACGGCTGCTCAAAACAAACAATCATTGAAAATTTAAAGAAAATAGAAAATTGTCCTTCTGATATCGAACAGAAATTGCAGTCATTTATAGATGATCTTTTACAAAAAGAAATAATTGCAGAAGGCGAACAGTCATCCAAAAATCCTGTTTTCGATGAAACTGTTATCAAACAAGATAATTTTGAGATGAAAGTTTTGGAATATGCCGATGCCCAGGAAATGTTACTTGCCGATCCTATACACGATGTTGACGAAAGTGAAGGTTGGCAACCTGTTTTCAAAGAAGATAATAAAAATGACAAATAAACCGTTGATTTCAATAATGATGCCGACATATAACAACGGCAAATATATAAAACAGGCTATAGAAAGTATTTATGCCCAGAATTACGACAATATAGAAATTATTGTTGTAGATGACGGCTCTACAGACAATACAAAAGAAATATTAAAACAATATAAAGATATAAAATATTTTTATATAGAACATAAAGGCATTCCTTTTGCGAGAAATGTAGCACTTGAAAATTCGAAAGGAGAATATATTGCTTTTTGCGATTCCGATGATTATTGGTTGCCGAATAAAATAAACAAACAGATGCAATATTTTAAAGACCATCCTAATTGTGAAATAGTTTTTACAAAATACGAAAATTTTTTTGAGAATGAAAATCTTAAGACAAACAGAAGAGCTGTTTATGAAAAAAAAGTCGAAGACGTTTTTAAACAATATTTGCCAAGCAGTATTGTGAAAAAATCTTTATTTGATAAATACGGATTTTTTGATGAAAATTTTAATGTATCGGAAGACACTGAATTTTTGTATAGAATTTTTAAAAAAGGTATTAAAGTTAATAATATTATTCCCGAAGTTCTTTATAAAAGAAGAATACACGGAAAAAATGTGTCATTAAAATATAATACAGATGCTGTTAAAAAATATATTGCAACTATATTAAGGAAAGGAGTTTTAAGTAAATGATTTCTGTAATAATTGCGGCAAAGAACGCTTCAAGATATATCAAAGAGGCAATTGATAGTGTAAAAAAACAAAATATACAAGATAGTGAAATAATAGTTGTTTGTGATGCCTGTACGGATAACACAAAACAAATAGCCGAAGATTTGGGGTGTAAAACAATAGAAGTGAATTTTTCTCACATAGGTAAAACAAGAAATGCCGGGCTTAAAGAAGCTAAGGGAGAATACATTTTATATGTAGATTCCGATGATGTTATGGAAAAAGACGGTATATCAAACTTGTATAATGAATTTTTAAAAGATAATACTTTAGAAGCTGTTTTCAGTATGTCTCATGAATTTGTATCTCCGGAACTGTCGGATGCAGATAAAGCTAAACTAAAAGCAAGACCGGACGACTATTTTGGTGCACTTGCAGGTTGCTCCATAATAAAAAAAGAAGTGTTTGATAAGGTCGGGACTTTTGATGAAGTTTTAAAAGCAGGTGATATAGTAGAATTTCAAATAAGATTGCAGCAAAAAAATATTAAAATAAAAAAGATTCCCGTTGTAACTTCGAGAAGAAGATTACATAACAATAATTTCGGCAGAAGTAACAAACAACAGGAATATAAAGATTATATTGCTATTTTAAGGAATAAATTAAATAAAAAATGAATATAAAATTTATTTTTAGTTTGTCTTTCCGTTCCAATCCGTTTCTTTTGGATTGTTCGAGCATGTCCAATTTATATAATTGCTGTCATTGGTACAGTATTTGCAAGTTTCCACACTTTTCTTTAAATATTCTAAAATTTGTTTTGCGGAATTGGAATGAATATTTATTCCTTTAGGTAGGGGAATATTTTTATTAAAATATTTATTATATTTATCGATATAGGCACATATCGGGCAAATATAAATACAATCATCTTTCAATATTGTGCAAATTTTATGCCTGCAGTTTTTAAAGGTGTTTTCCCGATCGTTAGTACCTTTGGGGTTTAAATTTGCAGTGAAAGCCATAACCATTGGTGTTATTGAATGTTTTATTTTAAAAAGAGAAAGCATTTCTTGTATTTGTTTTATTTTGTTTTGAATAGGCATATAATTTGATACTTCTACCGAGATTTTGTTTTTATGTAAGGTGCGAAAAAACTCTTCGGGCATTTTATCCAATAATAAACCGTTTGTGATTAATTCTATTTCGGAATAAGGCAATGCATCTCTCGAAATATTTAATATGTTTATAATGTCGGGATGTAATAACGGTTCTCCTCCCAAGAGCCTAACTTTATCTATTTTACCGAAGATTTCATTTAATCTGCCAAGATGAAAATGCAATATCCTTGCATCCGAAAACTTCGGCTCAGATATGTTTGAAAAATGAGTACAACCGTTACATTTTAAGTTGCAATGGTCAACAATGTGCACTTCAACATATTTTAGTGTCGTACCCAAAAAAATAGCACGAAATATATATTTTAATTTTATAACAAAGGGAAATTTATTCTTTAAAAATTGTTTAAAATGTTTCATGATTTCAATACAATATACTAAAAAAACAAAAAGTTTTCTATGCTTAATTTTATGAAAAAGAATTTTGTTTGAACAATTTGAATTTGAAATGAAAAAACAGTGTTATTTCAAAATAAGATTGTTTTTGTGATATCTTTATTATCGGTGATAACAAAAATCTTAAAATAAAATAAAAATCTTTTAAAAGAAGAAATATAAACTGCATAAAGATTTTTAATTTGTATTTGAAATCGTAATCTGTGGCAAACGGAGTCAACTTTTCATATTTCAAATAATATTTCCTCAATGGGCAATATGAATTCCACGGTTTTTTTTTGCCTGTATAGTGAATTATTTTAGGCTTTTTTATTGATTGTATTAGTCGTTTTCTTAAAGGATGATTCAATAGAACACATATTTGAAGTAAAATAAATACTTGCACATTGTAATGGAGTTCAAGAAGTTTAATTTTACCTTTACAAACCAAATTTATAGCGGTTTGATCAAGATAATAAAGTTCAGCTCCGTATTTTTCTACCGCTTCAAATAATTTTTGCGATATGTTTTCTTGCCGCCACTTTTTTAAATTTATTAATAAAACTCCGCTATTTATGTATGTATCAAAAGATCTAATCGGGCAAAGTATATCAAAATAAAAAGCAACATCTTCTACTGCACCTATATAAAAATCTGTTATGTCCTGCATAAATAATTCTTCTATTCCCGGTAATACTATGATATCGCAATCAAGGTATAATATTTTATCTACATTTTTTAATAAATCTGCAACCAGGAATCTAAAATATGCCGTTTTTGTGATATAATTGTTCTGAAAATCAGGGAAATTGTCAAAAACAGAAATGTTTATTTTTACAAAAGATATTTCACAATCTTTTATGTCCTTTAAGCTTAAAATTTTATTTTTATTTTCATCCGAAACATCATGTTCCAAAATAAAAATATGCAAAGATGTTTCATTTTTGATATTTTTTAATATTGAAGCCATTGTACTACACAATGGTCGTATATAATTATTATCAGTTGTAAAACATATATTAATATCCATAATTCAGTATTATAGCAATTATAACGACATTTTGATATAATACGCGAGTGACAAAATTATTTTAAGAGAAAAATATGAAATATGATTATTTGGTAGTCGGTAGCGGTTTGTATGGATCTGTCTTTGCAAGACAAGCAACCGATAAAGGTAAAAAAGTATTGGTAATAGAAAAGAGAAACCATATTGCAGGCAATATTTATACCGAAAAAATTGAAGGTATAGATGTTCATAAATATGGCCCGCACATTTTTCATACCAATAACAAGACTGTTTGGAATTTTGTAAACAAATTTATCAGCTTTAACAATTTTACATTTTCTCCGTTGGCAAAATATAAAAATGAGATCTACCATTTACCTTTCAATATGTTTACATTCAACAAAATTTGGGGAATTAATACACCGGAAGAAGCCGAAAAAATAATAAACGAGCAGAGAAAAGAAATAAAAACAGAACCTAAAAATTTAGAAGAGCAGGCAATCAGTTTAGTCGGCAGAGATGTTTTTGAAAAATTGATAAAAGGATATACCGAAAAACAGTGGGGGAGAAACTGTAAAGAGCTTCCGCCGTTTATTATCAAAAGATTACCGGTGAGATTTACTTACGATAACAACTATTTTAATGCATTGTATCAAGGAATTCCCGTTAATGGATACACGAAGCTTGTAGAAAACATGTTGGAAGGTATAGAAATAAAATTAAACGAAGATTATTTAAAAAACAGACAATATTATAATTCAATTGCGGGTAAAATAGTTTATACCGGTGCAATTGATGCTTATTTTGATTATAGATTTGGAAATTTAGAGTACAGAACGGTATTTTTTGATGAAGAAGTACTTAATGTTTGTAACTTTCAAAATTGTGCAATGGTTAATTATACCGATAAAGAAACACCTTGGACAAGAATTATCGAGCACAAATGGTTTATGTTCGGTAAAGATGAAAACGGTAATGATTTTCCTAAAACAGTTATTTCAAAAGAATTTTCAAAAGAATGGACTAAAAACGATGAACCGTATTATCCGATTAATGATGAAAGAAATAATTCTTTATATTTAAAATATAAAGAATTGGCCGATAATGAAAAAAATGTTTTTTTCGGCGGCAGGCTGGGAGAATATAAATACTATGATATGGATCAGGTTATAGAATCAGCTTTGAACTTCAGCAAAAAAGAACTTTAATTTAAGAAGAGTGTGTGGAATACTCCGAAAGAAACAGATTGGAACGGTAAAATATAAACTTATGAATAATCCGAAAGTATCAATAATTATTCCTGTATACAATACAGAACAATATTTAAGACAATGCCTTGACAGTGTCATTAACCAAACATTTAAAGACATTGAAATAATCGTTGTTAACGATAATTCTACCGATGGCAGTTATGATATTATCAAAGAATATGCCAAGAAAGATGATAGATTTATAGTTATAAATTTAATACAAACAAAAGAACAAGGAAATGCAAGAAACGAAGGTTTAAAAATAGCAAAAGGAAAATATATAACATTTATAGATTCGGATGATTGGGTTAGGAACGATTTTGTTGAGGTTTTATATAACGAAATTGAAAGGAATGATTTGGATGTTGTTTCCGCATCTCAATATTTTTACGATAATCTGCAAAAACAAATTGTTGATATGAAAGTTGCTCCGGCTAAAGTGCTGAATAAATGTAGTGTGGAAAATTTGCTTATTCCTAAAGTAGAGTTGTTTATTATACCGGTATGGCAGAAAATTTATAGAAAACAGTTTTTGGATGATAATAAAATTACATTTAAACTTTGTTGGCATGAGGATGATGTTTTTCTTTTTGAAACCCTTATAAAAACTGAAAAAATAAAATTTATAGATGATAAAATTTACTTTTATAGGATTAACAGAGAAAATTCTTCGGTATATGGAATGAACAGAGATTTTACTTTATTTAATGCTTTTGACGAATTAAAAAAAATGCTAATAGAAAATGATAAATATGAAGAATATAAAAAAATTTACTATCAATATATATCTACGAGGACAGCAATAAAGTTGACAAGTTTAAATTTACCGTTCTCAAAATTAATAAGCTATTATAATAAATTTAAAAGTTTGTATTATAACGAAGAGTTTGTTAACAATTTTAGTATAGCAAAATTAACTGTAATGATGAAAATGGTAATGATATTATTTTATTTATGTCTTAAATTCAATATGAATTATATTGTTATCGGAAAATTTTGCAGAAAAATAAAGAGAATAATAAAGAGACAATCATGAATATAAAAATTGTAGTAGCAACTCATAAAAAATATAAAATGCCCGAAGATGATATTTTTTTGCCGTTGCATGTAGGTGCGGAAGGAAAGGAAAAAATTGGTTTTATCGGTGATAATACCGGCGAAAATATATCAATAAAAAATCCTTTTTGGTGTGAGCTTACGGGTTTATATTGGGCATGGAAAAATTTAGACTATGATTATCTTGGACTTGTTCATTACAGAAGACACTTCAAAGGAAAAACAAAAAGCAACGATAAACTTGCAACTGTAATAAAAAAGTCGGAAGCGGAAAATATATTAAAACAAACAGATGTTATTCTTCCGACAAAAAGACATTATTTCATAGAAACTTTATATTCTCATTATAAACATACTCACTATATAAAAGATTTGGAAACGACGAAACAGATAATAAAAGAAAAATATCCCGAATATTTAAATGCATTTAATGGTGTAATGAAAAGGAAATCAGCGCATATGTTTAATATGTTTGTTATGAAAAAAGATCTTGTAAATCAATATTGTTCGTTTATATTTGGTATTTTATTTGAACTTGAAAAGCAAATAAATATTTCAGACTATAATAGATATCAATCAAGAGTTTTCGGCTTTGTTTCGGAACTTTTACTTGATGTGTGGATAGAAAAAAAAGAATTAAAGTATATAGAAATTCCCGTTGTTAATATGGAAAAAACAAATTGGTTAAAAAAGGGGTATAGCTTTTTAATGGCAAAATTCTTTAACAAGAAATACGACGGAAGTTTTTAAAAGTAATATTATGTGTTATAATAAAAAATAATAAAGATTTTAATTTGGATCATGAAATGGATAATGTAAAAGTATCAATCATAATTCCTGTATACAATGTAGAACAATATTTAAGACAATGTCTTGATAGCGTGGTAAACCAAACACTTAAAGACATTGAAATTATTTGTATTGATGATGGTTCCTCTGATTCTTCTTTGGAAATCCTGCATGAGTATTCGAGTAAAGATTCGAGAATTAAAATTATAACCCAACAACATGAAGGTGCGGGTGCCGCAAGAAACAAAGGGTTAGCTGTTGCGAACGGTAAATATTTGTCTTTTTTGGATTCCGATGATTTTTTTGAGACTGATATGCTTGAACAGTTGTACAATTGTTCCGAAAAATATAATACGGATATAGTTATTTGTAAATCAAATACTTTTGATAACGGTAACATTAAAGAACAAAATAATATTAAAGATAAGTTACTCCCTAACAAAGAAGTTTTTTCCTCACTGGATATTCCTAAATATGCTTTTCAGTTCCATATGGGTTGGTGTTGGGACAAGTTATATAAAACTTCTTTCATAAAAGAAAAAGGTATTTGTTTTCAAAACATAAGAAGGCATAATGATGCTTTCTTTGCACATATATCAATGATTAATGCTGAGAGAATATATGTTTTAAATAAAAGACTTGTATATTACAGAAAAAACAGAAATGCTTCAATCACACAAGCGAATATAAAAAAAGATGAGTATATCTTTCTTTGTAAAGACATGTTAAAGGAAATAAAAAACTATCTGATTAAAAATAATTTATTTGAAATATTTAAACAAAGCTATGTTAATTACTGCATGTTTACCGTTGCGGAACATTTTAAGTTGTTGTCTTTTAAAACACAGGTTAATTTTAGAAAAATATTTGAAATAGAAAAGTGTAACAGGAAATATTTTTATTCACTAAAATATTTTCGCATATATATTATATCGTCTTATAAAATATTAATATTATTATATAACTTAGTTTCTTTTCATAAGCGGTATTTTTAACATTTTAACGAACGGTTTTTAATAATGAATAGTCCGGAAATATCAATAATCATTCCAATATATAATGCAGATAAATATTTAAGACAATGTCTTGATAGTGTAGTAAACCAAACATTTAAAGACATTGAAATAATTTGCATTGATGACGGCTCTTCCGACAACAGCCTTCAAATACTTAAAGAATATCGGCAAAAAGATGAAAGAATTATTCTTGTTGACTTAAAACAAAATAAGGGTATATCCAATGCAAGGAACGAAGGTATTAAATTTGCAAGAGGGAATTACATTACTTTTGTTGATTCCGACGATTATATAGAACCGGATTATATTGAGTATCTTTATAGTATTTTAAAAACTTTTAATTGTAAAATGTCTGTCTGTATCCATAATGTCATAAAAAAAGGTAAAAAAAAGAAGGTTTTTGATATAAAAGCCGATTATAAATTATCTTCGCAAGAGTGTATAAAAAGACTTTTGTATAATGACGGAATAGATACATCGGCCTGGGCGAAACTTTACGACAAAACGTTGTTTGATAATATAAAATATCCCGAAGGAAAATTGTTTGAAGATATAGCAATTACATACAAGTTATTTATAAAATCAAAAGAAATAGCATGCGGACATTTAGCAAAATATAATTATGTTATAAGAGAAAATTCTATCGTAACAAAGAATTTTGATAAATCAAAACTTGATTTAGTTGAAATGACAGACAATATGGCGGCAGATATTGTTAGTCTTTTCCCGAATTTAAAAAAAGCGGTTTTAAGAAGAAGAGTTTATGCGAGGTTTAGTACATTGAACCAAATGGCAAAAGTTGATAAAAAAAATAGTGATAAGATAAAAGAAATGATAAATTTTATTAAAAAATATAAGTGGAATATTTTAGCAGATAGTAATGTTCCGCTAAGAGATAAATTTGCAGTTTTGTTAATACAAATAAATTATAATTTATATAAATATGTTTGGCGGAAATTTAAGTAGGGGAAAAAGTGCCGAATATTAAAGTATCAATAATCATTCCGGTATATAATGTAGAACAGTATTTAAGGCAGTGCCTTGATAGTGTTTGTAATCAAACATTTAAAGATATTGAAATAATTATCGTTAACGATTGTTCACCTGA